>ENA-OOXE01000162-OOXE01000162.1-human-gut-metagenome-genome-assembly--contig:-NODE-162-length-71681-cov-10.003979_pt1 | contig 71681 bp, 78 predicted proteins | sample MGYA00241585_ERZ501339 | MGnify/ENA primary metagenome ERZ501339 (study PRJEB25962, sample SAMEA1972463) | human gut metagenome | biome: human gut; feature: human-associated habitat; material: faeces...
AATACCACCCAGGAAGACAACAAAGTCATCCGGGTGGTATTTCACTAACTCTCAATTTAAAAAACTACTTTTATCGTCGTTCCTTTTCCCGGTTCACTCTCCAGCTCCAGATTTGCATGGCTTTTAGCGATGATATGCTTCACAATTGCAAGCCCCAGTCCGGTGCCTCCGGTGGACTTGGAGCGGCTCTTGTCCACGCGGTAAAAACGCTCGAAGATCCTCTCCTGGTGTTCCTTGGAGATCCCGATTCCGGTGTCTTTTACTATCAGGTAAGTATGGTCCTCTCTGGCATAGGTCTGTACATCCACGCTTCCTCCCAGGTTGTTATACCGGATGGCATTATCACACAGATTGTACAGCAGTTCTTCCATCATCTGTCTGTTCGCCGTCACATAGGCATCTGTTCCGTCAAGCTGAATAGTCACATTGTGTTTCTCGGCACTCATGGAGAGCATTTCCACACAATTCTTCGCCATCTCATGGAGATTCAGAAGTTCAGTATCCGCTTCCCCTTCCGTGCCATCCAGCTCTGACAGGCGGATAATATCATTGATCAGTGTAAGCAGACGATTCGCGCTGTTATGAATCCCGTGAGCAAAACGCACCGTATCCTGTTCGGAAGCCATTCCGGTCTCAATCAGCTCCGCATATCCTGAAATAGATGTCAGTGGAGTCTTCAGTTCGTGAGATACATTTGCACTGAATTCCTGACGCATTCTGGCATTTTTCATAATGTCCTCATGCTGTTTGCGGATCATGACCATGAACGGTGTCAGCTCCTCATAGGTCTGCATTTCCGTACACTCACCTATGTTCTCTGCCAGTTTTTCAATAGGGGCGATCAGCTTCGCGGTCAGCACTTTGGCCGCCACCATGCACAAGATCAGCAGCACTATGAAAATACCAGCCATCATAGGCAGTGCCTGGCTGAAAATGCTGTAAATACTCCTGGCATCTTTGGACAGACGTAAGATACTGCCATCTGCAAGCCGGATGGCATAATAAAAAGTGGACCGGGATAACGTCTCGGAATTACGGACCGCCTCGCCCTCTCCGTCCTGCATGGCTTCCCGGATCTCGGGTCTGGAAGAGTGGTTTCCCATGGCCACGGAATCCGCTTCATTATCATACAATACCCGGCCGTCACTGCCAATGATGGTCAGTCGAAGATCCGATTCCACCGGCACACCGCTTTGCTCAATTTCCTCTACGGAAGAGCAGTTGCTCAGCAACAATCCGTAGCTTTTCAGATCCTCCAGTACCTGTCTGCGAAACAGATCATAATAGACCACTGTGATCAATACCATCGTCAGCAGAATCGTCACCGTGGCAATGAGGATCATCATTTTGTTAATCTTTTTCTTCATCTTCTGTTACGCTTTCTCACCATTCATAATGTATCCCACATTACGTACTGTCTTGATCAGGCTGCCTTCTTCCTTCAGCTTCTGGCGCAGAGTCTTGATATGCATATCCAGCGTTCTGGACTCTCCCTCGAAATCAATCCCCCACACCCGGTCTAAGATCAGTTCCCTGGTAGTCACGATACCGGCATTCGTCATCAGAAGCTTTAACAGTTCATATTCCTTGTAAGTCAGTTCTACCGGCTCCTTACCTACCATCACGGAATGTTTCTCTCTATCCAGCACAATATTGCCAAGTTTCAAAATCTTATCTTTGTCCTGAGTCTTCTGACTTCTCCGAAGCATTGCTTTGACCCTGGAGATCAGTTCCATGACACCGAAAGGTTTCGTAATATAATCATCCGCTCCCAGATCCAGACCTTTCACTTTATCGATCTCCGTGGTCTTGGCCGTCACCATGATCACCGGCACCAGTACTGTATCCTGTCTGGTACGTAGCTTTTTCACGATACTCAGTCCATCCTCATCCGGCAGCATAATGTCTAACAGGATCAGATCCGGTGCTGTCTCGTTCAATGCTGCATAGAAATCTGTGGCGGAGTCAAATCCTTTTACCTCGTACCCTACATTGGCCAACGCAAAGGTCTCAATCTCCTGAATGTTTTTATCATCTTCTACTACATAGATCAATGCCATCTCACAGCACTCCTCTCTGACTGTGCTTTCTCTTCTTAACTATACCTCTGTAAATCCTTACTCCGCAAGTAATTTTGCATTCTTTTCCATAACACGATCCTGCTTTGTAGGAGGTAACTGGTATTTTTCACGGCATGCCATCACTTTACCCTGAAAATCCAGATTATCCTCCTGGCGCAGTTCATCCAGATAAGCATGCGTATCGAATTCATCTTCATTCACCTGTACCAGGCAGACCGCAATGTTGGAGCAGTGATCACTGACACGTTCAAAGTTCGTGATCACATCAGATAAAATAAATCCCAGTTCAATGGTACATTTTCCCTTGCGAAGTCTGCGCACATGACGCTGTTTCACATCCAGGCTCAATCCGTCAATAACCTCTTCCATGGGTTCTACCTGTCTTGCCAGGTTCAGGTCTCCCTTTATAAAGCTGTTCATGGTAATATCCAGAATGTCATGTACCGCTCTTTCGAATACCTTCAGTTCTTCCTGTGCTTTATCGGAAAAATCCAGCTTTTTGTCATACATTTCCTGCGCAGCTTCTTTCACATTGCGGGCATGGTCGGAAATCCTCTCAAAATCACCGATGCAATGTAAAATAGTGTTCAGTGTCTCGCTGTCTTTACCGGACAGCTGTCTGGAACTGAGCTTCACCAGATAAGTGCCAAGCTCATCCTCAAAGCGATCCACATCTGTCTCCATCTGTGCTACCTGCTCTGCTTTTGCCTCGTCATACCCCTGCAGTAATTCCATGGCGAGGTCCATTGCCTTGCGGGATTTGTCTGCCATAACAGACGCTACCTGTCTGCTCTGTTCTACCGCATAGGCAGGTGTATCCAGGAATCGGGGATCCAAAAGGCTCAGTGTCTTGTCTGTCTCAGACATTTCCTTCACATCTTCATGCGTAGGCAGTGTCAGGCAGGCAAGCTTTACCAGTCCATTGGAAAATGGCAGCAATACCAGCGTGGCAGCAACATTAAAGCAGCTGTGGACCACTGCAATGCCGAAGGGGGTTGCCACTTCTCCTAAAAAAGCAAAGGGATGAATGGCATTTGCAGTATAAAAGATTCCAAGGAACAATATCGTTCCGATAATATTGAAATACAAGTGGATCAGTGCCGCACGCTTTGCGTTGCGGGAAGCACCGATACCGGAGATCATAGCGGTAACACAGGTACCGATATTCTGTCCCATGATAATGGGAACTGCTGCGCCGAAGCTTACCGCTCCGGTCATGCACAGTGCCTGCAAAATACCTACAGATGCGGAAGAGGACTGGATCACCGCTGTGAGAATGAGTCCTGCCAGCACACCAAATACGGGATTTTGGAACTTGATCAGCAGATTGGTAAACTCCGGTACCTCTGCCAGAGGTGAAACTGCTGCGCTCATGGAATCCATGCCAAACATCAGAATTGCAAAGCCCACCAGGATGGTTGCCGCATTTTTTAATTTATCTTTATGGGAAAACAGTAAAATACCCACACCCACGATTGCCAGAATCGGCGAAAAAGAACTGGGTTTGAGCATACGGATCCAGAAGGCATCACTCTCAATGCCTGCAAGGCTTAAGATCCAGGAGGTCACCGTGGTACCGATATTGGCGCCCATGATAATGCCCACTGCCTGTTTCAGGCTCATAATGCCGGAATTGACAAATCCGACTACCATTACAGTGGTAGCGGAGGAGGACTGGATCACGCCGGTGACCACCGCACCCATCAAGACTGCCTTGATCGGGTTGCTGGTCAGTTTCTCCAGGATACGCTCCAGACGTCCGCCGGATGCCTGGGACAATCCATCACCCAGCAGATTCATTCCGTATAAAAACAGTGCAAGTCCTCCTACCATCTTCAGCAAATCAAAAAAGTCCATACTCTAATCCTCTCATTTTACATAACATACTTTACATTTTCGGTTTCTATCTTCACTTTATCTTGCTTATGTAAAATGCAATATCTTCGAATGTAAAATTTATGTAAAATTGCAACGATGCAGAGCCATGAACCTTGCCGGATACTCGTCGAATGCTGGCATTCGTAAGAGTATATGGCAAAGGTTCTTTGGCGAGCACGCCTCAATGAGCAAAAGCAAATCCTCGCAGAGGCGATTTTGCGAATTGGGCTCTGCATCGTTGCTGGGATCATCGAATTCTAGTATAATTTTACCCCTTCCATATCTCCGGTCATACGGAAGATCGCCCACTGGGCAATATTTACTGCATGGTCGCCTACCTTTTCCAGGTACTTTGCCATCATCAGATAATCCACCACACGATCAGCATCCAGATTCTGTTCCCGGATAGCCTGCATCATCTCTTTCTTCATATCGTTAAAGAGGTCGTCCACCACATCGTCATGCTCCACAACTTTTTGGGCATTCGCTTCATCTCCCTCCACGAAAGCCTCCACAGAATTATGGATCATATCCTTTGCCTCTTCCATCATTTTCAGAAGCAGCTTTTCCTGTTTTCCCTCAGAATTCATATTCCCCATCCGCAGATACAGCTCCACCATATCTGCCACATGATCACCGATCCGCTCAATATCTGTTACAACCTTTAATGCCGCACTCACCAGCCGCATATCTCTTGCCACCGGCTGTTGTCTGGTCAGCAGACTTAAGCACATAGCTTCAATGCTTCTCTGCATATCCACCATTTTGTGATCCGTATCCAGCAGAGTCTTTAAAATATCCTCTTTGTTCTCCCGGATTCCATATAACATATGATCATAACTGATCTCCGCATGTTCTCCCATCTCCGATACTTTGTTTTTCAAAGTCTCAAGATCCTGCTCAAATAATACTCTGGGTGACATCTCCCATTCCTCCTATCTTTTCATTCAAAATCAACCAAACCGTCCGGTGATGTAGTCTTCTGTCCGTTTATCCTGGGGTCTTGCAAAGATCTCGGAGGTTGCATTCTTCTCGACCACTTCTCCTACCAGGAAAAAAGCGGTATCATCTGACACTCGGGCTGCCTGCTGCATATTGTGGGTTACGATGACCACAGTGTACTTTTTCTTCAGGGTCTCCATCAATTCCTCGATCTTTAATGTAGAGATCGGGTCCAGGGCGGAAGTAGGTTCATCCATCAGAAGCACCTCCGGGGATACTGCCAGTGCCCTGGCAATACACAGTCTCTGCTGCTGCCCGCCGGACAGACCCAGTGCAGATTTATGCAGACGGTCCTTTACTTCTTCGAAGATAGCGGCACCCTGCAGGGAACGCTCCACGATCTCATCCAGTTCCTTTTTATTCTTGATGCCATGCAGTCTTGGACCATAGGCAATATTGTCATAGATAGACATGGGAAAAGGATTTGGCTGTTGGAATACCATACCCACCTTTTTACGAAGCAATGTGGTATCCACCCGCTTATCGTAAATGTCCTCTCCGTCCAGGATCACTTTTCCTTCGACTCTGCAGCCATCCACCAGATCATTCATCCGGTTCAGGCAGCGCAGGAAAGTGGATTTGCCGCAGCCACTGGGACCGATAAATGCGGTGATGGCATGATCTGCGATCTCCATATTTACATTTTTCAGTGCGTGGTTCTCTCCGTAATGGAGATTTAAGCTTTCCACGGTTATTTTACTGTTAGCCATAAAGGTCTCTCCTTTTTGTGATTTCTCTTACTCTCGTCTCAATTTATTTGCTGCCAGCTTGGTCAGCAGATTCAGGATCAATACAATAACAATGAGAACACATCCGATTCCAAATGCGTTGTCATATTGTCCCTTCTGCATCTGCAGATACAGTTCGATCGTCAGGGTTCCGCCGGACTCCATTGCCTTATGGGCCAGCTTCGCCAGATTGTCCCCGAAAGCTCCGGTGAACTTCGGCAGCTTATAATCGCTTCCCGCGGTAAATAAGAGTGCAGCGGATTCTCCCACGATACGTCCCAGTGCCAGGATGATACCGGTGACGATACCCGGCATGGAGGACGGCAGAAGGATGGTACGGATCATATGCCATTTTGTGGATCCCATTCCCAGAGCACCGGTACGATAGCTGTCCGGTACGGTTCGCAGAGCTTCCTGCGTATTTCTGGTGATCAGCGGCAGCACCATCAGGGTCAGGGTAAAAGAACCGGTGAGTAGCGAATAACCGAATCCCAAAGTCTCTCCGAAGAAGATCATACCGAATAGGCCGAAAATAATAGAAGGAATACCGGACAGGGTCTCGGTGGTAAATTCAATGAGGGAGACCAGCTTGCCGGGTTTGGCATATTCGTTCAGGTAAATAGCGCTTCCCACACCAATGGGGGTTACGATCAGCAGAGTGATCACGATGATGTACAGAGTATTTAACAAGTTACCGGCAATACCCGTGGTCTGTTTTCTGGCACTGGTCACAGTCGTTAAAAATGCCCAGTTCACGGTGTGAATGCCTTTCACAAAGACATATAGGATAATTCCCAGCAAAAGTGCCACCGCCAGTGTGGCGGAGATGTAAATAGCTGCCAATAGCAGCATGTCAGTGGGGCGTTTTCTTTTTACATATAAGGTGTCTTTATTCATTGTCATCCGCCCCCTTTTTCAGTATTTTATTCAGCGCTACATTAATGACCATAATGAATACAAACAACACCAGTCCGATGGTAAACAACACCTGTCTGTGCAGTCCGGAAGAATATCCCATCTCGCTGACAATGGCTGTGGTCAGGAATCGCACGGAGTTAAAGGGCAGGGGCACATTCACGCTGCTGCCGGATACCAGTGTGATAGCCATAGCCTCTCCGATAGCTCGTCCCACTCCCAGAACGATAGCGGTCACAATTCCGGATTTGGCTGCCGGAAGGATGGACCGGAAAATGGTCTGCACATGGGAAGCACCCAGTGCCAGGGAGGACGATTTTATTCCGGCGGGAACGGCGCGTATGGAAGTCTCGCTGATATTGATCACCGTGGGCAGGATCATGATCGCCAGTACGATCACGGCAGACAACAGGTTCGCACCTCCGGTGAACTGGTGTGTCGTGGATCCCCGGAAGATCAGTCTTTCTAATTGATACATGAGAGGATTCAATAAGTAGATTCCCAACAATCCATAGATAACGGAAGGGATGCCGGCTAACAGCTCTACCGCAGGCTTTACAATGGCAGCTAAGGGCTTAGGTGCCACCTCTGCCAGAAATACCGCTGTCAGTACGCCGATGGGTACACCCAGTAAAATTGCCAGTGTTGTACCAACGATAGAAGTCAGGATAACCCACAGAATACCGAATTTCGGCTCTGCCGCCGTCGGCATCCATTCTGTACTGAACAGAATCTCTTTTAATCCCACTTTTAAGATTGCCGGAGTGCCACTGATGATCATATATAAGGTAATGGAAACTACCGCCAGTACAGCGAAGAAGGCACAAATCGTAAAGACTATTTGTGCCACAGTTTCCACTACCGCTTTGTTTTTTCTGTTTCCCATTACGGAAGCGTGTGTTTGACTATTCATCGCTTTTTCCTTTTCTCGATTCCGAAACTTACTTTACAGTGATCAGACCAACTTCGGAAGCGATCTGCTGTCCTTCGTCACCCAGTACAAAGTCGAACCATGCCTGTACCAGATCGTTCTGCTCGGAGATCTCACCTTTGGTAGCCATTACGAAGGGTCTGCTTAAGAAGTAGTTACCAGCCTTGATGTTCTCTGCGGTAGCCTCTACGCCTTCCAGGGAAAGTGCCTTAACACTATCATCCAGTGCATCCAGGGAAGCGTATCCGATAGCTCCGGGAGTGGATGCTACTTTAGCGATCACAGCACCGGTGCTGTCCAGTTCGTTTGCATATTTGCAGGCATCCTTCAGGTCAACCAGCTCTTCAAAAGCACCTCTGGTACCGGAACCTGCCTCACGGCCGATCACGATGATAGGCTCATCTGCGCCGCCGACTTCTTTCCAGTTGGTAACTGTGCCATTGTAGATGTTCGTCAGCTGCTCTTTGGTCAGATCTGCTACTTCGTTAGCAGGATCTACACATACAGCAATACCGTCAATTGCTACTATGTTCTCTGCAACGCCTGCTGCCTTTTCCTCATCCTTTAAGCTTCTGGAAGAGTTGCCGATATCGGCAGTTCCGTTGGTAACAGCTTCGATACCTGCACCGGATCCTACGAACTCAGCAGTTACGGTTACATCAGGATATTCTTCCATGAAAGCTTCGCTCAATGCATTGGCTAACTTCTCCATAGAAGTACTTCCTACCATGGAAATGCTGCCAGACAGATCTGCGGTGGTTTCAGTAGAAGCTACTTCACTGCTTGCTGCTACAGTGCTTTCTGCTGCGCTGCTCTCTGCTACGGAAGGCTGCGCTGTGGTTGCATCACCGTTACCGCATGCAACCAATGTAGTTACTGCTAATATTCCTGCTCCGATCAGAGCTAATAATTTGCTGTGTCTTACTCTCATAATAATGTCCTCCATGTGTTTGTTTTTCTTTCTCTTGATTACGCAATCATACTAACATGGAGGAAATTCACATAATATCACAGTGTGGTAAGATGTTTGTAAGAAATAAGTAAAATCACAAAAGCAATATGAGCTGAACGCAAATCACACGCTTTCTAAGATTCCGTCGGCGATGGCCCGGGCGATCTCGTCAAAGCGGCTGTCAAAGAGTTCGTTGTCCGCATCCGTATTGATAAATCCCACTTCTACCAGTACCGCCGGCATATTTGTGCTGTTCAGCACCACCAGATTCGGTCTTTCGTTCACCCCCAGATTCACGAATCCCACCTGCTCCAGTCCGGCATTGATGTTGTACGCCATCCTGGCTGCCGCCCCATAGCGGTTGTAGACCAGACTCTCCACTCCGCTGTACTGGTTCGGATAAGGACTGGAATTGCGATGGATCGAGACAAAATAATCTCCTCCCACCTCATTTCCCTCCTGCGCCTTCTGATAAGGAGACTCGTAGATATCTGTGGTCCTGGTGTAATACACATCCACTCCGTTTTCTTCTAAGATGCTTCCCACCGCCAGTGTCAGCGCCAGCGCATCCTCACTTTCTTTTCTTCCCTTATACGTGGCCCCGGGGTTTGCACCACCGTGCCCCGCATCCAATACGATCAATGGCATAAAAAAACTCCCGCATATCCTTTTGTTTCATGATATGCGGGAGTTTCCCCATTTAGATATTTATTTTAAAAGTGCTGCCGTCACTTCCTGAGGGATTACAAATTCCGGTGCTCCCATAGAACCGGGCGCCACTTCGTATTCATCAAAGGCAATGACTAGTTCGTTTTTTTCATTAAAATAGAAGTTCGTCTGCTCCGTGATCCCCTGAAAATTGAATTCCGGCATATCGTCATTATCCAGGAAATAGATCACGCCTTCGTCCGCCGCCATCTGTTCCTTCATCTGGGTCTTAATGTTCTCGCTGATCGCGGAAATATAGTCGCTCCCTTCTGCAAACAGATCTTCCAGTGTCACCACATTTCCCGTCTGTTTAGCAATCGTATAAAATTGATTATGTTCATAGCCGCTGGCCTCCGTCTCCAGGGCACTCAGCTTCACTGTATAATACAGTGCATTATCTGTAACAACCTCCTGTGTTACATGCAGTCCATGATACCCTTCCTCGGATAAGGTATCCTCGAACTGACGGATCAGTTCCTCTACCGTAGCCTCCATATCCTGATTGACCGCTTCCACACCGTCTTCCGACAGCTTCGCCTCCGCAGCCTCCTGTCCGACACCGACTCCTTCCACACTTTCTGCAGCTGTGCCCTCCAAAGTGGCAGCACCGACTGCCACCTCTCCTGCGGGAACACCTTCTCCCGCATCTTCTCCATAAGAGATCTGTGCAAGTTCTACTTCGGCATCATGGTTATCATCGCTGTAATTGTACTGCCGCACCGTCACCAGTCTAAAAAAGCCTCCCAGCACCGGAATATTTTCCATGGCATGGGCGATCTGCATATTGGTATTTGGCAGTGCGATCAACACGATCACAGCTGCCGCTGCCGCAGTCCATGCGGAACGTCTTCGGACACGCTCCGCTCTTTTTTTCTCCATCCGGGCTCTGTCGATACCTGCCTGCAGCCGTTCCCGTCCCGCTTCGGGTATTGTCATATTCTCATACTCCTCTTTTAATTGTTTTAATTGTTCCTGTTCATTCATATCTATTCTCCATCTGTCCGGTCTATTCGGACCGTTCATGTTATCTCTTCTTATATCTTCCTATATCTCTTTGCCTGTATCTGTCTTATGTCCTGCATATATATGATGTCGGGGTCAAAATCTCCCGACTTTGCTGCCTACGGATTGCTCAGCCTGTGCTGCCCTCGAGGTTCAGCCGCAGCTTTTTCATCACCCGGTACAGTCTGCTCTTTACCGTGTTCAGGTTCTCATCCAGTATCTTCGCGATCTCCTCCAGCTGCCTGTCCTCAAAAAATCTCAGAACCACAATGGCACGATCCTTCGGGTCAAGATTTTCTATAGCACGTTTTAAATCAATATTTTCATAGATATCTTCACTTGCCGCCTGGATCTCCTCCACATCCGCGCTCTCCTTCCGGTTGCGCAGGAAGCTGCATGCCTCGTTGACCACGATCCGGTATACCCAGGTCTCCACGTATTGCGGCTCCTTCAGGCTGTCACTTTTTAAAATGGCTTTATAGGCTGCTTCCTGTACAATATCCAGCGCGTCCGCTTCATTATGTACATAACTATAAGCAAGACGGTAATACTTCTCATACCCCTCCGTCAGGGCACGCTCCACCGCCTGTTCTTTTTTTCTGTCTGACATATGTCCATTCCTCACTTTTATGAAAACTGCATGCAATCATTTTCTCTGATATTCATTTTATCACATATTCTTCTTAAGCTTTCTATTATTTTGACGCTGTATTCCCACAAAAAGTTTCACCGGCAAATCAGAAAAATATTCCCAACAGCTTCGGCTACACAAAGGATCCCGGGCTGCTCACCCGGGATCCTTTGAAAAGAGATGTATGAAACTATGCGTTGCATTTGTTCCTGTCGATCCGAAATGTAAGCTCTTACATTTCGAACCATGATTATTTTACCATTATTTCGACTATTTGGCAAACAAATTTCCATCAGTTGCGACTTTTTCGCACTTTTAGCCAAAATCACGCCTTCTTTTTTGTCTAATCCTCATATTTGAAGTAGTCAAAATCCGCTGCTTTGCGGCTTCCACAGCCTCCGTTGTTGGCATAGATGCCTACCAGCGTACCGGTATGGCGCTTGGGATCATCGGGAACACCCTCGTCACAGAGGTAAATGCAGTTCTCCAGAACTCCGACCTGCTCCCAGTTCTCTCCGTCATAGCTGTAATAGAAAGTTCTGGTCAGCTTCTCCACCACTACTTTCAGATACACAGGGCCTTCCTTCACCTTGTCCACTTCCGCCACCAGTTCCTCGCCGTGATTGCGGTTGATGACCAGCTGAATCTTCCGTCCGCCCTCATAGCACAGAGCGCATCTGGCATAGGTGGCTGTGCTGTAGTAGCAGGTCAGTCCGGCCTGTTCTCCGTCCTTATCCGGGTAGAACTCCAGCTTCGTCTCCGCCACATAGGACAGCTCCTGTTCTCTGCGTAACAACGTATTTTTCGCACGGATCTCATTCAGTTGTCCGTCTCTGGTCCAGATCCGGAAATATCCGGGACGTTCCGTCAATGACCAGGAACCGTTATCCGGGTTGCGCACGAACTCCCATTCCAGATTCAGCCTGGTATCGTTAAAATCGTCAAACAGATTTCTCTCATAAATGCACTCCGGCAGATCCGGTGCAATCTGTGTCAGGCTGGGACCTTTTCCCTCGTTGACAGTAAACCATCCATCCTCCGTCCACTGTACGGGATCCAGTGCCGACTCTCTGCCTACGGTCGTGTAATTCCCCTCATTGGGTCTTCCGCAGAGATAATAGCACCACCACTGACCGTTCTGATCCTGTACCAGCTTGCCGTGACCGGCTCTCTGGATGGGTGCAGCGGGATCCTTCTGACGCATAACTGGATTATAGGGGGAGCACTCGTAAGGGCCGTAGAAATTCTTACTTCTTCCCACGTTGATGCCATGACCGTAACCGGTGCCGCCCTCAGCCACAATGGCGTAATAATAGCCGTCCTTTTTCATGATATGGGGACCTTCGGAGCAACGCTCGCCGGTGCCTTCCCATGCAGTCTTCGCAGGACCCGCCACCGCCAGTCCGTCCGCCGTCAGGGGAACTGCCTGTGCTGCCTTGGCAATGATCATATATCTGCTGCCGTCATCATCCACGAACAGGGATGGGTCAATATCGTCCACTTCCAGGCATACCGGCTTACTATAAGGACCCTCCGGCTTATCAGACACCATCACCAGCTGTCTGCGCATTACGTTGTTATCACGCTTGCCGTCCGCATTCAGACGCAAAGTTACATAAACATAGTATTTTCCGTCCACATATTCGATATCCGGTGCCCAGATGCCGTGGGAATCCCGGATGTCACTAATGTCCAGCCACTCCGGATTCGTGATGGCATGGCCGATGATATGCCAGTGAACCATATCCCGGGAATGGGAAATGGGAATTGCCGGAAAATACTGGAAGCTCGAATTCACCATGTAATAATCGTCACCGACACGGATCACAGAAGGATCCGGGAAAAAGCCTCGCTGTACAGGATTGTGATAAGTTCTCTGTTCGCTCATAGGGGTCTCCTTTTATCACTCATAATTATACTGTAAGTGTAGCTTCTTCCCGGACTTCTGTCGTGCCAGTTTTCTTTTTATTTTATGACAAATATTGCATTAAATACCGATTGATCCTCTGGAATTATTCCATGATGGAGTACTGCATCCACTCGTACAACAGCTTCGTTCCCTCCATGATCTCGGGTGGGAGCAGCGCACGCGCTACCAACTTTAATTCATCGGATTCGATGTCCGTTCTGCGAAGATGGGCGTAATCGCCGTCAATGCTTTCTACGATGTATTCAAAACGATTCATAGGGATACCTCTTTCTTTGATGTGTTTGAGATAAGTTTAAGAGGTTTTTGGGGGAGAGTCAAGGGAATCCGCCTTATCTTCGAAAATCGCTCTGCTTCGCAGAGCACGTGCTTCGCACTTATGATTTTCTCGATAAACACCCATAAAAAACAAATGCCACACCCGAAGGTGTGGCGCTTGTTTTTTCTATGGGTGTTTACATCATTCCGCCCATACCGGCTCCACCGGCGGGCATTGCAGGAGTCTCTTCCTTGATGTTAGCTACAACGCTTTCGGTAGTAAGCAGTGTGCTTGCTACGCTGGTAGCGTTCTGCAGGGCACTTCTGGTAACCTTTGCAGGATCCAGGATGCCGGCACTTACCATATCTACATATTCCTCTTTCAGAGCATCGAAGCCGACACCGACCTCAGACTCACGTACCTTATTGATGATAACGCTGCCTTCCAGTCCTGCGTTTGCTGCGATGTGATACAGCGGAGCTTCCAATGCTTTCAGGACGATGCCTGCACCGGTCTTCTCATCACCTTCCAGAGTAGCTGCCAGTTTGGCAACTTCCTTGGATGCATGAATGTATGCGGAACCACCGCCACAGATGATGCCTTCCTCTACAGCTGCTCTGGTAGCTGCCAACGCATCTTCCAGGCGAAGCTTAGCTTCCTTCATCTCAGTCTCGGTAGCAGCACCTACACGGATGACTGCCACGCCACCGGACAGCTTAGCCAGTCTCTCCTGTAATTTCTCTCTGTCGAAATCAGAAGTGGTCTCTTCGATCTGCTTCTTGATCTGTGCGATTCTGGACTGCAATGCTTCCTTATCGCCTTCACCGTCTACGATCACGGTGTTCTCTTTCTGAACCTTAACGGATTTTGCACGACCCAGCATATCCATTGTGGTATCCTTCAGCTCATAACCAAGCTCGGAACTGATCACGGTACCGCCGGTCAGAATTGCGATATCCTCCAGCATAGCTTTTCTTCTGTCACCATAGCCGGGAGCCTTAACAGCTACTACATTGAAAGTACCACGCAGCTTGTTGACGATCAGGGTGGTCAGTGCCTCGCCCTCTACATCCTCAGCGATGATCAACAGCTTAGCGCCGGACTGAACGATCTGCTCTAACAGGGGCAGGATCTCCTGAATGTTGGAGATCTTCTTATCAGTGATCAGAATATAAGGATTATCCAGAACTGCTTCCATCTTATCCATATCGGTTGCCATGTAAGCGGAGATATAACCTCTGTCAAACTGCATACCTTCTACCAGATCCAGTTCGGTCTGCATGGTCTTGGACTCTTCAATGGTGATAACACCGTTGTTGCTTACCTTCTCCATAGCATCTGCAACCAGCTGTCCTACTGCTTCATCTCCTGCGGAGATTGCTGCTACTCTTGCGATGTGCTCCTTACCGTTTACCTTCTGGCTCATCTTACCGATGGTTTCTACTGCACATGCAGTTGCTTTCTTCATACCTTTTCTCAGGATGATGGGGTTAGCACCTGCTGCCAGGTTCTTCATACCTGCATTTACCATAGCCTGTGCCAGAACGGTTGCGGTTGTAGTACCATCACCGGCTACATCGTTGGTCTTGGTAGCTACTTCCTTTACCAGCTGTGCACCCATGTTCTCGAATGCATCTTCCAGCTCGATCTCTTTTGCAATGGTAACACCATCGTTGGTGATCAGGGGTGCACCGAAGGACTTATCCAGTACTACGTTTCTTCCTTTGGGTCCTAAAGTTACTCTTACGGTATCTGCCAGCTGGTTAACACCAGCCTCTAATGCTGCACGGGCTTCTGCGCCGTATTTAATCTCTTTTGCCATAATAATCAGCCTCCAATTTATTTGTTCTTAGTCTTAATTTCTTTTCAAATTTTGCTTTTACTGAATAATTGCAAGGATGTCGCTCTGCTTTACGATGATGTACTCTTCGTCATCCAGCTTTACTTCGGTTCCGGAATATTTGGAATAGATGACCTGATCGCCAACCTTAACTTCCATCTTGACTTCCTTGCCGTCTACAACACCGCCGGGGCCTACTGCTACGACTTCTGCCTGCTGGGGTTTCTCCTTATTCTGACCGGGGAGTACGATACCGGACTTGGTAGTCTCCTCTGCAACTAACTGTTTTAATACGACTCTGTCACCTAACGGTTTCAAATTCATGATAACTGCCTCCTTAATAGCTATTTAAAAATATTATTACTCGTTTTCATTTGTTAGCACTCATTTTTATCGAGTGCTAATTGCTATAGCTTATATTAGTTTTATATGCCCAGTTTTTCAAACGTATTCACAACTATTTAAAATCTCTATTCTCATTTTTTCTCTTATTTTCTCATTTTATCTTTCATTTTTATATAGCATGAGTGAAAATGCGATTTAATATTTCGTTTATAATTATAAAAAAGAATCTCGCTTATTTCCTATAAATTAAAAAACAGCCCGATGCTATCACCGGACTGTTTCCCATACTTACCTATAAAATTGATTTACTTTATGCTGTTTTGGCATCGTCATGGTATTTCTGCCACTTCTTCTTATAAATAAAGTAGCAGGGAATTCCTACGAATACCATTCCACCTAAAATATTACCGATGGTAACGGGAATAAAGTTGTTCAGACTGTGAAGTATCGTCAGTCCCTGAATCTGCTCTGCCGTCAATCCGTATGCTTCCTGTGCTTTCGCCACGTAAACAGGATTCTGCGCAGCCATCATGCCAACGGGAATGTAGAACATATTTGCAACGCAGTGTTCGAAGCCGCCGACCACAAACGCCATGATCGGGAAGAAGATCGCCCAGATCTTACCTACGATATCCGTAGCTGCCACTGCCATCAGGATAGCAATACATACCAAAATATTACACAGAATGCCTGAGGTGATTCCCTTCAGGGGAGAAATGCCCACTTTGCCGACTGCCACCTTGATGGCATAGGCACCCAGCAGCCCTCCGGTGTAATCCAAATTACCGGAAAAGTAGATCAGGGTATCAATGATCAGGGCGCCGATCAGATTGCTGAAGTACACCACGATCAGGTTGCGGATACATTCGAACCACGTTACCTTTTTGCCAACCACATCCATGACGATCAGGCAGTTACCGGTGAAAAGCTCTCCACCTACAAATACAATGATCATCAGTCCCACGGGGAAGATAATACCTGCCACAAATCGTGCCAGCCCTACATTGTCAATGGCATGTGCCGCGGTGCTGCTGGTGGCTCCGCCCAGCGCGATAAATGCACCCGCCATAATACCTAACAGGATCATCTTGCCTAAAGGAAGATGGGCTTTACCTTCTCCGGCTTTCATGTTGGTATCAATGACTTCTGACGGCGTATTAAAATGCTGTTCCATATAACCCTCATTTCTGCACAGCTCTCATCTGCTGTACTCTCTTAACTCATTTATTCCTTATATTACACTACTTTCATGATAGTAAGCAAGATATTCACTTCATGTATCTGATTATATACATTTCTGTTTTCAAAGTGGAATCTCGTTTACAAAACGGGAAACTCGGATGACTATTGAGCAGCGTCTGATTTTGTCGACAAAGAGTCTTTTTTTGTAATTTTTTTGCCTTTTTTTGCAAAAAAATGCTAGACAAAAGACATAATGTGTACTATACTAAACTTGTTCGGTGAGAGCCGAACCGCTTATATAAGTAGATTTCCGGAAGAATTCCCCTTTTACACAATTAAAGTGGCTGCAGGTTTCCCGCCTGCGGCTGCTTTAATTGTGTTATAAGATAGTTTTTAAGCTTTGCTTTAAAATTGCAAAAGTTTTTGCAAAAATTTAAAATTTTCACTTGCTAAGTGATAAGTATCTATGCTATAATAGCTTTCGTCAGTGGTTCAGCTGATACAATTTCATAGGGGAATAGTACAGCGGTAGTGCGGCGGTCTCCAAAACCGTTAACGGGGGTTCGATCCCCTCTTCCCCTGCTAAGAAAAGTCGATTTTATCGGCTTTTTTTATTGCAAAATTTGTTCACGCTTGTTCACAAGGACGCTATGACGTAATTTGGAAGGTTGCTGTCATGGCGTTTTTGCATTCTTCTAACTTTGCTTCCAGTTCTTTTGTATCATCCTGATTGAAGCAATAGTTATTCAGACTGGTTCTCTCGTCTGCGTGTCCTGCCGTTTCTCGGATTGTATCAATATTCACATTATTGTCGAATAGGGAAGATATAAATGTTTTACGAATTTTATGATTACTTTTGTTGAGAATACCTATAGCAATACATAGTTTTTCAAGATAAGTCGTAATTGTTCTGGCATTGGAACGCTCTTTTCTCTGACTGGAGATTAGTATAAAGTTATCGGAGTAATATCCACAGTTATCATTGATACTGCGTATGATTTCCAGTAGCCTTTTTGCTTCGGAATTAAGATATATGCTTCGCATACCGGCATCCGATTTTGTGTATTCCACAATCTTATATCCATTAGGAATTACTTTCACACTGTTAGTTGCTTCGTCTATGCCAAACTCATAGTCTTCTACTTCGCTACGACAGATATTGATGTAGTTGCCGTCAATATCACTCCACTTCAAAGCTACCAGTTCACCGATTCTTAAACCCAACTGGAAATTTAGTAATATCGCAATCGGTGTTGTGCAATTAGGATTCCTGTTCACCCTAAAAGAACATTCTTCCGCAACCAACTTTTGTTCTGATCTTAAGAATACCTGTGTCTCACTCTTTGGCTTCGGCTTCTTTACAAACAGCTTCGTGTTAATCTTCATACCTGCCATTGGATTTTTCTGTAATATATCTACTCCATCCATACAGGCATATTCCAGTGATTGCTTTAATATAATAGACATATTATAGTAAGCAGTTCTTGTCAAGCCGTGTTCCTTAATTGTATTATGTAGCCACATATCGAGATAGACTTTTGTTAGACTCTTTAGTTCCATATCGGCAATTTCATTCTGATCATAAAAACTATTCCAGGCAGTAATAAGGCGCTTAATATATGTAGCAGAATTTGTATGTGCTTGCTTATACACCAGCCATTTAGGAAATAATTTTCTCAGTGAATCTACAGTATCTTTCGTATTTTCGACAATATACTGCTCGTCCTCCTGCGCAGCATAGAACTCAACAATGGCATCTTCTAATTTTTCTAAAGTGCTTTTTGCTATCGACCTTCTCTTGTTCTTTTTTGTACTGTCAGGTACAGTAGTTCTCCACCTCCCATCGACATCCTGGAATATTTTGTATTTGTGCTTTGCTAACAGTCTTTGTCGTTCCTGTTCTCTCATATTGCTTCGCACGTCATCCAAATTTATCATATTGTTTTTTGAAAGAAAATTCAATATTTCTTCGGAATTCTCTGACTTTATATTTTTTACTTTAAAATCAAGTATATTGCTAATATAAATTCTCCTCTCTTTCTATTGGGGACTAGGAATTATCCCAAGTCCCCTTTTTAGTCTATAACTTTGCAATTATAATTTTTCTTTGCTGATTGCCATTGATAAAATGTACCAAACATTTATCATTTTTCTGAAATTCAAACGGGGTGCCGTTCTTCACTGTGTACCTACGGTTCTCAATAAGCACCGTGCACATATTGTCATTGATTTCCAATACAATAGCTTCTCTGTCGCATTTTAAAAAATCAATCTTCTTATCTATTGCATCTATAATATATTTTACAAGTATTTTTACTTCTTTCTCTTCACCGTTCATTCATTTTACCTTTCTGTTGTTTTACAACTATAAACAACTTATAATATTATTAAATATCATACACAAGAGAGGAACATACCATGCTGATTAAAAATGCTAAAAATCTAAGTATTATATCAATTCTAAGTGATGTATTTTATTCCTATACTAAAATAGATCGTTCGCTATTAAATGAATATGATATTTACATATCTGATAATATTGCCGAAGATATTAAAATATTTGAAAATATAAAATGCTCTACGTCATTTGATGGAACAGTATTATTTCCATCCTCAACAGACAAACCTAATAAAATGGCTGTATTATTTACAGACAATGCAAATTCTTATTTACATGCAGTTCCTCATGAGTTATGTCATGTGCATGACTTTTATTTATTTTGTAAACAGTATTGTGATTATAAATATACAACTGTTAGAAACAATCCCAAATATATGTCGTTTCTTTATTGGAGCGAATTTCATGTAAAATCAATTGAAATATATTGTACGTTTTTGGCATTGAATATCATTAATGAAGAAAACAATACAGAATGTTTTCAAAACAACTTAGAATTATTTTATAATAAATATTCTGATAAATTAGCCAATAAATCAAAACCACAAATAATAGATTTTATGTATTACATTGGCGAGTTATATACATGTAATTTATATAATCCACACTCAGAAACACAATATACTGTTCGTAAAGATTTAATCGTAACGTATCCGTTTTTGCCTATATTATATGAGGTATTTTCAAATTCTCCATCATTTGATTTATATGTTGAAAATCAAAAGGAGATATCCGAAATTCTTTTGGAAGCGACACAATATCTATAAGCTTATTAATAGCCTGTTCTTTTGCTTTTTGCTGTTCTATCGTGAGGATACATTCATCAGAAGGACAGATTTCTATTAAGTACTCGTTGGAGGACTTAACAGCGTCCTCCAACATTTCATCTACAGTCTTATCCATATTATCTAGTCCTTCCGCATAACTGGCGACCAAATTCCCCAGGAATATACTTCATAAGTGCAGATCCGAAGTCCTTTGGATTTTGAACATCATGCAAATGAATATCTCCCATATTCACTGAATAGTTCGGTCTATTATTATTTGTAACAGTCTGCGCCGCTTTCATAAAATCAGGCATAAGCATCTGTGGCGTAACGTTCATACCAGTAATTAAATCAACGAAGCGATCAAAAGATGCCGTCTGCTGTTGTGTCAGAATGCGTTCTCCATCCTGCACCATTGCAAATCCATCTTCGCCATGTTGTTTAGCAAGACCAGTTAATAAATCGTCAGGATTGATCTTGACAACACCACCGTTTGCATACTTTCTAATATTGTTGGCACGTTTCTTTGAAGCAGCAATGGTCTTTTTCTGTTCATTGGACATGATAATATTAGAATTATTCTTCCGCTGATCAGCAGTGGCAGCTGCACTGGTGTTACTCTTGTTACCAGTGATTTTGTTGATAACACTGGTAGGTGCACCGGCACTAATCATTCCTGACACATTATAAGCAGATCCTACGGAACCGGCAGAACCAGTACTTCCAGAAGCTGCTTTCTGTGCTTCTTTAGCAGCATTGATTTGCTCATTTGCTGATGCCCATGCCGCATCGGCTAAAGCCTGTAATGCTTTAATCTGTTCATTAGCAGACTGCCATTGTGCATCCGCAATTGCCTGTTGAACAGAGATATACTGCGTTCTAAAGCCGTCCAGTGTAGACAATCTACTATTTAGAACATCATTCTCCCAATTTGCACCGAGTACCTGACTGGCAAGCATTTCATTCTGTTTATTTTCATATTCATCAGATAATGCGCTCCATTCAGATTTCAGCTTGTCATAATAATCTTTCTTCTCTTCGTAGCTTTTAATCAGTTCTTCATTACTGTTGATCTGCTGTTGAATACCTACATATTGATTCTTAAAATTCTCAATATCAAGAATGTTATTGTTTAGAATCAATTTCTGATATTCTGATCCAAAAAGTGCTATGGCATTCATGGTATCAATATTATCCTGGTAAGCATCTTTTACGCTATCCCACTGCGCCTTGAATTTTTCTAGTTCAGAGACTTGCTTCAACAATTCTGACGTTTTCAGATCTAATTCAGCATCGTCATAAGATTTCTGCGTATCTCTAATTTTTTCAAAGTCAGCACTATATACATATCCTTTGCCCTCAATGTATTGCTTGATAATCCTATTGTTATAGGCTTTGTCTAACTGATATTTTGCTTTTTCCAGTGCCAGTGCTCTGTCTCTTTCATCATTTGCATCCTTCAGTCCATCAATGATAGCCTGGATACGTTCAATCTCCGTGTCATAGACTTTATCTACTGCGTTCAGTGCGGAATCCATGTCGGAAAGATTACTGTTAAGCAGGTCGTTTTCCGATTCTATGGAATCAATCTTTTCTTGTATGCGATCCATCTCTTTTTTAAAACGCTTTACCACCGCAGATAACACTTTATCCAGTACGGATTTCTGCTTTTCTAATGCTTTTTCAATATAGTCGAAATAATCTTTTGCAGAGATTTTTCCCGATTTATGCATATCGTCAAGGTAGTTCTTCACGTTGTTGCAATAGGTCTGATAGTCTATTTTTCCTGCATCTAGGGATTTTTCAAGATAATTCAGATATGCTTCGATTTGATCTTTGATGTCACTGGCGGTATCAGATGCTGACTTCGTGGCATCTTCCTGCGCTTTCTTTGTAGCTGTTGCTCCCTTGTATACTGCTTGTGGAACATCCACCGTTACATTCATAGACGCATTTATTTCACCAACAATTTCTTTAATTTTATTGGTGATATTTGCCCTCATAGAATCTGCCATGATAGGATTTTCTGCTAATCTTTGCTTTAGTGCTTCCAGTTTTTGCAGAGCTTCTACACTAGCTCCTGCAACCTGTGCCAAGCGAATGATATTTTGACAGTCGGCAGCAGTATTGATTGTATTAACATTGCAGAGCTGTTTTTCCAGTGCATATCCTGCCATCTTTTGTGCGGTATCCTGCGAGATAGTACCTTCATCCATCAGGCTTTGAATCTCTGCTGCCGTTACAGAAGATAAATCAGATGTTGTGTTGGAAAGCAATGTGTTTTGCAAAGCAAGTTCTTCTTTGTTTCGGGCCAAAGTTGCCGTTACCACTTCTTCCGCATTTTCAATTCCCATTTCTTCCAACATGGTAATCGTAGCCTGTTTTGTTTCCTCTGTAAGGTTGCTTAGTGCACCGGAATTCTGAATGTATGCTGTTGCAAGTCTATTAAAAGAATCTTGGCAAGCATCAATATCTTTGGAATTATTCGATACCGTCCGGATAAAATCATCATAGACAGTCTTGTATTCTTCCGTCACATTCTCCATACTTCCGAATGTTTCCGTGAAATCGTCATTGTTCAAAATGGTTGACCAGTCGAAATCTTCCTTATTTAATACATCAGCATAAATCTCATCCAAAATATCCTTTAGACCTTTGGACAATCCTTCCACTTTAGAGAGAGATTCTTCATAGGATACCGGTTCTACAATACCAATATCAACCGTAGTATCTGCAAGATTCTGCTTTGCTTCGTACAGATCCTTCAGATGAGTAGTCAGGCCTTCCGCACTAATGCCAGTAGCATCCATTACTTCTGCATACTCTGTCATAGACTTCAATGTAGCATCAGATATATCACCATTAACATACTGTGCATAGGCATCATCCAGCTTCTGAACCACAGCTTGGTTATCCATGCTATCGAAATAATCAGATAAATTCTGGACTACGGTTTTTCCACCTCGTCCATACTGTAAATAGGCTTCATACACACCGTTCAGCTTATCCGCTGTCTCTTCCGCACCGCTGATGATATTACCATAATCATCATAGAGGGCATCATCTAAAGAACTCAGATCGTTATAATAGTCTGCCATCTTGCCTTCGGCATATTCGATACGGCTACCCAGTGTATCCATCTGATTATTGTAATAGTCGTATGCGGAATCCTTAGTTAATGCTTCATAGTTAAGGGCACCATTGGCATCACGGTAGGAATCTTCAAGTTCCTTCTGCTTCTGAATCAATTCATCCTGCTCCTGCTTTAACTGCTCCGCAAGGGCAATCTGACGTTGCATGGCTTCAATACGGCTTTCGTGTCTCTCCGCATTGTAGGTATTGCCATCCTCTGCAGTGTAATACTCAATATAACTTTCCGTCTTCTTATTGATGGCACTGACAGCTTCGGTAGCAGCTCTCTTTCCTTCCATCTGCGCAGCGTACTTTTTCAGTTCGATTTCACGTTCCAGTTCATCGTTCTGCGCTCTCAGGCGATCCAATTCATCCTGTTCCACAAGGGTCAGTGATACATCCTTATTTGCCAGTTCATCAATACGCTTCTTTGTAGTCTCCAGCTCAGAATTGAGATTCTCTATTTCAGATGATAATTCATCAAATTTCTGCTTGGATTCCTCCGCTTTCTTGTCCACTTCCTCTAAGGATTGCTTATACTTCTGCCACAGAGTAACTCCTGCGGTTACAGCCAGTCCCACTAGGACAAGTGGATTAGCAGCCATCGTCGCATATAAACCCTTCAATACACCGGATAGTGTCATTGTACTTGCTGTTGCTCCCTGTTGTGCGGCGGATAAGTTCCACGCCTGCAGTGTGGCAGTTGCTTCTGCTTCACTCATGTTTTGATTCATTAGGATAGCGATCTTCTGTGCATCCGTCAGTGTATTCATAGACAGAATCAATCTTGTTTGAGACTGGGAGAGTCCCTGCGTGAGGTCTAACAGTCTTTGCATATCGGAAGCATCCGCAATGGTGTTTTGGGTCATTGTCATAGCAGTACCTAAATCGGAGAATCCTTGTGCCGCTTCTCCCAAGTAGGATGCTAAATGTTGGAATGTATAAATTGCCCCTACTGTCCCCAGTCCAGCTAATGCGCTCTTCAAGATACCGCTACTGTCCGCTGCATCTATCATAGCCTTTGCCGTGTCCAGTACGGATGCATACAAATCATCCGGTATGGTATCAGATGCCAGTGATTCCAAAGATGCCTGTAATGCCTGGGTCTTGGCTTCAAGACTATCGAGATAGACTTCAAACTTACTTTCTGCTGATCCGTCTGAATTCATGGCAATATCTGTTAATTTCCGAACCTTATCCCAGTTATCCATTAAAGAAATGAATTTATTCGCTTGGTGCGTTCCTGCGAATGCGGTACTTACAGCATTCACTGTGTTTTTATCAATACTCTGCCATTTCTCCGCTATAGTATCAAGTATCGTTTCTGAACCCAGTAACTGATTATTTGCATCTCTTATAGATATACCTATTTTATTTAAAACTTTTTCCACATCATTGAACGCTTCACCGGTCTCCGCATCCACAAATTTTCCAGCTCTTATCTGATTCATTCTCGACAAGATAGTCTTCAATGCAACACCAATAGTAGAATCCGTATCCTGTGTAACATCCTTCATAGTAGCTAGCATTGCCACAGTCTTTTCTAAGCTGATTGAAGCATTATTAGCCTGTGAAGCAACCTTTGTTAATGCTTCACCGATTCCCCCTGCATCACTGGCACTGGCAAGATCCACGGCAGATAAAACATCATTCACATGAGATGCTTCGCTTGCTGCCATTTTAAAGCCATTGATAGTAGCGGTAAGAATCTCCGCAGATTCCTCGGCATCAATCTTTGCAACCTTACTCAGAACCATACTGTCCTGAATTAACTGGTTGGTCTCCTGCATGGTTCTGCCCTGTCTTAAAAAGGCATCTGCACTCTCTCCTACTGCTTTCGTAGTGGCTCCCAGTTCCTGCGCAAGGTCATTATAATCATTGATTAGTGCGCCTACCTTATCACTGCTATCGCCAGTAACCATCTGTAAATCCGTCTTCAGATCATTCAGTTCCTTCACCGTGTCAATGGCTTCTTTACCGGCTCTTGTTACCTCATGCACTGTATCTTGCAGCAGATTGAATCCGGTATATGCAATGAATGTCTCTCTTAATGTATTGCCGAATCTCTGAAATACACTGTTCCCTTGTTGTCCTTGCATATTCACACCGGCAAGAATACTGTCAAGATTACTCATATCCATCATGGCATCCGCTTCGGCTTGCACTGCATCTGTTGTATTTTCAGCACTCTGCTCTACTTTCTTATTAGCATCTGCAAATTTTTCTTTCTTGGAGGCAGCAGTCGTGGCAGATTCCTCTACTTTGTCCATAGCGGATGCTTCATTCTGAATCTCTTTTGCGGATTCCTGCGCAGATGCTTTTGTATTGTTCTGCTGATATAAAGCATTCAGCTTTTCCACACTTGCAATGATGCTCTGATATACAGAATCATCCAGTCCCAGTATTTTTGCATCTAGTGGTTCAATCTTCGCAACATCAGCACGATAGTTCTGAATTGCCTGGCATAACTCTCTAAATTGTTCTGTGGGATTTGATTGTCCTTTGAAGATATTGGGAAATTTTGTAGATAATTCTTGATAGATGGAATCTAGTTCGATTCCTTTACCAGTGGTAAATTTACTAGGATATAGATTTCTGAGTGTTCCCCACTCGTCCCCCAAATCAGATCTGATTTGTTCTGAAATTTTAATTGATCCTATCTTCTTCAGATAATTATAGAATTCATCATAGATACCTAACTTCTGCTGTATGATATTGGCATTATTTGTTATGATGTCTCCCAGTTCCATGATTTTATTGCTCACAGAATCAATATCATAACTGCCATCCGCAGAAATAAATTTGTTAGAGTACAAATTCGTCAATTCTTGCGAAATTGTTTGTATTTTTCTCTGAACCTCTTTATCCGCTACATTAAATTGACTAATCAGTTCCTTTGCCATCTCAGAGCCGAATTTATTCAATGATCCGCTTGCACCGGATTCTTTCAGAGCCTTGTTAATGTCTCCTAAATCCAGTTTCAGTTTCAAACCTTTTTGTTCTAATAGTCTCTGTAACTTTTGGGCATCTTTCATAATATCCTTATAGCTACCATCTATATCTAAATCAACACCAACTTTTATATCTAACATTTGTTATCCTTTCTTTACTGTATATCCCCTTCTTTGCAGTCCTTTTTTCAAGGCATTTTCCACACGATCACTCTTATCAACTTCATCCTGGGTATTATCAAGAAAAGGTCTTGGTTGTATAAAATTACCGGTAAAATCATAATACAATTTATGCTTACCGCCTTCGCCCTCATTGATAAGGTCTGCAAGTGTGGTTCCTCTATTGTACGTGCCGTATCCTGGATTGTATGGAGTGACGTTATCCACGTATAAGGTCATATCTTCCACTTGTCCTACAATGTTCCTTGGGTCATCAATGCCCCCGGAGCTTCTCCGATTGTATATCTTAGGACGGTATGCATTAAATACATCTCTTTGAACGTGTTCCAGTTCTATATCACGAACCTCGTCAAATATTTCTTTTGACAGGGTATCCTTTATGTCCGATTTGAGATCCTTCAGGAACGTATCAAGGTCACTATAGTTCCGCTTCTGTCCCATGACAGTCCCCTTTCAGTCCCATAGCAGTACCTAACAGGAGACAGATTGAGTCCGCCAAGGTATTTTCCTTTTGTAGTCTTCGGTTCAGTCTGACTTTATCCACTACATCCATATTTTTGTATGCTTCTGTAATATCAGAAATAGTTCTGTCTGCTTTTTCCTGCGCAGTAGCATTCAGCAAATTATTCAGTTCACGATAATCAGTCAATGTTTCCTTATAATATTTTACCTGTGCTTCTAAAAATTCATAAACACGATTCCAAAAGCCCTGTTCCTGATTGACATAATTTATGAGATCACATAAATTACATTTTTTTAATATTCTTTCTGCTCCTTCTGGATTCATGCGCTGCAATGCTGTAAGAACATCATCCATGAAAAAGCGTTGCTCTAATAGTTCTTCGCTTTGTGCTGTTTCTTCCATATAATAGTCTTCCTTTCATAAGTTATGTTTTGTGTGATTTTGATTGAAATAATTTTCGATGATGAAATTAGGGATTCATAAGATAGCTTTCCAGCTTGGAAAATAGATGAGGATATAAGTCGATTTTTCCTCTTTTGAACTGTGATAAGATTGCTCCGTTGATTCCGGTTGCTTTTGCTACATAGATCTGCTTTTCACGCTCTAACCGTTTGCAATATAATTCTCGTAATTCTGCTTGTGTCAAGTTATTTTTCTCTCCTTTCTTTACATATAAAATATTTTTATAAAAATTGCCAGTATACTATTTCACCATTCGCATACTGACAATTCACGAATTCATAAGCGATCGCTCTTGGATTGATTTGCTTTGAATGTGCCGTATTTTTCGCACTGTGATACCGTGTTTGAGCCAGTACCACAGCACGGAAAGGAGACGGTTTGCACACACTACTAGGCTTACGTTCTTTTCATGTATACACCTTCCTCTTTTCATATAGGGATATTCAGAAGCCATTAGAATCAATGTTTTTCGTCATTTCGTTGAAATTTTCTTCTAATTTTTGTTTATTTTTAACAAAACATTTTAGAAACAGCTCCGGGGCCATCTGATATAGGAAATTAAGCATAGTATTTTGAACGTCTGTATACTCTCCCTCGATTGCTTCAATGATTAGTTTCATCACTATAGCTTGGTCAATATTTTTATTGCCAATTTTATGAAGTGCGTTATTCAAAACACTATTTTTTAGTACAAAATATGCCTCGTCTTCTTCATCCAATCCATAGTTTGTTCTTATCTTCTGCATGGAATCGTTATATTCCTGAATTACTTGTGCCAGCCGTTCTGCTTTTCTATTATCGGCTTTCATTTTTAATATATTTTCATCAAAAAATTTTCTTACGGGTAAGCGTTCTTTCCTATTCTCAGGATATTGTATCGTTTCTTCCTCTATGATCTCTGCCATGATATCCATAGGGCAATTCATTCTTTGTACCGTCCCCTCAGAGTACTTCTTCTTCGGATTTTTAATTTTTTTCGCATCAGCCATAAATCTAGCCACTAGGCCTCTTTCCATACAGGAAAGTCTTTTGATTCTATTTATCTCGTTCACTACATTTATATCAAAATTCTTCTTAGCAAGATCAATAGAAATCTGTCCTATCACAGAAAGAATGATAAATATATCTTCCAGTTCTCTACTTTTCATCTTACCGGCATAGTAGTAACTGAGTGCCATCTGTGCTAAATCCGTGGATACTCCAATCGAGATCTGTGCTGCCGAAATTGCATTGTCCATCTTTGCAAAATCCTCCGGACAAAAATGATACTCACTGACACCTTTTTCCTCTACGGCATTGATGATAGTAGGATATTCCACGTATGCGATACGTGCCAGTTCTGCCAGCTCCGGTTGATTTGTCACGTAGACAAAATCCGAATCACAATCTTGCGAATTGAGCCTTGCCTGTGTATCTGTGCCGATTGCATTAAATACAATGACATTCTCGCCAATATTGGGAAAATACTTCAACAGCTTCTCCGGGTACACATTGTATAGGTGAATGATATTGTTAGGGGAATTGTGCGGATTTCGGAAGGCGGCTAACCTCTCCCCATCTTTGAATTTTGAAGTATAGCATTGTACACCGTCTGCCATTACGGAAAAACAGTCTTCATTGAGTGGTGCTTTATCCCCTACCGCAGTCAGTAGCATAGATATAGGGTTGTCCATGATAGTCAAATTATCAGCTTTCTGCCATAACCGCCCAGCCATCATTTCATTCTTCAGTTTGTTCAGATCCTTACTTTTTTTCTCCCGGAACAGCTCTGTCTTCGTAAAATCTGAATTCCAGCCTACCATTGCCAGTAACACCTCATTGATGTTGAACCGGTTCTTCGTCATTTCCAAATATTTCAGATATTCCGCATCATTGTTCTTCAAAAGGTTGTAATATTCTATACTACAATTTGCCACGGATTGCAGTATGCTTCTATCCGTACTCGGAACAGAATTGTTCATCTGATATGCGGATTTCTGATATTCTCCCAGTTTACTATGATGCACCGTCTTTACTATTTCAAACCAGTTACCATGTTCTTTCATAAAATTGCGCCAGTACCGGAATGCTTTAGATTCTTTACCGCCCATCAGATCTACAAATTTTAGCCACTTAATGGACTTATCAGAGATAACCGCCTTTATATCACAAAGTTTCAATTTCCTCTTGAACATATCTGTCTTTTCTGTGGTGGCAGTCTCATAGTCGATGCCGTGTTCTACGCAATAGTCTTTGAAAAACTCTTGTATATTTCCTGCAAACAGACAGCTTTTGAAAAAGTGTGACCGGCAATAGATAAATCCTTCTGCTCCCTCTGGCATTATGCTACTATCACATAATCCTTGTCCGTCCCAAAGGATATTAGGAATCTCATAATCATCAACTCTTACAACCGTACACTGCTTTCTTTTTTCATCGTCTGCATAATGGTATTCCCCAGGATACTTACCATTCACACGGATGCCATTAGCAGATAAATCTTCCCTACTTTTTCCTATAAGAGTGTATCCTTTTTCTTTTGCGGTCTCCGGATTAAAAGTACAGTCATGCCTGTTGATGATTTTTTCCACTTTTGGATCATCGAAATCAATTTCAAATTTGCGGTACTGCACCGGCACAGACTTCACAACCGCAGCTTTCATGGGATCGGACAATACCTCTCTGTCCTTTATAATAAGAATATTGTTCAGTGGAATCTGAATATATCCGTCCCCGGCGGCAGCAGTTGTCAGTGTCTGATACGCAGACATTCCTACTATGTTAAATAGAGTGTCCGGAGCATTTTCATATTGTTCCTTCATCTTATCATACAGTCCCATAGTCAGGAATCGGATAGCTTTTAAGAACAGACTTTCTTCTATAAATATACATTCACCCTTCTTGGCTTTACTGGGATTCCTCATGAGCATAACAAAGTGTTTCGTGATCTTACCTATCTCCTCCCCACTACGGTTTCGTATAATAAAAGTATAATCTATTCCATCCTTGTAATACTGATTCCGAAGATCATTACAGCTTACCGGCACACCTTTCTCATCACCTTCATTATCTCTATATGTCACATTATATGATGTCCTCACTGTAAGAAAGTTGCTATATATATCTGAATTTTTTATCCTGGTCAGACTACTGTACATATATCTCGAAAAGAGACTGTCCGGGAGCACCGCTTGTCTCCCACGGATTCCATCAAAATCAAACCACTTATCATTTATTTTATACTGGATCTTCTTGTTCGTATTTTTTTCTGCCAAAGACTGCAAATAAATATCTGTTATTTCTACCGCTTTCATGCAGATGATAGACTGGTCTTGTGAATAATTTATTGTTTTAGCTATAATAATCAACCTCCTTCACTTTTTCTATATATAATATTCTCCATTTACTTCCTAATTTTGAGCAAGAAAATACCAACCATCGAATATTGACGGTTGGCATATATTTAGCATTTTCGTTTTACAGTTATGTAATAATTATATCGATTATGAGTTTTATTATCTATAACTTCAATTTGATATTGGGGCTTTCTATTATCTTGAATATTTATTTTTTCAATTTTATTCTCTCTATATATTTCTTTATTTCCTTTTTGATCATTGTTTTCTATATTTTTCTTGTTATCTTGATGATCAAATATTGAATCAAATATAATATATGTAAGAACCGCCTCTTTTATTGGCATAATAAGCGCTTCCACACAAAAACGAGTTATATAAATAAACTCCTTTATTAAATTATAGTCTAAAAAATTTTTTAATGTATTAATTAATGGAATGTAATTATTTGCGCACATAGCTTCATTTATATATGATATTATAATGCACATTATATAAAATACTCCAAAAATAAAATACATTTTATTTTTATCTTCATTTTTAAACATAAATAGTATAAATGTATAATTTAAATATACTATTATTTGTACTATTGCGGTTGTAATATCATAATTATTAATTTTAAACTTATCCAAAATATACAAAACAATAATTAAATCAATAACCAAACTAAGTGCAACAATTATAAGTCTAATATCTTTAAAGCTTTGTTTATCACTAATACCTATTTTTTTAAAAATAAATGGCAACATTAAAATTACAACAGCATACAAAATGCATATTAATCCACCAAATACTTTTTTATTATTGAATATTGATATTAAACCACATCCAATAATAACACTTGATATTAACGTACTTAAAACCTTAGATATCTTTTCTTCCATTTATGGCACCTCTTTTGAATAATATAAAACATTTAAAAATATTTATCAACTATCCCAACCATTTATATTCAATTTTATATTCAATTTTCAAAGTACAATTTATAGCCAAATTATCCTTATAATACATAAGAGATTTTCAGCTGATTTCGGCTTAGAATCTCTTGTCTATAAAGATTACCTCAGATGTATTTTCATTGAAATTTGCTATCTGATTTATTGTAATATTACTATGTTTTTCGGGATCGTAGTTCAACCGGCACAACCAAAAGTGTAATAAGTATTTATATACACCTTTTACGGATGAACCATTACTTCTATAAGTTCACACTTTTCAACCATTTATAGGATATATTCTCTCATTGAAAGATTTGTGTAGCCATAGCGGAACAAATCTTTTTGTTTCTGGAACAGAAACCCACTATTCAAGGAAGTAACATCCATTCGTAATAATTCCTCTTATCTGATCACATACAGCATTGGTAGGAATATTTTTATCCTTTACACTTTGCAGTGCAGTTTTAATATCCTCCAATGACATTCTGTACTCTTTCATAAGAACATCAATAAAAGGTTGTCTGTATTCGGTCAGCTTATCCAGTTCCAATTTATGATTATTATAATTGGATGCCCTATACTGTTTTTCCTTATAAGCAAGATCATTTATCTTCTTCTCATGCTTTGCTATGCAATTTAATATATACTCCTTTGTAAGAGTATTTGTATTCAATTTATCTTCCATTTTTAATTTATAACTTCTATCCATGTCATTCTCCTTAGTGGGTGTCTGCAAGCAGCCACAAATGATATTTGTTCCGCTCCGTTGTCGCTACACAAAATCATTGATACGAAAAACACCCCCGTTTAAAAACACCAATATAAGGGTATGTAATATATTAGAGTGTATAAATGGGGGTCTTTTTTATTCCACTCCCAAATTTGCAAATAGCTCCTTTAGTTCCTTATCATATTGTTCCTTCTTAGCGGAATCTTCTTTTTCTGCCTTAATGGAAAGGAATTTTTTTGATAGGCTTCTCTGAATATCTACATAGTATCTTGGATATGTAAATATTTCTTGCACGTCTTGTAGTCGTGGTACTTTCCCCCAGTTGTCTTTCTGCCAGTCTTTTACATATTCACCATATTCTATCAACGCTTTTTTCATTCTATTGTCAGAAACCGTCTGTGCATTTTTATCTATTGATTCAATCACCAATTCATTCAGATATAGCATTTTCAGTTCATACTCATTTTTTGTAATGGCTTCCTGCACATCATCTTCATTGAAGACAATTTTTATTCTTTCATATTTTCGTTCCCACCCATATAAGTCAAACAGCATTGCATTGACTTCATTGTAAAATTCATTTAAACGCATTGTGCACGCAGCATGATTTTTACTTTCTAGTCCCATACTATTCAACACACTTCTTTCAACTTTCAATATCTTTTTGATTTCATTATCATCTGCAACATAATGTATACTTGGTGCTCCACTTTTATCATGGTTGGGAATGACTATCATGGTCTGAATCTGATAGTCTATCAGACTTCTATTGCTGAGATTATTTAGTGCGGAAAATAAAATAGAATTGAGCTTTGAATTGCAGCGCATATAAAAATTTTCCAGTTCCCATTTTGTCACCTTGCTATATTCAAGTTCCATCTGCAATACACTTACCGGAATCTTTTTATAGTTATTATTTATCATTCCAAGGATGCTCCATAACTGGTTTCGGGTCGCATAACACACTTGCCCTTTCTTATAGTAAATATACTTCAGCAGAATCGTCTCTATATATTTAAGGTAGATGTTTCTGTTACCGGCTTTCCTTTTATCTTCTACCGGAAGCGGTTCGTCATATATTTCTAGTATTACCAGGCTTCTCCCTCTGCCTTTTTCCATTCTGAAATATCTCGCCCATCTTTTCTGTTGTGCCTTATGAGAGTTATTACCGGATTTCAGCGGTTTCTCATGCAGAAGCTCACATAATTCCTTATATCCTTTTACAACCATTCCCGCTTCTAAATTTGTAGTGTCTACTTCATCCATACATACCGGCCGGCTTTTCTGTTTTGTACTGCTTCCATTCCAGTTATCAATCCACAGAACTTTTATTTCTTCCGCAGATTTTATCCATATATCCTCTAATGAATCCGTATTTTCCGAACTACTTGTTCTGTTCAGTACATCAGCTAAATTCGATGCCAGTATTTTATCTAAAAGAGGATTTAAGCCGCAAACAGATTTTTTCAGAACTTCCTCATCCAAATCTGCGTCTTTCATTTCTTCAATATTTTGAATTATAAAGTTAGCATACTTTACGGCTCTCATTGTGTCTGCATTCACTTCATCAAGCGTTGGCATCCTATCGTACTGCTCTTCTTCCTCTGGTATCATCGAAGTATAATAGTTTCTGCCGGTCGCAACATAGAAATATCTCTCCACCAATTTTGCTGTTTGATTTTTCTGCAATGGATTTAGAAAATCCCAGTAATCAATTTGTTCTTCTGTACTAATAATTCATTCCTCCATTTCTACTGTATAATCTCTTCACCCTTAATAGAATCTTTCCACATTTCGTCTATTACTGGCGGTACTTTATCAAAGTATGTAGCTATTTCACGAATATGTGAATGAACATAGCATCCTAAAAGCTTTTTGTATTTGCCCTTCTCATGACCGACAATCATATAAAAGCCGGGTTGCCACACCGCCTTCCCTGCCTGATATAGAACATTTTTTACCGTTCGCTTGTCAAAATCTTCCTTGCTGGCATAAAATCTAACCATTTCGTCATTATCAAAATTATCAAAATCCGGTTTTAAAACATGAAACTTCATAATCTATTTCCTCCATTTTTTCAACTTATTTTAGGCACACCGCTTTAATAACAATGTGCCTGGTTGTTCCGTTCAATATGTAGTCGGCATCCTCACCGATATATAACTTTAGGAGAATTTTTATGTGCATTTAATCCTTGGTGATTGCACGGTAACTGTCCTCTTCAACAGTAGGTTGAGTTTATGAAAACTCTGCTGAGAACATTGCTTCTAACTCTCTTATTCCCTGTAGTGCTTTCTTACCACAGTATGTTACATACGGTGCCAAAACAATCTCTAAGAAATCATTACATTCGTCTAATGAAAATCCATATTTTATTTCGATTGCTTCCGTTAATGTCAAATGATTTTCGGCAATGTATAAAGTTAACTGCACAGCTTCATCTTTTGATATATCCAAGAGATGATATAAAGCATCCATAACTTCTACCATTTTCATACTATCCTGCGGAAGGTATCCTTCCTTTTGAAACTGTGCTGCATATTGTTCTCGATCCTGCTCACTCAAATGAAGTTGAGATTCGACTACTTTTAGGTTCATCAGCATTTGTTCATTTAGTCTTATATGTTTCGATTGCAAATAATTAACTGCCATCCTAAATTTTTCACTTAACTGATCCATCGTGTATTCTTGGTTTTCATCCAATAAATACTGTTTCCATTCTTCTTTTACTTTCTTGTTCATTTTTTGTCCTCCATATTTCTATAGGTAGTACTCGGCATTTCACCGTATACTTAATATTATTTGCAATGGTGGGATGAGAGCATACCTCATCAGGACTTCCACCTATATTTAATATTCTCCGTTTGGAAAAATATTTTTACTGATTTTTCATCTTATCCGGCAACCATCTAATCGAACCGTCCTTATTGATAGGGATCTCTATTCTTCTTCCCGAATCATATTCCAGTACTTGTGATAGCTTGCCGTCATCTGCTTTGAGCAGTCTTCTTACTGTCTGTGTTCCTTCCATGATATATTGTTCTCCTTTTTATTTGCTCTTCTTGAAGAAAAGTAAACTAATCTCCATGAACGGCTGTCCGTAAGGTTTCACGATGATTTTTCTCGTAGAAGCATCCGTATCTTTCACGTAGAATTCATTCACGCTATCATCGACTACTGGAACATCAAAACTACTGGTGTCACAGCTGATATGCTGTTTCCAGTCATCATCCAAATCATTGATGTATACGCTCTTGGGATACACGTTTGCATTAAATCCAAATATGTCTGTGATCCTGGCAGAGATACAGGAATACTCGTTCTTCCGACTGACCGTTTCCTCTAAGAAATCATGCAGTTCATATACGTCCATTTCACGGAAGTCAGATAACTGGCTGTCCATCCCTGAAACATTTACCACCAGTAACCACAGTTCCATACCAGTCTTCAACTTGCAGGTAACATAGAAAGCATCGGCTTCATCACAATATTCTGCTTCAATTTCAGAAATGTCAGCCTTGTTCAGCTTATACATGGAATCAAGACCTATGCAGGATTGTGAAAATTCGTATGCTTCATCTGTCTCTTCGCACTGATTAACCGGCATTGCCATGACTACATTTTTATCTGCCGATCTAATGCTCAAATCAATAATCATAAGATTATTTACTACATCAAAAATTTCTGCCGTTGTTACCGGCTGTCCGTTTTTTACCGCTTCGATTGTCTTGTTCATTTTTCACATCTTCCTTACTTTCCTGCGCTGGCTCTCAGTCTGTGACTGGTTTCTCCATACGCAAACTTATGTTCTGTTTTATAAATAATAGAACTCCTGCAGATCTCTCCACAATTTTTGTAAAAATCTAATATTTTCTTACCCTTTGCTTACTTATTCTCTCCTTTTTTTGAATATATGTATTACATATATTTGTTATACAAAAAAAATCATGTACCTTTCAGCACATGATTTATATTTTTATGTTATAGGAAATCTTATGTTAAACAATCTATACAACTCCAAAGTTTTTCCATCCCTACTTAATTTAGGATTGTTCTCTGCTAAAATCTTTACTCTCTTTTCTACCCATTCATTAAATTTAGCTGCATATTCTTTTTGAATAAGTTGTACTGTACGTTGTCTATACTCTTCAAGCAATCTATTTACGCCACTTCTATTAAAATGATCATACAAATATTGTATATTTTCTTTCTTTAATCCAATAAATGGATCTATCATATTTTCATCTGTCGTAATTTTATTTCCATTAAAAGCACTATTTTTATCTACATCCCAATCATTTTGTGATAAATAATCAAACACCAAATTTTTTATAAATTTATTTGCGCTTTCCCCTGAATGACTCAAATAGTTTTGCAGCATATAGTATTCATCCTCATCTTTAGGTGTATACTTTATGCTTATCATATGTGTTTTTTGATCATATCTTTTTTGTGCCGCCTTTTGTGCATCCGAGATTTTTCGCATATTATGCACTTTCCCCTTCTACTGTATTCTGATTTTACTCTTCCTTACTGGAATCTTATATCCCTCACAATACTTTTCAAGTAATGCATTAACTATTATATAATCCGCCTCTGTTGTCCTTGGAGCTAATAATATTTCCATTCCATCAAATGCATTATCTGCCAATTGCAAGTCTATAGTATTATAATACTTATCACATGAAGTATCCAAAATTCTTCTTCCCATTTTCATCATTTCAATGGGGTCATTTATTTTCTCTAATTCACCAATTCCCCAAGGAGCCGATGTAATTATATATCTATATTCATTTTGAAAATTCCAATACTCTCTTTTGTACTTTCCCATTTTTTCAAAAGATATTGTTACATTATCACCATTTTCTATACAGATTTTAGGATATAGTAAAGATTCATCATTTGTGTATTCTACTTTAATTAATTTAGGGCATGATGGTGCAATAGCATACTTACATATATTTTCATCATAGTAATTAATATTTGACACAACTTTCTCCTTAAAATGAAGTTCTCCCGGTTCATACTGATATACCTTAAATGGGGTTTTCTTCATTTTAATCCTGACACCAGACATATTTGGTGTATACATACTCCACATCGGTAATACATCTTCATTGGTTGCTGTCCAGCAACTAACTAATGCATATTTTCCTGCACTTCCCAAATCACTTGTGTACGCCTCATCAGGGTCATCTACATTTAATAAATTACAAAATCTAAAAGTCTTATTTTTTAATATTAGTGCCAAATTATGAATGCTCGTATAATGATACAAAAATTCCGTATGTTCCATATTTCTCTCCTTCTATAAATTATGTCCATATTTCATTATCTATATCATCATGGTCTTCACCGTCATAATGATTATAGTAATGATACTCTCCCTCTATTCGTCTTCCACAAGTACAACACACATACCAGTATCCCCATTCATCGTCATAGCCTGATGTTCTACTAGTTCTCCTTTTGCACTGGCAAAATTCTAATTTATTTTCCATACATATCCCCCTTTTTAATTCTGTTTATAAATATATATTATATTATTATTTACTTTTTCATGCAAATACTAAAGGCATCCCATCTATAACTTGGGATACCTCTTCGCTTTTACGCTCTCCTCTTTGAAACAATATATGACTTTGCCACATCATCAAACAATTCACATATTGCAAGGATCTGATCCTTGGACAACTTATCAATCAGTCCATCTATCAGATCCTGCTTTATCTGTTCCTTGTTCTCCTCCGACTGTTTTCTCTCTTGAAGGTATATTACATCCGTCTGCATACATTTACTCCTTTACAAATTTGTATCCTACCACCTTAATTGCTCTCGGTGAGGACAACTTAACCTTGATCCATCCATCACGCTCCAGCTTCATCAATCTATGGCTGACTGTTGCCGTTGAGGTTACTCCTACACCACTGGCAATCTCCCTAACAGTAGGTGGGTATCCGTTTTCCTCAATATAATCTATTATGAATTTATAAGTATCATAGTCCTTCTCTGTCATTCCTGGCATCCCTTTTCCATCTTATCGAATATCTCACGCAGATTCTGAATATCAGATTTCACGAAGTATACTCTACCGTCAATCTCTACCGGCTTTCCTTCCTCACAAGCCTTCAGAATTTTCTGCTCCATCAATTTAATTCCTGTTACGATTCCCTGTTCAAATGCGTCTTGAAACATAAATTTCATTGCCTCCTATTTTTATAGATAATATATAAAAGAAATCAGTGCCAATTTGCCCCGATTTATCCCGAAGCCTTAATTATACTGGCATACTTATAAAACGTGCTAACTGCTATCCCATTCATTTTAGAAAATTTAACAATAGATATATTGCCGTACTCACCGGCTTGCAATTTGTTATACTCTTTTACAAATTCTTTCGGTACTCCGGTTGCCGGTCTTCCTAATTTCTTTCCTTTTGCCCTGGCTGCATTCAGGCCTTGCATTACTCTCTCATGTGTCTTTTCTTTCTCCTGTTGTGCCATGTGCGCTCTGAGTGTAATGTAGATATCAATAATCATCCTTGACAGACTATCATCATTCATCTTCTTCCAGTCATTCATTAGAGGAACATCCAGCGCAACAATCTTTACTCCCATAGCTTGGATTTCTTTTATTGTCATAATCAGATCATCCGCATCTCTTCCCATGCGGTCTATATCCGTCACTACAATAATATCTCCGCTGCGGAGCTTGCTTTTCATCCGAAGAAAATCATCACGGTTTTCTGCTTTGGTTCCACCAGTAATAATATCCGTGAAAAATTCGTCTATGGTAAAATTGTTTGCAACCGCATATTCCAGTAATGTTATTTTCTGACGGTCTGTCTTCTGCTTCTTTAAATTTGTCGAGATCCGTAGGTAGCCAAATATCTTTCGTTCCATAATATCCTCCACAAAATGGGTAATTTATTTCATGTAGGCTTTTTATAGAAAAATGGCATCCAATCTCTACATGAAATCCTATACGCAAAAACAAATGTTTTCATATAAGGTCAAACTGTTGCTTTTTATGGCTCATCACCTTACACTTTATATATAGGAAGAAAGTCGTTCATTTCTCCAAACTTTTTGAAAAAATTTTTAGGAGTTGTTATATAAGATGTGTAACAGAATAGAAGATATTATAATTTCCATATTGTTAAGGATTCCAAAATCGCTGATACCCAGTTTTATACTGATCCGCCTGGAACACTATTTATATCAGCGTGCAAATACTCTACAGTATGAAATTATCCGTAACCGATGGAAAAATATTGAATTAGATACTGCCTTGGAGAAGATAAAAACACGGCAGCAGGATTGAAAATGCCTTTAGATAATCATTGAACATATGTTCTGATTGTGTTATACTGTTATTGTGTAATTGAAAAGAAAGCGGATGCGATTTTCTGATTGTTAGATGCCCTCTAGTCTTACAAAGGAGGGGATGCCCATGAATACGATGGAAGTACTTACTCTGTTGTTAGTTGTCTTTGCAGCTCTATCATACATTGACAAGCATGGTGACGATAATAACAAAAAGAAATAAGCATCCCTAACCGTCCAAAGTCTAGGATGCTTATCTCTTATTAGTTTTCAAAACTGAGGGCAAATCGGAATTTTCACCTCCGACTACCTTTCTAAGTAGATTATACACCAGGAGGGGTTGAGAAATCAATCCCTCTTTTCCTTTATTCTTCTGTGTCTGATTCTTTATTTTCCTTGTTTTGCTCTCTTATAGACATAATGCTTATTCCCATATCCTTTTCAAGCAAAGATATGATAAGCTGATTAACACTCATTCCCTTTGATTTTGCGTGTTGCTTTATCGGTTCAAGATATTCCTCTGGTACTCTCAGTTTAATATCTTTGATTTTTTCCATGTATTTTTTTAAACTGTCCTTCTGTTTATCAGTAGCCGCCGCCAACATTATGTCCTCGCTTTCTCTATAATTATATAGACATACCTTTATTTATTCGGATATATCTAATAATCATAGTATAACACAAAAAATTTTTATTTCCACTTTCTCTTACACCAGTTTTATCAGTATTTTATGTGTCATTTTCCACCATATCCGCTTACAATATTTCTTTTCCATCTGATACATAAAAATCTCCGTTACCTTCTGCATCAAATCCGCAGGAAGAATAGATCCCTTTAGTTGGTTACACTGGTAACAGCACACTTGCAAGTTCTCCACTTCATCCTTTCCATTCTGCATTAGTGGAATTATGTGATCCAGTGTCATTTCGGAGAATGCCAGCTTCTTTCCGCAAAGAGCACATTTTCCCTCTGCCTGGTTATACAGCATTTTGCGTACATCCTGCGAATAGTGCTTTCTGACCTGCTTTCGCCCAATTTTATCATCGGTATCAAATAAATAGTACCCTTTGCATTGTGTCGGTCTCTTTAATATATTACTCATTGCCTTATTTACATGATAATACTGGGTAGCATCTTCTATATTAAGCGTTTTGTTGATTTTTCCATTGTGGCAGTTAAGATAATATGTTCCATTCGTGATTACGATTGCCATTTTTTACCTCTTTTCCCCTGCTGTCCCTTACGTTTCTTTTTAATATTCTACGTTTGCCAGTACCTTGTATCCCTTGGGATATCTCATTGTTCTAATAGTTGTAATATTTGCATTTATCAGTTTCACGTCCTCTTCACCCAATCCTAGTAAGCCTCCATCATCGTCCACATCTCCTGCAATAATCAAATTTCCTACTAACATGGGATCTCTGTTTTTGTCAATAGCTGCAATCTTTGGATTTTCCGTTAAAAGGCCTTCATCGTCACAAATAATATTGAAATACTTTCCGTTGATTCTACGGCACACAATATCTACCGTATGACATCCGATTAGTCTGTAATAATCCTTCAGTCCTTTGGGATCCACCAACTTTACCTTGTCTTCTTTTACATCTATTAAAATTGCTTTCATGTTCCTGCTCTTCTCCTTTACCCTATGATTTTCCCTATCGTTGCCTTAATTTTCTGCATCTCTTTATAGAATGATGATGACGGTATATTCAGCAATATGAGGATTTCCTGATTACTGTATCCGCTCAATTTTGCCTTTACAATTTTGCGTTGTTTCTCTGTCAGGGAATGCAACATATATTGATACATTTCCGTTTCAATTACGGTATTCTCCACTGATTCCGTTCCAGCCACAAAATCATATTTACTTTCTGTTTTCTCTTGCTCTGTATCCAGGCTAATCACTGCAGCATCCGGTTTTCTCTTTTGACATTTTCCGTTTTTAACATGGTCTTTGATCTCTGCTCTCATATACTGCCACGCAATAAAAGGAAAATCGCAATTTGCTTTTACCTTTTCCTTTCGGTGATATATCTGCACAGCCTTCAGATAACCAAAAACCGCAATATTGTAATAGTCCTCTATGCTGTATCCGTTCCTATGCAGGAAGCTATAAATCAGATTATGGTTCTCTTCCGCATATTTGCGTTCTTTTTCCGTTAGTTTGGTTAGTTTCATATTTCTGTAACTCCGATCTCTACAATAGGCATTCCCTTTTTCTTTGCTACTTCAACATCTCCCTTGCTGGCTAAAGAAATGCAAATAGTTGTACTTTTTCTTTTGTAATATTCCTGCACTGCTTCCTCTGATTCTGCGTGTGCTATGTTGGCAGACCATGTATTTTCTGAAATTTTATATGTAACGTTGTAATAGTTTTTCATGCTGTTCCTCTCCCTTTGGTTGGGAAACTACCGTTTCTGATAATCTCCCTATTTCCTTTAGATGCCGAATACTTCTTTGAATATTTTACGGAAGTCTTCAATATCCTTCCCTAATCCCCATGTATAAAGTCCGTCGTCATTACTAACTTTGTATTTCAGTAATATTGCTTTTAAAATCTGTTCACTGCTCTTCCCTTGTATCAGCATATCCAGTTCCGTTTTTTTCAGATCATTCTGCCACGGTTTCCGCTCTGTGCATCTATTGTAAAATTCCTTATAGAGTTCTTCTTGAATGATCTGTTTTTCGACATTTGTGTATCTGTCTATAAGAAAATTTTCAAATGTTTCGTCCTGGTCTTCTGTAATGAAATCATCAAAGCTACATATAAAGCCGTTCTCAGGGCAACGCTTTTTACGGTTCATTGCTCTCCAGTAATTACTCCTTGCACTGTCCAATGTTCTGAAAAATATCTGCTCAAAAGCAAGGCTTTTCAACTTCTCGTATTCGTGGTACTTCTTAACCGCTTGCAGATACGGAATAATAAGAATGTCATACCATTCCTCTACATCTAAATGATGTACTCTCATATATCTATACATGAGATCATGGTGTTCCTCTGCGAACCGCTTTTCTTCCTCTGTTAAAGGACGATCTGTATAAGGTGCTCTACTTTTCATACTGTCTATACCTTCCTCTCTATAACATATCTCTATTGTACTTTCTGCTGTTTCGGCTTATCCTCATACCACTGAATAGAACCGCCTTTAAAGTTGGGTTTCGGCTGATAGATTGCACTTCTTCCGATGCTCTGAACTATGCCGTTCTTGGTAACTACTGCAAAATTGACTGTCTGTTTTTTCATGGTGGCTTTCCTCTCTTTCAGTGGTATGACTGGGGGAGACTTGCTCCCCCTATTGGCTTATGCTTTCTTCGGCTTCAAGAAGTTCAATCGCATTGCTATTGATGTAACAAGATACTTTTTATAAGCATCTTCGCCGTTGCTTTCAATAAACAGATCCTTGTTAAACTTCGGTGTCTCTACTTCCTTATAGGAGACTGTTACACCGGTGGACTTGGATACAAGCTCCTGCTTCTGCCGTTTCTTCATGTAGGCTTTCAGCTCGTCCTCTTTCTCCTTGATCTGTTTGTTGAGGTTGTCTCTCTCCTCTTTTTGCGCTTGGATGGTTTGTACCAGTGTTTCAAAGTCTGTCATAGATTTGCACATTTATTTTTCCTCCATATTCATATTGATTGTTCAGCAACCCCTTAAGCATCTTCCTGTCTATTGGTATTGCTCGTGGTGGCTCACTCACAGGTATATGGCTTAAGGTTTCGAGTGCTTTCGGCTTGCTCGGTTGCTGTCCTTTTGTATGTACCCATATTACCATGGTATGGGTACATATTCAATATGCAATTTTCACAAATATATACCCATATTTTTGTATATTTTTATGGGTACATATTTGTTGACTATCATATGGGTACATATTATAATGAGATTAATAAATAAACCAAGACCACTTGAAAAGAGAGGTAAAAAGAAATGAAAAAACAATTTAAAGCAGGACAGACAGTAACATGGAATACAGAAGAATTTGACGGCACTGTAACAATGAAAGCCATTATTACAGAAGTACACGAAGATTACTGTATAGCAAAGACCATGAAAGACAGTATCAATCTTTATATTGATGAAGATACAGAATATCAGTTCAACTAAACGGAGGAAAAAAACATGAGTGTAAATGTATATGATATGGTAACAGAAAGAATTATTGAACAATTAAAGCAGGGAATCATTCCTTGGCAGAGACCGTGGCACGGGATCCGCTCCGGAGCATATAACAGAATTACTAATAAGCCTTATTCCTTAATGAATCAGATGCTTTTACAGCATGATGGAGAATATGCCAGTTTCAAGCAATGGACGACAGATCTAGGCGGTCATGTTCGCAAGGGTGCGAAAGCGGAAATAGTAGTCTATTGGAATATACAGCCAGTAGAGGAAGAAAAGGAAGACGGCACGAAAGTAGTTAAGCAGATACCTATATTAAGATATTACAATGTATTCCATATCTCGCAAGTTGACGGAGTAGAACCGAAAGAGGTTCCCCAACTTAATGAAGATATAGAGCCACTGAAACAAGCGGAAAAGGTCAAGGAAGACTACAAGACAAGGGAACATTTAAGAATTGAAGAAGTCGTCACAAACAAGGCTTTTTATAGTCCCTCATTTGATTATGTTCAAGTACCTTGCAAAGAACAGTACGAACATATAGAGGAATTTTACAGTACTTTGTTCCATGAGCTGATACATTCCACAGGACACAAGACAAGACTTGCCCGACTGGATACCACCGCAAAAGCACATTTCGGAAGTGAAAACTATTCTCGTGAAGAGCTCTGTGCGGAGTGTGGTTCTGCAATGATAATGAACCTCTTAGGAATCGAAACAACCGGAACTTTCAAGAACTCAACCGCATACATACAGAACTGGTTACAAGTTCTGAAAAATGACAATCATTTCATTATATCGGCATCCAGTAAAGCAGAAAAAGCTGTAAAATATATCCTTGGAGAAACAGAATAAAAAATAAGGCTAGGGGTGCAAATCTCCTAGCCTTTTCTGCTGTCGCATGATGTCGGGGTGATAAAAACTTGATTCCAGGAACGTATTTCTATAATACCCTATAGTTGGTTGTTCCATACAGTGACTTGAAAAAATAGCTTCCCCGATATCAGGGCACCGGGGGCGTATGTTAAACCGTGGCAGAATTAAGTACCTATGCCATGAATAAGGTAAAATTGAAATGCGTCCTCTTCTTACTATTTGCTGTGCTATTTTGCTTTGCCAATATGTAATAAAGACATTGCCACGATTCCAAGACCTAACGCAATAACAATAATTCCACCACTAAAGTAGATTGCATATACTATTTCAGTAAACGCACTGGAAATTGTTGCTATTCCACCATTGATATCACTCAATTCATCGACAATAGTATCTGACGCACCATATATTTCAGTGTAAAAATCAGCACCAAACGCAGCACTATCTACATTGTAAGACCTTGCACTATATGTTTCCAAAGAGTACTTATGATTTAATAATGTGCATCCTAAGATAAATACAATGATACCTATAACTAATGAAATTAACGGCATAATATTTACTTTTTTCTTGCTATGTACTTCTTTTTCTTTTAAGATTTTAGGTTGTGTCTCTTGGGGTACTGTAGTAGGGATGTTATCCTCTAAAGGACATCCGCATCTAGGACATTCATGCATATTTTCCAGTATCACTTCTCCGCATTCTGGACATTTTCTTTCTTCCATATTATTTTTTCTCCTTCCTATAATTTTTTGAGACTGTTCCATCTCAAATATCCTCTGATTCTTATATCATATTTAGGCTTAAGAATCTTACTATCACTATCACCATAAGTATACGTTTGTATGATACATTGTTGGTTTTGCAAATAAGTTGCATTTCCAAGGACTTTTCCAATATCTTTTCTGTTTCCACCGTCCAGCAATTCTTCTGTGTATAGAATTAGACCATCTTCAAAATCTTTGAATGTCATTTCGGTTTTTCCTGTATAACCAGTTGTATCCAAATATTCATATTCATTTTTTTCGATGGTATATTTATCAGTATTGAAATCCGCTGCTTTAACTTTTACGGATTCACAGAAAAATTTAGGAACAGCCGTTACTTCAACGCCCCTCGATTTTAATGGAAGGTCAGATAAAGAATAGTTATAATGTCCTACACCATTAATAATAACTACAGCTACATTGCGATCTATATTATTTGTCAAATCATTACTTAGCTCTAAGAAAAGAATTCCAGTAACTTTTTTATTCATTTCTATGTCAATGGTAACGGTACAACTTGTGTTATAAGACCAGTCATCATAATCGCTATCATTATATTCAATATTTTTGATTACTGATTCGTCTACTTTTTTCCCATCAATATAACCTATTGCTTTATATTTTAAAGATGGATCTTCATCTGATAATACTGTTGTTTGAATAGTTCCCTTGCCATCTTCCACAAAGACAAGTGTTGGTGTTCTATCATCTTTATTATAATATCCGAGAACTGCAACAAACGGTTTTGTTTCATCAGCACTTATCGTTCCTTCATATTCGTCATAATATGTTTCCTCACTGAGCAACTTCCATTTACTTATATCTATTTTGCTAACATTCACATTATTTTTGTTTTTTGTAATGATAAATATACCGCTAATACATATCAGCAAAAGAACTACAACCATAATAGGAATAATAATCTTTTTCTTATTCCGTTTCTTTTCTTTTACCTCGGAACATTCCAAATTGTTCTCTGATTTCGATGCTTTTTTCACATCTTCATCTGACGTAATATTGATATCTAATTGTTCAGATTTTAATGGATAGCCACAATGTATACACTTTTGCGCCTTATCGGATATTTCTTTTCCGCATTCTGGACATTTTATCAGTGCCATATTTCTTTTCTCCTTTTTCTATTCTTTCAAATCATTCAATAGCAGTATTGCATCTCCCAATGATTGAGCGCAATTTCCTAATGAGGTACTTATTGCTGTCTCATATTCATACGAACCGAACCCGGTTTTCTCCGTAAGCGTATCAAAATAATATATACACGCTGCCGCATTCCTGATTTTATATGCAACATCTGAAAATTCATCATACTTATACGCTTCATCGGCAGCAGCATTCAGAAATTCTTTTGTCTCATAATTTATCTGATTAGCCTGTGCTACATATTTTGTATCATAATAAGAACTAGTAAGATGCATAGTCTCCATAGCTTCAGATAATTTATCTGTAGCATCTGACAAATCGCTCATAAGTGAGTTATACACACCAAGCAAATCATCAATATACTGACCACAATTATCACAATAACCCATTCTTGTAGTATGTCCTAAAGCATCCCCATCCGTGGTGCCGCAGACTTCACAAGTTTTGGGTTCTGTGCAGGTAGCATTGATCCACTTATGTCCAAGAGCTTGTCCCTCGATTTCTCCGCATTTAGAACAAGTCTTTGGCTCTGTACACGTTGCTTCTTGCCATTCGTGTCCAAATGCACAGGTATTCTCTTTCAAATACCACACAGCTACTCCACCTATCACTATAAGCAGTACTACTGCTACTATAATGCTGATTATAACGAGTTTTTTGTGTGATTTTTTAACCACTGCTTTTTGAATGCTTATTCCGCATTTTGGACACGTTTCCGCTTTATCTGATACCTCGCTTCCACATTCTGGACATTTGATTAGAGCCATGACGTTTTCTCCTTTACCCAAATATAGATAGAACCATTATAATTAAAGAAATCGCAATCAATATAATAAAAAATGTCACCATATTTTTTATCGATTGAACTGCCTCTGTTCTCTTAATTTCATACATATGAGTTATTTCCGCATCACTTAATGCCGGTTCCCCATACTTTACATACTTTGAAGTATCAAATATATCTTGATATACATCTGGCTCATCTTTCATAGAGGTATCTACAATAGTTCTGCTTACTATAATATCTCTTTGCCATAAATCGTATAGATACTGTCCACGCACCTGCTTCTTTGAAGTTTTCTTCATATAATCAATCCCTCCCAACACAAAAAAATTATTGCTTCTTGTCAAAATTATACTTCTGTATCATCGTGTTTACAACCATTATTTTCTATATTTGTGTAATTTATTTCACCTATACAGAAATACTAATTGATACACTATTAGTGAAGGTAGGTGATACAGATGGTGAACATGGGTGAAAAATTACGCTCTCTCAGAATCGAAAAGAATTTAACGCAGAAACAAGTAGCTGATCGAATCGGTTTAGCCATCAGTGCTGTATCATCTTATGAATCCGGCAGCAGGTATCCTACTTATGACACGCTCATAAAGCTGGCACGAATGTTCCATGTGTCTACTGATTATCTCTTGGGAATTGCAGATAAGCGGAATATTGATGTTACTGGTCTTGATGATGAAGATGTGGGATTGATTTCACAATTAGTAGATAAGTTAAGAAAGTAAGGATATTTTATTAGTCCATGATGGTCTAAAATCCTCGCAAGCATTCAGAACCAGCTTTATCTGTTTGTGGGACAGCTTATCTGTGTAAGGTTGTGACAATGTGACACAACTAGGTGGGTAATGATTCATTATAAGTCTAGTGACTAAACTACCGTATATAAGGGTTGCTATAAAGAAGATACCCTTTTCACATCCAAAAAGTGTATACTTATTACACCTTTTATATTGTCAGAATTAAATATCGTGTGTTATTGTATAAAATCAACCTATTTTTCACGATAATATTTTTTTACCGAAAAACTCCACTTTTTCCTTATTTTACAAGCATTTCAGCATATTTTTTCATTTTCCGATTTTTTGACACAAAACCTCATTTTTCCTAGGAAAATCAAGCATTTTCTCGATGCCACTTTTATTTTCAAATATCGACATTTTTTCACCATTATCGGGATTTTCAATTCAGCTATAAAATTTCAAAAAGTGCAGTATTTTAGGCAAAAATCGGACTTTTCATATATCTTCAAAAATACATCTCGATAAAGTGTACGATAACGTAAAAAAAGGGCATATCAGATATTTTCTATCCAATATGCCCTATATTAGTCAGCTATTTCAATCTTCCAGTTCATCATTGCTTCATATACACAATCAGGTACTTTATTCTTGCTCTTATCCGCAAGTTCACGAATATAGGCGATCTTACCTTCTATGTACCCCTCCTGCGCTTTATCCTCTGAATCGAATGATCCCAAATCAATGCGTTTACTAAGAATACTCATTGATACCGAATATGTACCATTATCATTCTGTTTTATATTGCTTTCAATTCCCCTATCTTCAAATACTGTATTCAGAAAATGTGACATTAACACACAAGTTTCCGAACTGTACATATTGCTTTTCTTACAAAGTAAATCTTTATCTAAATCAACTTTCGTTCCAGGAATATAATGTGCATCATACCATATCTTGAAATTCCCGTAGTTCTGCCATTCAATACATACATCCTTGTCCATGTAATAAGGCTTTAATATATGCACTTTATCGCTATAGCAACGCTGAATCATATTTTTCCATTTGATAAACGAATCAGATTCGTAATCAATAGTTGAAGTGTCTACACCCAAATAGCCGACACTCTCATAAGTCCTTTTATTGTGCCATGGTTTCCAATCATCCGGTTTAAACTCCACATCATTAACAATCTCTATAATCTGCTTATCTGCGATTGCTCCGTCCTGTTCATGTATTCTCAAAATCTCATTGTACTGTTTATCCGTAACTGGAAATAAATGCTTGTAGTAATTATCCTTTATGTCATTGTTTTTATGCCAAACCGCAGTATTATTTTTCATGTCATAATTGACAACGAACATCTGAATTACAAGGTCACTGGCAGTCACCTTTTCTTTCCTATATCCCCATCTTTTCTTAGACTTGAAATAAACATTCCTGTCAAGTGTATAGGTCAATTCCTTCGTAGCTCTTGTATATACACCTTTTGCAAGCTGATATGTTCCATCTTCTAATTTCTGAATTACTCTACCATAATTTGATACCCATGCAGATTTATAATCAAGTAAACGTACAAATACTTCATCCTTTGCAATATTCTTGATACCGGATTCCGTCTTATCCAGCTTTTGAAATAAATATGGCTTCTTAAAACGTCTTTGTATTTTCATAGATTTTTCTTTACTATATTGTTCTAATCCGGTTGTAATCCGCTTTTGCAATCTGTTTTCTCGCATATCTTTGTTCAAACAGTCCTTACAAATAATTCTTCTATAACCAGTACTTTTATAAAGTTGGTATCTATCTAGTGGAAGTTCCCTCCCGCATTTCTTACATATTTTTGTTTCTTTATTATCATTTAACATAGTCCTCCTTTTGATCAACCGGATGTTCAGATGCGGCAGCAGGTGTCCATCCTTGATCCGATGCAGACTTTCTTTTACTTCTCGTCCGCTGAGAAATATCCATACATTTATTTATCCTCGGTGTATATCTGCCGAATTTTCTCTACCGCTATCTTCTTAATTGAAAATTATTAATCATTGTTTTTCCATTGACTGTATTAACTATTCCATTGGTATCAACAACTTGAAAACTTAAAGTGCGTGCAAGATAATTATTATCTATCATGGATTCTTTCGAAGAAATAAGATGTGCCTGCATACCGAAGATGTTAGACCAATTAAATCTTTCTCGGATAATAGAAGCTATAAGATCATGGCGTGGAATACCGGTAAGCTTATCTATTCGATCATTACCATGAACCAAAATAGTAAACGTTATAATTGTATATTTGAGAATATTATTATTGCGTGGAGATTTGTCAAATCCAACCTGATAACAAATATAATGTTTTACATTTGTCTGAGTATCTGGGATAAATAAATAGGGACGAATATTAGCATCTGCTGTACCAGTGGTAAAATATTTATCCCATTCACCTAATGGTTTATATTCTTTGGTTTCTTCATTCCATTCCCAGTTGATATTTCCGTCATCATCAAAAAGTTCCGGTTCCAAATCTTTCTCATGCAGTGCATAAAGAAGAGCTGGGGTTTGCATAAAAGCTTTTTCGATTTTCTTTTTATATTGAATCCCTTCATCGTCAGGAGTATCACTGTACGCCCGAAGCTTATTTAATAAATCGTCTTTTGTTACTAATTTTTCTTCCATTTTTACCTCTCTGTACTGTAAATGTAGTTTTATTTCCTAAATAATCCATCATCTACAATATTTGCCATGCCATCTGTGCCTTTCTGGTGCTTCAATTACCGCTACATCACCTGCGTTATAATCACTTCTATCGCTTGTAAACGGCCTAAAGAATACATAATAACCTCGTTCAATATGTTCACCTTGTAATTTTGAATTATGAACGAAGTATGATCTGCCATCCTCTCCACGAATAAATCCATAGCCCTTGTCATTAAAATACTTTGTTACTGTTCCAAACATTCAATTCCTCCTATCCCATTTATGATAAATGCCTCTCTGACGCTCTGTGAGCCTCATACAGCGATTTTTATTGTACTATCCTATACTTTTATTAATTATTTTTTATATGCTCTCCATTGGTCAAATACACTCCTTTCTCATATATTTGTGCATAATAAAACAAGCTCCTTAACAATTACATTACTGACGGTAATATACCTGTTAAAAAGCTCGTTCACATAGTTTGTTCACACTTTTGTTTACACTTTGGATGACGTGCTCAAACCTCCTTATTTTACTGGGTTTCCAACCACAGGTGACGGTTCGATCCCCTCTTCCCCTGCTAAGAAAAGTCGATTTTATCGGCTTTTTTTATTTCTGTTTTAGATACAATTTCACCCCGGCACGACGCGATTCATAGATCTGCGCCATGCCGGGGTGTTGTCTTTACAGCTATATTGTTATATCTCCTCTTTCTCCGAATCCGGTGCGATCACAGATCCGATGGCGGTCGCGTAATCAGAGTACTCCGGAATGCTGATCTTCACATCCCACAGGCTCTTGAAATCCTCGATGATCTGGCGGCACTCGAAGAATTTAGTCAGTCCGCCGATCAGGATATACTCTTTGATGCCGGTGCTCATAGATGCCAGGATTCCTGCCTGGCAGATATTCTCGATCACCATATGTACAATACCTGCCGCGATATCCTCCGGTTTGGACTGGGCATCTGCCTTACCGAAATTAGAAGCCGTCACATCCAGATTCAGGCCCGGCAACTTTTCTTTGGCCAGATCTGCGATCCGCAGATCGATCTTCGCCACATCACCCTTACGGGACAACGGCACAATTTCATGAATGTCGCCGGTATTCAGCATGATCGAGGACAGTCCACAGATCGTTCCGCCTCCTAAGCCGACACCACCCAGGTGCTTCATCTCCTTCTCCGTCACTTTGACGAAGAAGCTTCCGGTACCCATACTGATGACAATGACTTCCTTTTTATCCGTAAGATAATATCCTCCGGTACCTGTAGCGACGAATTCATCCACTTTATAGGTAGGACGATCATATACCGCTTTCTCCACATATTTGCTTCCCACACCGGTGATATAGACTCCTTCCACATCAGCCAATTCCAGATTATTCTCATACAGATATCTTCCGAATGCACCATAGAGAGATGCCACCTGGCTATCTGCCTTGACCGCCATGGGCGGAAGCATATGTTCTCCTTCAAAAGCTACGATTTTTGTCGTACTGCTACCGATATCGATTCCTATTTTGACAGGCATGTTTTCAACCTCCTCATATCACTTAACTGTTCATCGTCTCATTTCCAGATACATTTCCACAGTTCGAGACCGTCAGCCAAACACTTTATCCACAGCATCCTGTACAGAACTGACGCCAATGACCCGGATCTTACTTCCTTTTTTACACTCTTCCAACGAGACAAGCGGCACCACACATTCTTCGAAGCCCAGCTTCTCTGCCTCTGCCACGCGTTGTTTTGCCATGCTGACTGCCCGGACCTCGCCGCTTAATCCCACTTCACCGAAAGCGACCAGTTTCGGATTCAGTGCCTTATTCCGGAAGCTGGACAGAATCGCCAGCACGATTCCCAGATCGATCGCCGGTTCCTGGATCTTGATACCTCCGGTGATATTCACGTAGGCATCACAGGAAGATAATTGCACTCCGGAACGTTTCTCCAGCACTGCCATCAGGAGATTTACACGGTTGAAATCCGTACCGGTGGTCTGTCTTCTGGGAATTCCGAAATTGCTGTGGCACACCAGCGCCTGCAGTTCGATCAGAAGCGGCCTGGTGCCCTCCATAGTACATGCCACCACAGAGCCACTGGCATTCTCCGGCCGTCCGTTCAACATATATTCCGAAGGGTTCTTCACCTCCGCGAGTCCCGTCTCCCGCATCTCGAAAACACCGATCTCGTTCGTGGACCCGAAACGGTTCTTCACCCCACGCAGGATACGGTAGGAAGCATGTCTGTCCCCTTCAAAATAAAGTACCGTGTCCACCATATGTTCCAACACTCTGGGTCCCGCTACGGTTCCTTCTTTTGTTACATGTCCCACAATAAAAATAGAAATCCCCAATCCTTTTGCCAGTTGCAACAGGATGCCTGTGGATTCCCGCACCTGTGATACGCTTCCCGGTGCTGCAGATACATTTTCATTATACATGGTCTGAATAGAATCTATGATCACGACCTCCGGCTTGCTCCTGCGGATCACTTCGCCGATGATGTCCAGATTCGTCTCACACAGCAGGAGCATATGTTCCGAAAATGTGCCAAGCCTGTCCGCCCGCATCTTGATCTGTACCTTGGATTCCTCTCCGGAGATATACAATACCTTATGTCCGGCCTCTGACAGATTGTGACACACCTGAAGCAGCAGGGTAGATTTACCGATCCCCGGATCGCCTCCTACCAGAGTCAGGGAACCCTGTACGATTCCGCCACCGAGCACCCGGTCCAGTTCTTTGATCCCGGTGAGTGTCTTGTTCTCCTCACGGATCGCGATTTCAGATAATACACAGGGTTCGGAAGCCTCTCTGCGCTCTCTTCTGCTCCCGGTGCCGGTGTTTTTCAATACCGTTTTATCTATCGTCTCTTCCACGAAAGTGTTCCACTCCCTGCAGCCGGGGCATTGTCCCAGCCATTTCGTGGATTCATAGCCACAGTTCTGACAGAAAAAAACGGTGGCTGTCTTACCTTTTGCCATGCTCTCTCCTCAATCGTTATAAAAAAGAGCCCAGACACGAAGTACTACAATATCCTCCGTGTCTGGACTCCTTTGCAGTGCGCCTTTACGCCTCTACGATCTTCACAGGTACTTCCCCTGCTGCTTCCAGTTCTACACTCAGGCTCAGCTTTCCGCCAAGTCCGGTCTTCATGGTTCCTACGTTCTTACCGTCAATAAATACTTCGTACTCGGTGTCGTCCTTTAATCCTACTGTGATCTGGGAATCTTCATCACCTTCTACGATGAATTCTACACTGTTATCGGACTCTTTGAACTCCAGCACACTGGTTCCGGGAACAGATTCATATAAAAACATACCGTTCTTCTCCAGCTTTGTCATCTCATTGTAGGTCTTAACCTTCAGCAGATCTCCTGCATGCTCATAATCTTCTACCTTTGCCTTCTTGGCCAGCTTATGATTACCAAAGCTGATAGATCCGTCTGCTTCACTGCGAAGTATTTCTTCCACTACTGCCATCTGTCTGTCCTCCTGAAAGTAACTGCATCCGCAACACTTCTATATCCTTCATCCTTTGCGAATGGGGTTTGAATAGTTACAGTATAATATATCTCACCCTGTTTTTCTACAAAAAATTTTTTAATTTTGTAACTATTCAGAGTCATTTAAATATCATTGAATATTCGTCGAATGCTTGCATTCGTAAGAATATTTCATGATATTTATAAGACAAAGTAACCTCAATGAGCAAAAGGAAAGCTCTGCAAGAGCGATTTTGCGATTTGAGTGACTGAATAGTTACAAATGCTTAATTCTTAACCGTAAATACGACTTTACCATTCTTAAATCCTGCAGAAACCTTATCTCCCGGCACCACCTTTTTCAGCAGGATTTCCTCTGCCAGAGCATCCTCTACCACTGACTGGATCGCACGCTTTAACGGTCTCGCTCCCATCTTATTGTCAGCATATTTTTTCACCAGATGCTCCTTCAGTGCTGCAGTGATCGTCAGATGGATGCCCAGCTGGTCCTCGCATCTCTTATACAGATTGGATGCCAGCAGATTTACGATCTCTTTCATATTCTCATTGTTCAGCTGGTGGAACACGATAATGTCATCGATACGGTTGATGAATTCCGGCTTGAAGCTGCGCTTTACCTCTTCCATGACATTGGATTTCATTTTCTCATAATCCTTCGTCTCGCTCTTCTCCGTTGCGAAGCCGAGATTCTTGGGATCTACAATCCGCTGTGCTCCGGCGTTGGATGTCATAATCAGCACCGTATTCTTGAAGCTGACCTTTCTGCCCTTGGAATCCGTAATATGACCGTCATCCAGCACCTGCAAAAGTACGTTGAACACATCCGGATGAGCCTTTTCGATCTCATCAAACAGAACGACAGAATAAGGATTCCTGCGGACCTTCTCGCTCAACTGGCCACCTTCTTCAAATCCCACATATCCGGGCGGGGAACCGATCATCTTAGATACCGAATGACCTTCCATATACTCCGACATATCCACACGGATCATGGCATCTTCCGAGCCGAACATAGCCTCTGCAAGCGCCTTGGATAATTCCGTCTTGCCGACGCCGGTAGGTCCTAAGAACAGGAAAGAACCGATGGGACGGTTCGGATCCTTCAGTCCCACACGGCCTCTGCGGATGGCTTTGGCCACGGCGGTAACTGCCTCTTCCTGACCAATCACACGCTTATGCAATGTCTTCTCCAGCTTCAGAAGTCTCTCGCTTTCCTTCTCTGCCAGCTTCTGCACCGGGATTTTGGTCCACTGGGCCACCACCTCGGCGATCTCATTTTCACCGATGCTTAAAGTATTTTCCTCTTCCCTTTTTTCACGCTTTTTCAGCAAACGCTCCTGCTTCTTTACCAGAGCATCCTGTTTCTTCTTGATCTCTGCCATCTGGGCAAAAGCTTCCACGCGGATAGCCTTCTCCATCTCCCAGTCCAGCTCCCGGATCTTATCCGAGATCTCCTTTGCCTTATCCGGTGCATCCATTGCATGCAGTCTGGCACTGGCCGCTGCCTCATCGATCAGGTCAATCGCCTTGTCGGGCAGATTCCTATCATTGATATAACGACTGGACAGTCTCACTGCCGCCTCCACCGCTTCCGGTGTAATGGTCACATGGTGATGTGCTTCGTACTTCCCCTTGATACCCTCCAGGATGCGGACAGCCTCTTCCTCTGTGGGTTCTTCCACCGTAACCGGCTGGAATCTCCGCTCCAGTGCAGCATCCTTCTCAATATACTTGCGATACTCCGCGATCGTGGTCGCACCGATCAGTTGGATCTCTCCGCGGGCCAGAGACGGTTTCATGATATTGGACGCATCAATAGCCCCCTCGGCACCTCCGGCACCGATGATCGTATGCAATTCATCCAGGAATAAAATAATATTCCCATCCTCTGTGACTTCCTTCAGTACCTTCTTGATCCGCTCCTCGAACTCTCCGCGGTACTTACTTCCCGCTACCATTCCGGACAGATCCAGTGTCAGTACTCTCTTATTCTGCACCGTAAAAGGCACATCTCCCGCCACGATCCGGGCTGCCAGTCCTTCCACCACGGCGGTCTTGCCAACACCGGGTTCCCCGACCAGGCAGGGATTGTTCTTCGTCCGTCGGCTCAGGATCTGGATCACTCTGCGGATTTCTTCATCTCTTCCGACTACCGGATCCAGCTTTCCTTCCCTGGCCAGCGCCGTCAGATCCCGGCTGTACTGCTCCAACGTAGACTGTTTCGCCTTACGGTCTCCCTTTTTTCCAAGGTCTTCTTTGTACAGATTGCCGTCCTGTCCGATAGCGATCAGGGTATCCACATAAATTTTCTGTACATTGGCTCCCAGCGTGTTCAACAGGCGTACCGCTACGTTTTCCCCCTCTTTGATCAGGGCCAGCAGCAAATGCTCCGTTCCGGTCTGCTTCTGTCCGAAACGTGCGGCCTGATGGTGTGCTTCCTCCAGGATTCTCGCGGCTCTGGGAGAATATCCCTCTCTGTCCTTCACTGCGACACCGTTCTCAAACGCAATCAAATCCCGGATCATGTCCATGACCTGCCCGGTCTCCACACCGTTATCAGCCAATACCTTGGCCGCCACACCGGTGTCTTCCTTTAATAATCCTACCAGAATGTGTTCCGTTCCGATGTAACCCTGCTTCAGGCTCCTTGCACATCTGGAAGCCTGCGCCAGCGCATTTTGCGCCTTATCCGTAAACTGTGACTGCATCAATTCAGTCCTCCATACTCTTCATATATTTCATCAATCAGCTCATGAACTTCCTGCCTGGAAATATTCTTGCAGCTGCTCTTAGCCAGTATTACCTGCAATTCCTTCCGCAATTCATCTACCGCACGCATGCGATCCACATCGAGTGCAATTACCGCGCCTTTTCGCCGGTCTACCTTAACATAACCTTCCTGCTTCAGAACCGTATATGCCTTATTTACTGTATGCATATTGATCCCGATCGTATCCGCCAGCTGGCGCACGCTGGGCAGAGAATCTCCTTCATGAAATTGTGACGTGGCAATTCCCATGATGATCTGATTGCGTAATTGCATATAGAGTGCTTCATCACTGTTGAAATCTATCTCTATTATCATCAAACTCGCTCCCTTCCCATGTCACTGATTGTTATATTCCTATTATAACAGTGAACGCAGTACTGTCAACTGTAACCGGGGAAAGTTTATCGTTTTTTAATCAAAAACGGCATCTCACTTGTGCAAGATGCCGTTTGCATTTTATTGATCTTCGTCTCCGTCCCAATTCAGGAATTCAAATTCAAATTCATCATCATCTGACATGAAGTTTTTGGACTTCCAGCCGGGATTCTGATTGCCTTCACTCTGCGGTACAGGCTTTGTGGGTCTTGCCACCGGTCTGCCGGCCTGCTGCGCTGGTCTTTCACTCTGCGGTGCCGTGGGTCTGCCTCCCTGAGGTGCAGGTCTTCCCTGTCCGGGTGTCACCGGTCTGCCTCCCTGAGGTGCAGGTCTTCCCTGTCCTGGTGTCACCGGTCTGCCTCCCCGGGGTGCAGGTCTTCTCTCCTGCGGTGCCGCAGGTCTTACGGTCTGTCCAATGGGTCTCTCTCCCTGAGGTGCGGGTCTGCCATCTGGACGTGTTCCCTGGCCTGTCGGTCTGGATGCCGGTCTTCTCTCGGCTCCCACTTCATGCATTACTTTCTGGCTGCCTTGCGGCCTGCCGCCCTGCGGTCTGCCTCCCTGAGGTGCGGGTCTTCCGTTTTGGGGTCTGCCTCCCTGGGGTCTGTCCACTCTTCTTCTGCGGGCCGTTTCCTCTTCCACGCCGGAGAAATAGGATGCGTCATTCATATCTTTGATTTTGAAGATCAACAGTGTCACCGCTGCTACCGCCGCTACAAGCAGAATCACCAAAATAATGATGACTGCTTTCTGGCTGCTGATCTTTTTCTGATTGGTCTCATACTGTGCATTGATCTCTGTGATCTGGTTCAGGGAATTGAACAGATCTTCAATCTTATATTGCTTCTGCCCTGCCATGTCCAGCAGATACCATGCATCTCCCTGCATCTGAGTATCCCAGTCTTTGGATGTGGTCTGTGTATCTTCCGCAGGCTGCTCGTCTGTGGGTTGTTCCTCTACCGGCTGTTCTTCTACCGGTGCCTGCAGCTCTCCGGATAATGCAACATAATCCGAACGAATGAAGCCTGTCACCTCGACACTGTTGGAAATAAAGCTTATCTGATACCATGTCTTTCCATCGGTTCCTGTTGCCTGTCCGGTCACAGTCAGTGCCATTCCATTCTCCGCAGTAGTCACGATCTGGCTGGTGGTAGACGCATTGCTGCGCACACGAACAGACTGACCTCCGGTCACGGTCGCACTCAGGGGTTCCACTGCAGTAACCTCCACAGGAGTCTCATTCACAACAGGCGCCGGTGTTGCTGTGGTCGTAGTCGTTGTAGTAGTTGTTGTAGTTGTTGTACCTGAAGAAGACGGCGGGGTAGATCCGTCGGTAATGCTTACCAGATCGGAACGAATATATCCCAGCGTATTCGCATCCACATATACTTCATACCAGGTATAACCGTCTGCTCCCTTGGTCTGACTTTTGATGGAGATCGCCTTATCCTTGGCTGCGCTGCCGATCACTTCACTGGAAGAATCCGCAGTTTTACGGATCTTAGCACTGGATGCTGTTACCTTGGCTGCACTTTCCGCATGGCTGACAATTGCCAGATTCTCACTAAAAAGTCCTGCTCCCAACACAAATACCAGTGCCAGCATTCCCCAGAAAACCTTACATTTACTTATTCTCTGTACTGTCTTTTTCATCTGCAACTCCTTTTGTATCCTGACCTTGTCTTACGCTTCATCGATTGCTTTGCCAATGTCATGACGCATGTATTTATTCTCGAAAGAGATCCATTCCGTTGCCGCATAAGCGTTGGCACGGGCTTCTTTCAGATCTGCTCCCTTCGCCGTCACCCCCAGGACACGACCACCGTTTGTAACGATTCCCTTGTCCGTAAGCTTCGTTCCGGCATGGAAGCAATAATAACCGTCTTTTCCGTCGAAGTTCTCCAGACCGCTTATTACAAATCCCTTCTCATAGGATACGGGATAGCCGTCGCTTGCCAGGACCACACATACCGCAGCATTGTCCTCAAATTGCAGGTCGATCTGATCCAGTGTGCCGTCCACACAGGCTTCCATCACTTCGATAATATCATTCTTCATACGCGGCAGTACCACCTGCGCCTCCGGATCACCGAATCTGGCATTGTATTCTAATACCTTGGGGCCGTTCGGAGTCAGCATCAGTCCGAAGAAAATGACTCCCTTGAAAGGTCTGCCTTCCGCTGCCATGGCATCCACGGTAGCCTGGTAGATGTATTTCTTACAGAATGCATCCACTTCCTCTGTATAGAAGGGGCTGGGAGAAAAGGTTCCCATACCACCGGTGTTCAGCCCCTGATCGCCGTCCTTTGCTCTCTTATGATCCTGCGCAGAAGTCATGATGCGGATGGTCTTGCCGTCCACAAAAGAAAGTACACTGACTTCTCTGCCTGTCATAAACTCTTCGATGACCATGCGGTTGCCGGCTGCACCGAACTTTTTATCCAGCATGATCTCATCCACGCCTGCCAGCGCTTCTTCTAAAGTATTGCAGATCAATACGCCCTTGCCCAGTGCAAGACCGTCCGCCTTCAGCACGATGGGAAAGCTTGCCTGCTCCTTCAAGTACTTAATAGCCTCCTCCGCGTTATCAAAATTCTCATAAGCTGCGGTGGGAATGTTATATTTCTTCATGAGATCCTTGGAAAAGGCCTTGCTACCTTCCAGGATCGCTGCATTTTTACGGGGTCCAAAAGCCCGCAGGCCCTCTGCCTCCAGTGCATCCACCAGTCCGCCGACCAGGGGATCATCCATGCCTACGATGGTCAGGTCAATGGCCTGTTCTTTCGCAAATGCCACGATCTTATCAAATTCCATGGCTCCGATGGGAACACATTCTGCGATCTGACCGATCCCGGCATTGCCCGGAGCACAATAGATCTTATCTACTTTAGGACTTTTTGCCACACAGGTTGCAATGGCGTGCTCTCTGCCGCCACCGCCTACGATCAATACTTTCATACCCATATCTTCTGCCTTCCTTAATTTTCGCTGTTTGTATGCTTTACTTTTCCGTTCACGACACAGATCCGTCCGTTGGCAATGTCATCCACTGCCTTCGGAAGAAGCAGCCACTCTGCCTGTTCCATCACACGTCTCTGCAACGTCTCCGGAGTGTCGTCGTCCTCCACTGCCACTGCCTTCTGTGCAATGATAGGACCCTCGTCCATGCCTTCATTCACAAAATGTACCGTAGCTCCTGTCACTTTCACACCGCGCTCCAGTGCTTTTTCATGCACATGTAGTCCGTAGTATCCCACACCGCAGAAGGAAGGGATCAGGGACGGGTGGATATTGATGATCCGGTTGCTGTATTCATGTACCATTGCCTCCGGAATCTTCACCAGGAATCCTGCCAGTACGATTAAGTCCGGAGCAAACTCCTTCACCTTTGCAAGCAGTGCCTCATTAAATACTTCTCTGCTCTCATAATCCTTCGGAGACACACAGACTGCGGGAATCCCAGCATTCTGTGCTCTCTCTAAGCTCTTCACCGTCTTGTTATTGCTGATCACGCCCACGATCTGTGCGTTTTTAACCTTACCTGCTGCAATAGCATCAATGATGGCCTGTAAATTCGTGCCGCCGCCGGATACCAGTACGACTACTCTTAACATATGGTCACACCCTTTTCACCGGTCTCACAGGTACCTACCACATAAGCAGTCTCGCCTGCTGCCTTCAGAGCTTCCATAGTCTTATCCACATCTGCGGGATCCAGTGCCAGTACCATGCCCAGACCCATGTTGTAAGTATTATACATCATCTCGTCTGTGATATTGCCTTTCTTCTGCATCAGGCGGAAAATAGCAGGCACTTCGTAGCTGCCTTTCTTCACGACTGCACGGATGCCGTCGGGAAGCATTCTGGGGATGTTCTCATAGAAACCACCACCGGTGATATGGCTGCAGCCCTTTACCTTAACGCCTGCGTTCTTCACAGACTTCATAGCCTTCACGTAGATTCTGGTAGGAGCAAGCAGTGCCTCACCAAGAGTCTTGCCCAGCTCGTCATAATAGGTATCCAGGCTCTCTTTTGTCATATCGAATACTTTTCTCACCAGAGAAAAACCATTGGAATGTACACCGGAGGAAGCGATGCCCACCAGTACATCACCGGGCTTGATATTCTCACCGGTGATCAGATCTTTACGTTCTACCACGCCTACGGCAAATCCTGCCAGATCATACTCATCCTCGGGCATCAGTCCGGGATGTTCTGCGGTCTCACCGCCTACCAGTGCTGCGTCAGACTGCTTACAGCCCTCTGCCACGCCCTTTACGATAGTAGCGATCTTCTCGGGAATATTGCGTCCGCATGCGATATAATCCAGGAAAAATAAAGGTTCGCCGCCTGCACATGCCACATCGTTTACACACATGGCCACACAGTCGATACCGATGGTATCATGCTTGTCCATTAAAAATGCCAGCTTCAGCTTGGTACCTACACCATCGGTGCCGGACAGGAGCACGGGATCCTCCATATCTTTGATGGCACTTAAGGAAAATGCTCCGGAGAAACCACCGATGCCGCCCATTACTTCGGGACGCATGGTCTCCTTCACGTACTTCTTCATCAGTTCTACAGACTTGTAGCCTGCTTCGATGTCTACTCCAGCTTTCTTGTAATCCATTTTCTCCTCATTTCCGCCGCAGGGGCTCTTTCGTTTTATTAGTGGGGCAGCCTCTTAAGAGGTCCCTGATTCTCTGTCTTATCTTCTTATTTTTTCATGCCTTCCAGGTATGCTTTATAGCCGATCTCCTGCAGTTTTGCATCTTTGGCTTCTACCTGTTCTTTTAATTTTGTGCTGTATGCTTTCAGTTTTCCGAGAAGTTCTGCGTCGGAGGTTGCCAGAATCTTGGCAGCCAGAAGTCCTGCATTGGCGCCGCCGTTAATGGCTACTGTGGCAACAGGAATGCCTGAGGGCATCTGTACGATGGAATACAGAGAATCTCTGCCTCCCAGGGAAGTAGTGTGCATGGGAATACCAATGACAGGCATCGGGAAAATAGCGGCGCACATACCGGGCAGATGTGCTGCCATACCGGCACCGGCAATGATCACCTTGAAGCCTTTTTCCTCCGCACTTTTTGCATATTCAAAAAATACATCCGGCTCTCTGTGAGCGCTGATCACGGTCATCTCATAAGGGATGCCCAATTCTTCCAAAATGTCTGCTGCCTTCGCCATCACAGGCATATCGGAATCACTACCCATTACAATGCCAACCTTAGGGCAATTCTCTGTATTTGCCATAATGTCCTCCTCATGTGTCGGTTTTCACCGATTTTTCCATATATCTATAAGTGTACTAAAATCTTGTCGATGATGCAATGGTTTTATGAAAGTTCCTGCAACGGTTCGTTCAGTTCTTCCGTTCCCGGCAGGACGAATCTGCCGTTTTGAATGATAGTGATCCGGTCTCCGTCCTTTTTCACCGCGGTCAGCTCTGCCAGTTCATCATAAGGAATGGTAATGTCCGTATGACAGTTAAAATATGCCTTGGACGGATTCACACTGCGGAGCGCCGCCACCTCGTTGTCTCTTGCCACGATCTCCTTGCCGTCGGGATTGTATACTTTTACTTCTTCCGCATGGGAATAACAGGTATCTCCCACTGCAAAATGCGGTCCCATCTTCTCTGCGATCAGAATGGGCATTTTGGACTCCACACCCAGTTTTTTTGCTGCCACATAGGCTGTGGTATTCGTGCCGATGGCAAATTCTCCTAAGGGCAGTGTCTTGTGGCGGAACAGGATATTCTCCTTAATAAATGCCTTATTTTCTTCCTCTGTGGCAAAATTGGCGCAATTATAATTTTGGATCTTACCGTTTTCAAAAGTGATCTCCAGATCCTTATATTCCAGACCGTTTAAGAATACCCGGGTTACATGCAGCACACCGTTCGTACCTTCCAGTACCGGAGAGGTAAATACCTCACCCACGGGGATGTTCACATCTGCCACGCAGTTTTCAAAAATAGTCTCTTTCGCAGGGTTCTTCAGTTTCCATAAGTTTACTTTCAGATCGGTATGATTGCCGTTACAACCCTTAATTTCACAATGATCTGCCTGATCCAGGGCATCAATGATGGTCTGCTGGATCCGCTGATATTTTTTATAATCCAGCGTATTGATCTGTATCGTCTCCCGGAACAGTTCCTCGAAGCAGTCACCCACCTCCGGGATCGGGAACGCAATGATCGTGAAGCTGCGCTCTTCTTCTATAATGTACTGTCTCTGCAGCTGGCCCATCTGGGTACGGTTCTCTACCAGTAAAGCACTCTGCTCATCCGTCATTTTCAGGCTTTCCGGCTTGTTCACCGGCTCGAATTCCTTCTCTCCGAAGGTCTCCACTACCGCCGGTCCCGCATAACCTCTCGCCTCTTTTTTGTATTTTTCAAACGCGGTATGCATCACTTCCAGTTTTCGGCTGCAATACATTTTGTCTAAGAACAGTGCCTTGTCATCCTTATGGTCGAACTCGTATTGTCTGTTGGGACTGACGCTGTAGAAGCCATTCTTGTAAATGGACGGATTGTACAAAATACTGGAAGCTGCACGGTAGATCACCGGCTGCAGTCCCATTTTCTCAAAATTCTCCAGGGCTCTTCTCATCATGCGCTCAAAGCCCAGCTGATAACGGACATCCACGACCGCTTTCTTCGACAGATCCTTGCCGGTTACTTCAAAGCCGATACGATACCCTTCGGTGTAAGTGTCTGCCATGGTATGGATAGTCTCCTCCGGCAGAGAATTCATAAATTCCGCCATTTTCAATTCATTTTCGCCTACATACTCACCGTAAGCATACAGATAACGTAGATCCGTAAAGTCTGCTGTTCGAAGAATTGCCGCTGCAAAATTATTCTCCGGACATACCATTTCACGTACCCGCTCTTCTGCCGCCACATCCGCATAATCACTGACGAACCAGTAGAGGATCTCACGAATAGCTGCATACGTGGGAAGCTTATGGTTTTCCTGCTGTTCATATACAAATGCCGCATATACCTCAGAAAACAGCTCCATCCGGATCACCAGCTCATCCAAACGTCCTTCGTAGGTAAAACCGATCAGGCTCCGCATTTCTGTGTATAAAAAGGACACAAGCACACCGAATTCTTCTCCCAGCATCTTCACAGCATAAGCTGGATTGGCAAAACTGTTCTCATAATTTTCCGGCAAAATATCTTCATACAGAGCACGGTTGCGCTGCTGTAATTCTTCCAATGTGGCAGTGGCCTGTTTCCCCTGCTCCAGGAACTGTCTGGTATCCTCGATCAGCAGTAAAAACTTCGCTACTGTTGTAAAATATTCTTTCCAGGGTAGTAACTCCGCTCCCTGGAAATCTTCACCGGGAATCTCCCGGATCCGGAGAAGCGCCAGTTCCAGACGTTCCTGTAAAATTTCTCTTTCTTCCATAATATCTGTTAACTCCTTATTTCCAAATGACTGTCGTGTGTTCCCATGCTCCTGCCTCCGGATGTCATATTTTACATCCGGCTCCCCAGATACAGTAAAAAACTGATGCCACCGAGGGAAATTACATTCAATATCATCCCCAGCACAGGAAAGAACCGATAAATATCCTTGTCCCGCAGTGTCAGAACGCCAAGGATCAGTCCGATCAGAGAATAGACCGTTGCCAGCACACCGGTGACTCCGTATCCTCCGTGCATCACGCCCCCCTGACTGTAGGACAAATACGTCACAATACCAAGAGACACCAGGCTGATGACACCCAGGATCGTAGACATGATCGCTTTATCCGAATGTTTTTTATTCGTAAAAATGTAGTTCTTTTTCCGCATAATATATCTCCTATGGAACCCGAAAAGGGCACTTCCTATGTGGAAATGCCCAATCTGCGCGCCCAAGCGGCGCCTTTCTTCTCTTTTGTCCTCAGAACAGGATACGGGATTTGCCGGAGATAAGCTTGCCGCCGCTGATGATCAGCAGTACTCCTGCCGCAATTCCGACTACCAGGGAGATCACTCCCAATACAATATTCAGAGCACCCGCTCCGCGCATGATCTTATAGATTTTCTCTTCCATGGAATCCTCCTGTCTTCTATCCAAAACTTTTCGAAGCCGCCTGCTTAAGCACCGTATACGGCGTAATATTCATCAATTGCCTTCTTCAGGGTGTCGTCGATGTATACTTCTCCCTTGTAAGGTCTGTTGTACAGATGATCGATAACATCCTGCATGGTCACGATGGCATGTGCATCGAAGCCGTACTTTTCCTTGATCTCTTCCAGTGCGCTGACTTTACCGCCCAGTCCCTTCTCCATACGGTTCAGGGATACCATCAGACCAACGATCTCTACGTTGGCAGCTCCTCTTACCTTGGGAACCGTCTCTTCCATAGACTTACCGGAAGTGGTAACGTCCTCGATCATGATAACTCTGTCGCCGTCTTTTAAGGAACTTCCCAGGAAGCTTCCCTTATCTGCGCCGTGATCCTTCTCTTCCTTACGGTCAGAACAGTAACGAACCTCTTTGCCGTATAATTTGCTGTAAGCCACTGCAGTTACCACACTGATGGGAATACCCTTATATGCCGGTCCGAACAATACATCGAAATCATCACCATACGTATCATGAATTGCTTTGGCATAGCTCTCCCCCAGCTTCATCAGCTGAGAACCGGTGACATACGCACCAGCATTCATAAAGAAAGGAGACTTTCTACCGCTCTTTAAGGTAAACTCTCCGAATTTCAATGCCTTACAATCCACCATGAACTCGATAAATTCCTGCTTGTACTGTTCCATTCTATGCAAAACCTCCGTAATTTTCATATCTTTTGTTCTGCCCTTTATCATACCATATTTTTTTTTAACATTCAATGAATTTCCTTGCAAAGAAAAAAGGCAGTCAGCCGACTGCCTCAGACTGTAGACAAAACGCTTTTGGTCAGCACTCCAGAAGCGTTTTGCCTGCAGTCTGAGCAGCCTTATTAAGGCTACTCTCTGTTCTTTAATACCTCTGCAGGTACCAGCTTATTCAATCTGCCTACCAGCAGGAAATTGATCACCATATAGCATAGAAGAATTCCACCATAAATCATAATATATATCTGCGGTGTGAACTTTAGGTCCATGCCGATAGCAACATTTGCAATGCAATACGGATACACCAGATCCATGCTCCATTTTGCCAGTGGAACGCAGATCACCGCTCCCAGCAGAATCACATAGAAATTCCCATCCAGATAGAGTCTTCGTATCTCCCTTCTACGGTAACCGAATACTTTCATCAGTGAAATGGAAAAGGCGGAACGATCGATCATCACTTTCATCATCAGATACATGACGATCATAAAAATCAGTGCAGATATTGCCACGAGCATTACTACCATCGGTCCCATCATATCTGTAAAAATCTGTGAGCTTTCCGCCACATTATCTTTGGATACTGTGGCATATAATCTGCAATTATCAATATCCAGTGCATGATCTGCAAACACGACATTATAATAATCGTCCTCCTGATCAAACAATTCCTGCATGACATCCCTGTCCAGGAAAACATAGACGCCGGAGGTGAACGAAACAATATCTTTCACAGTAAATGCATAATCTCTCTCATTCACCTCATCGGAAAGCACCAGCTTGTCACCTACCTTCACACCGAATTTCTGTGCCGCAGCACTGGAGATCACAATCTCATTTTTCTTGTCTGCTGTTGCTATGGGAAAATACGGATTGTCATCATCAATCCCCAGCACTGTCACATCCAGATTGTATCCATAGGCTTCCTTTTTCAGATTCTCGACATACGCCGGTGTTCCACCCTCCGGAACATCCTCCGTAGGATATTTATAAGTATACATATAAGCATACTTTGTTTCTTCCAGACAGGCGTTTCCAAAATTGATACACAGTACCGCACAGTCTATGGACAGCATCAGGATCAGCAGGCAGATGAACATACCGATCACAACAGCAAATGCAGAACGTATTTCCCGCAGCATCTGTCTGATCTGGAATCTGAGCAGAAATTTCATATTTCCCAGATTCATGTTCTGTACCCTGCCGGCTTTTCCTGCCGTCTGCTCGTTACGAAGCAGTGACAGAGCCGTGCGTTTTAACTTTTTATTGATCACCAGATAATTTACCACTGCTGCCGTCACAGGTGGCATGATCAGACTGTAAAAAAGCAGATAACCGGGTGTCACGATCTGCATAGGCGGCAGAGAATAATATGCAATACTATCGCCCATCTGCCAGCCTGTTCCGTATTTGGAAAATCCCAGGATACATCCGACAGCTCCGCCCAGGAAAGAGATCAGCATGGGATTTAACAGATAGTGGAACAGTAATTGTCCCCTGGTCACACCCAGGGCATATAATGCACCTATGACGCTGCTTTCCTTTTCAATATTATGTATCACAAATACGGAAATCACATAAGTAAACAGGACCATGAGAATAATTCCGGCCAGGATACCGGCAAACCTATTGATGACCACATCGCCCGCAGCGGCATCGATACGCGGATTGTCCTCCGCTATCAGAAATTGGGTCAGATTATCAATATCGAAGGTGAAATATTCCTCGATCATATCATCGGCTTCCTCCTGCAGTTCCCGCACGCCATCCCGCAATTCCTTACTTCCGTCTGCGATCTCGCTCACTGCATCCGTATACTCGATGATTCCTTCCCGGAAATCCTCCAGATCCGCCAGGGTGTCTTTTGCTTCCTGCAGGGAATCCCGTAATTTTATATCCATGCTGCTGCCCTCTGCAGCCAACCGATCCAATTCTTCCTTATAATTATCCGCGGTCAGATCCACAGTAATATTATTTTCTTTCAGCTGTGCCTCCACCATGTCCATCAGAGCATCCACTACAGCATCCGTTCCGCTTACCAATGGTTCACTGGCAGTATACAGGACACTCAATCCACCAAACAACTGCTGGGATCCGCCTGCTGCCTCTCCCACACCTGCCGTATAAGCTTTGACACCATCGCGGAACTGTGCCACTGTATCCAGCTGTCCCTTCACCGCTGCCAATTGCGCCGCTGTCTGGGATGCTCCCTTCTGCGTAAACACAGCTGCCATTTGATCCAGCTGTTCTCCGTAACCGTCCAATGTCAGTCCGGAAAAGGTGATCCCATAAGCCGCATATGGCTCCAGCTGAGCCTTTAACTGTTCATTGACCATACCCAGAATGGCATTGAAAATTCCATAGGCTCCCTGGTTCAGTGCAGCACTGTTCTCCGTAATCTTACTCATACCGCCCACCAGCGCGCCGCCTCCGGCGGAAGCCGCATTGACACCATCCGTGTAGGATTTCACGCCGTCCCGGAACTCCTGCAATTCGTCCAGCGATTTTTTAATATCCTGCAGATCCTCCTGCATGGATGCGGTATAAGCATGCGGATCAGCAATCATGGTGTTCAGCTGCTGTTCGTAATTTGACGAAGTCAGCGTCACCTCCACACCGGCATCCTCCAGGCTGTCATTTACCTGCTCCAGCATGGCATCAAACAGGGTATCTGCCGCATCCGTAAGATCCGTATTATGTTCTGCCAGTTCATCTACGCCGTCCGTCAGCTCATTCACGCCATCCAGCAGTTCCCGGATACCGTCCTGAATATCATTTTTCGTTTCTTCTGCATCTGCCAGCATTTCCAGAAAATAGATATCTGTCACCTTGCTGCGATCCAGTTCGAAGGACTGTAGCAGTTCCTTCAGTTCCTGATCCGTCATTGCTCCGTTCAGCAGATAGGTGTAGGTGTAATCCTCCGTCCGGAAATTCTGTCCGCCCGCTTTCAGTGCTTCGTAATCCTCTGCCGTGACGAATCCGACTCCAAACAGATTGCTGTCCACAGTGGTATCTGATGTTTTCTCATATGTTGCATCGTAATCCGGTGTACTTCCGATTCCCGCAACGATGAAATCTCTGCCTCCTACGGTAAGGGTATCCCCTAACCCCAGTTCATGTTTTTCCGCATAGTGCTGTTCCAGCAGGATCTCGCCCTGCATGGGCAACTCTGCCCCCTGTTCAGGAGCAAACAGATCAATCTTCTCTCTCGCCTGATAGATACGTAAGGTAGCCTGGCCCTGATGAAAATCCAGTGAAAAATCCTGCTGTACCGTCACACCTTTATCTGTGATCTGTGTGACCTCACTGTCTGTCAGGGGGACAAATACTCCAAACTGTCCATCCTCTCTGTGATGAACAGCGGCACTCTCCTCTGTTCCCTGCATGATCGTCTCAGACGCCCCCACGATAGCTACCACCATATACATGACCATTGCCACCAGGAAAAACAATGCCAGATAGCGCAGCAGGTTTTCCCGGATATCCCGAAGTACGCGTTTGCTCAATATCCTCTGCATCCTACAAATCCTCCAGTTCTGCCGCCGGAACCCGCTTCTCATTCCGGTAATTCTTGCTGATCTGTCCATCCTTGATCATGATGACCTGATGCACCATATTTTTAATGGAATTATTATGCGTGACGATCAGCATGGTGGTTCCGTACTGTCTGTTGATATCCTCCAGCAGCATCAGAATATCTCTGGAGGTTTTTGAATCCAGCGCTCCCGTGGGTTCATCGCACAACAGAAGGCTGGGATTTTTGATCAGTGCTCTGGCAATGGCACAACGCTGCTGTTGTCCACCGGACAGTTGTGCAGGGAACTTGTTCTGATGTTCCGTGAGACCAAGTACCTGCAATAATTCCTCCAGATCCAAGGGATTTTTCGTCAGATACTGACAGACCTGAATGTTTTCTTTCACCGTCAGATTGGGCACCAGATTATAGAACTGAAAAATGAACCCCAGCTTATTTCTCCGGTAATCGGACAATGCCTTGCTTCCAAGTCCTGCCACTTCCATTCCGTCTACGACAATGGATCCGGAATCTACGGTGTCTAAGCCTCCGATACAATTGAGCAATGTCGATTTACCGGAACCACTGGTACCCTGAATGACACACATTTCACCTTTTTCCACTCCTGCAGTGATCCCTTTCAATACCTGCACATAACCGCCGCCCTCGCCGTAACTTTTCTTCAGGTCTTTTACTTCCAGATACATATCCTTCCTCCTCGTGCTTATTGATAATGATTTTCATTAACATAACACTGTTATGTTAATATCCTGAAACAGCACCCCTGCAAAGTCCGAACTTTTTCGGGGTGCATATATCTTAGCTTTCCGTCATCATGCCCATCCAGCCCCGGGCCAAATACCTGGTCAGGGCATCCACATGCTTCAGTGCCATACTTTCCTCCGATTCATGCAGAAACAGATGCATGAAAGTATCTACCATAATGTGCGCCATCCAATGTGTCATATAATCATCGATCCGCGGTCTCCCGGTAGCGCCGGTCACCATATCGCATAATCTGCGGTACTGCTGTTCCGAAATATCCACGATCTCGTCCAGACAATTTTCGAAGCGGGATCCCTGAGACTTTGTCAACAACAATAGAAAGGCATCCCGATTCGCATACATTTGCCTTATGATCTCTCTCGAGGTCTCCAGGTCATCATCGTTCTGTTCCAGTCTGACCACCTGCGTTTCACTTCGCATCTCCGCAGCATAATGTTCCTCCATTGTCAGATAGAGTTGTTTCAGCGGTTTTTCCACCAATGCAGCAAAAAGATCTTCCTTATCTTTGAAGAAAAAATACAATGCTCCCGTGGTCACCCCGGCTTCTTTGCAGATGTTCCGCAGGGAAGCCTTCATATATCCCTTTTCCAGGAACTCTCTCCCCGCACATTCCAAAAGATGCTTTCTGGTCTCTTTATTCTCCTTTGCTGTTTCTTTTTTTATGTCATTTCCCTCCTTATTGTGTTTACATCTGTTCACTTATTCACATAACATTGTTATGTCTGAATTATAAATAAAAACAGGATTGCTGTCAACCCTGTTTTTATTCGTATTTCTATCTTCTGTTTTATTTTGTTTTCAACTGATCGATTTTCTCCTGCAGATCTGCAATGGCACGCTGACTATTCTTAATGGCTTCACACTGCTTCTCAAAAGGAGGCTCAGGCATATCACTGTACTGCTCAAAATAAATCTTGCCGATCTCCAGATAATTTTTCTTCATCACTTCTTCGCAGGTAGAAATCTGGCTCTTCAGATTTGCAATAGCCGCCAGTTCTTTTGCCTTATCTGCCGCCACTTTTCCTTTTTCTGTAATGGTATCGCCAATCTTCTCTATAATATCCATGGTATGATCTCCTTTCCGGTACTATTATTTTACTCTTGCACGCTTTCCACGTCAATAGCAGACCCTTGTGTTCAGTTTATGTTTATAGTAAGATAGAAATATATTATTTTTATCTTACGCTACAAAGGAGTGTTCATTTTCATGTCCAGATCAACCAAAAAAGAAAATCTTCTATTCTGCATTGTTTCAACTTTAATCTCAACATTTGGGATTCTGTTGATTCTGAAATCCAACGGCTTTTATCCTTTTAAGGAAACATCGGTGTACAAGGGGTACAAACAAGATAAAATAGAAATGAGGGGCGATAGAGCGGAAATGTCAGATTTTCCACTCTATCTGAACACGGTCGCTGGTGGCCTTGATCGTAGAGATCAAACCATCGGCGGCTTTTCTTTTGTCGTCAAAATCTATGCTGTCCCAGTTGTCGAGATAATAGGATAACTTCTTTATCTGCTGGGGAGATATGGTTTCAACGCTCAATTCGGCGATTGCCTTTGAAATGGTCTGGCGTCTGGTGTCCAGTTCTTCAATTTTTTTGTTGGCGTAGGCAAGCAAGGTCGCATTGGCTCCGGTCAGCGTATCCAGCAGCTTTTCAA
>ENA-OOXE01000207-OOXE01000207.1-human-gut-metagenome-genome-assembly--contig:-NODE-207-length-62062-cov-9.677407_pt1 | contig 62062 bp, 61 predicted proteins | sample MGYA00241585_ERZ501339 | MGnify/ENA primary metagenome ERZ501339 (study PRJEB25962, sample SAMEA1972463) | human gut metagenome | biome: human gut; feature: human-associated habitat; material: faeces...
CAGAGATATGTTCCTCTACCTTCGGATAATCGGCTAACCACTGGTTAGCCTTTTGGCTCGACTTTGGACAACCACCGGTTAGCCCTTTAGAAAAGACAATATAAAACTGCCGTATATTCTTAAGCGTTGAATACGACCATCCATCTCCCAACCTATCTGTCAGACGTTTAGATAGCTCTTTCAATACCGCCTTTCCGTATTCGGCTCTTGTCTCTCCCTTTTGCTCATATTCTACTATATATTGTCCGATATGGAACTTAGTATAGACCTCAGCAATATTGACGGCTGTTGCCACACGTTCCCTTGCCTGCGTGACAAGGTCAACAACCTTTAAGAACAGGTCGTTTATATCTTTATCATTTGTGCTAATATCTTTTCGCATAGCTCAATTTTCTTTAATATTTGCAAGCAGTTTTTCAAGTTCAGTCACCGCTCTACTGATGGTCTGGCTCTTATCCTTGATGTCTGCCATCAGTTCTGCCAATGAACGGTCGTCCACCTCACCACCTTGTTTTATCCAAGTAATGTCAAGACTTGTTTTGTCTCTGGCAATAATTTCATCTACAGGGTATTTACGCCAACGACCTTGCGGATTATTCTCGGCATCGTAGGTTTCTACTCGATTATTGTAGCAAGAAACAAAATCATCCAAATGATGCCGCTCCAGTTTATTGGTGGCAAGCGTATGCTTTATGTCTGTACGGTAATCGTAAAACCATATTTCTTTGGTTGGTTGTCCTTTGCTGAAAAACAACACGTTGGCTTTTACGCCTTGCGCATAGAAAATACCTGTAGGCAAGCGCAAGATAGTATGCAGATTGAAATCTTGCAATAAGCGTTTGCGAATAGTCTCACCTGCCCCTGCCTCAAAAAGGACATTGTCAGGAAGCACCACAGCAGCACGTCCTCCGGTTTTGAGCATAAGCATCATGTGCTGGAGGAAATTTAACTGGTTATTCTTGGTCTCCACATAGAAATCCGGACGATTGATATCCACAGAGCCTGCCGGACGAGTACCAAAGGGAGGATTAGCAAGTATCACATCAACAAGCGTTGAAGGTTCTTTTTCCAACGAATCTTCACACACAATCGGACTACGGTCTGTACCTATACCATGCAAATAGAGATTCATGGAGGCAAGCGTTACCACCAAAGGTGTATTATCCACACCATGCAAAGCCTTGTTTTTTAAGAATGAGCGTTTCTCCTTGTCCTGAAATTGTTCTTTCATATAGTCATAAGCAGCGAGTAGAAATCCACCAGTACCACAAGCAGGGTCACAAACCGTTTCCCCCATTTGCGGATTGATGCAATCTACCATTGCCTGAATAAGTGGACGTGGCGTAAAATACTGTCCTGCGCCACTTTTCTTGTCTTGCCCGTTCTTTTCAAGAATACTTTCATAGATAGCACCTTTGACATCACCGTCCATGATGAGCCATTGCTCTTCATTAATCATGGTGATAACCTTTTTTAGATACACAGGCTTGTCTATCTTATTCTGTGCCTTCGTATAAATCGTGCCTATCAGATTATCCTGCTCACTAAGCAGTTTAAGAGTTTCTTCGTATTGCTTGACCAAATCTAACCCATCAAGGGAAATCAAATCGTTCCATTGATACCCTGTCGGGATTGCCGAATCCTCTCCAAACATTTCTACATTCTCGGCATCCATCTTCAAGAATAGAAGATAGGTCAGTTGGGTGATATAATCGGTGAAACCGATACCTTGTCCGGCAAGTGTGGTTGCCAGATTCCATACTTTTTTGGTGAGCGATTGCTCTGTTGCATTATTTGTTGCCATTTTCTTATGCTGCTTTTCTTAATACTACAAATGTGTAAAGTGAATGAAGTGCCTCGTCTGCTTTCTGCATATTGCCAAACGCCCTAATCATTTGGGCTGCATGGGTCGCATCATCTTCACGAATATCCCTGACCGTACAAGCTCCATTAGAAGCAATGTAATCCACAATACAGCTGATAACTTCACGTTGCTTGTCGGTTATTTCACGTTGGGTTTGTCCCAACCACAAGTTGAAATATTGCTTGGATGTAGTAACGACACTATCCAGTCTCTCTATTTGGCGGAAAGCAAAGCGCACCAGTTGTATGATGTTTGTTAGGGCATCGCTTTCTTCTTTAGTGGTAGAACGCTTTACTTTGTTAGGAGAAAGAATGGCATACGAGTTCCATATTTGTTTTGGGGTAAAATGGTTGTTTGCCATTTTAAGTTTATTCTCCAAATCTTTCAACATTGAATAAGTTATCGGTTCACCTTCATTGTTATAGATAATGCGGAGAGCTTCTATTTCATCCGCATTTTCTTTACAAAATTCCTCAAATGCATCAGTTGTGTTTTTTGCGTCTTCAATAGAGAACCCTTTCGAGATAAGTGTATCTTCTCCGGGCATTAACGTATTGACAAATCCGGCTGCAAGTATAAGGAGATATTTCCGAGCATCTGCATGATTGGCAAGCGGAGACACCAACCCTTTACGTTCATTATTATTTTCTTCCGTACTAACAAACGGTGGAAGAGTTCCTCTTTCAAGCGCATCATATATTCTGGCTGAAAGTTCCTTCATATCATCATGCGACAGACGGGCAAACTCATTCCGTTGCGAATTATCAGCCTTGTTGTATATTCGGGCAAGCGTTGCCGCAAGCCGTTTAAGATACTCGTCAGGAATATAGCCATGACTAATACGTTCTAACAGTTCCTTTAGAGTAATCGTCTTTGTTGTAGGACCATCATCTATAGGTGCCACCGTTTGCGCGTGTTCCGTTACGCCTACCGCATCAACCAAATAAAAACAATCCTTGCTGAATGCGTTTGGGGTAACATTGCGAAGTTGCTCATCACCAATAGTGCGCACTCCACGCCCTTTCATTTGAATATAAAGCGGAAGGGATTCTACATCACGCATAAACATTACTACTTCCAACGGTTTTACATCCGTCCCAGTAGCAACCAACGTGCAGGTCACCGCAATACGGAAATCCTTGTCGTTACGGAATTGACGTATCAGTTCGTTGCTATCACCTGCCGAATAGGTGATTTTCTGAACAAAGCGGTCATCAGTCCGTCCGAACACCTCTTTAGCTATCTGTACGATATTGGTAGCGTGAGCTTCATTGAGAGCAAATATCAAGGTTTTGGGCAAATAGTCCATATTCGGCTCACGTTGCGGGTCATTAAACAATTCTGTATAAACCACATCCCGATAGGTCGAAAGGATCAACTTTATCTGTGCCGGATTGATAACACTCCGATTGAGTTCTTTATTGGTGTAAGTCTTGGTCTCCTTGCTGCTCACGGTCTTGACCTCACCCGTATATCTCGTTTCTTCCTTTACTTTCTCACCTTCTAATATAGCACCTCCCGCTTCAGTAACTTGCGTTTTTATTCTATACACCCTGCAATCTACGTTCACACCATCAACGATACTCTTTTCTAATGTATAGTTGACAATGCGATTGTTATTGAAAAATGCCATTGTTTCGGGAATAGGTGTCGCAGTCAAACCTACCAATCTTGCCGTATCGAAATACTCCAACACCTTGCGCCAGTTCCCGTAGATTGAACGGTGGCACTCATCTATAATAATCATATCAAAATAATCGTGCGGCAAATTAGGATTGGGAGGCAAGGTTACTTCCTCTACAAGTTCGTCCTCATCATCGTCATCATTATCCTCAATAGTTTCTCCTTTCAAGAATGAGAATAGACGTTGTATTGTAGAAATAACGACATTGCTATCAGAAGGAATAGAAGACGAGCGAAGGCGATTGACCGTAAAGATTGTATTGAAAGCATCCCCGTTCTCTGTCAGACGGAAAGTCCCAAATTCTCCCTCAGCTTGTTTTCCAAGATTATTTCGGTCAACAAGAAACAACACTCTACGCATTGGTGTATAAGAAAGCATCCGATAGGCAGCAAGACAAGCCGTATATGTTTTACCCGCACCGGTGGCAAGAACCATCAACGCCCGACTTTGCCCGGCACGGAAACTTTTTTCAAGCTCTGTTACCGCTTCATATTGACAATCACGAAGTCCTTTCTTTTTCAATGTCGGAAGCCCGGCAAATGTATCCTCAATCCCCAATTTCTTGACCAATTCATGTGGCGTAGGGATAGCCATTATTGACTTGAAATAAGAATCCGGTTCACGGAAATCACAGAAATATAGTTCCTTACCATTCGAAGTAAAGATAAAAGGCAATGGCTTTTGGTATGTCTGATAGATATTCGGAACACTTCTTGCGTATAAGGCTGCTTGCTCGCATACTTTTGAAGCAAAAGCATCCGTTTCTTCACGTTTAGCCTCAAGCACGCCCACTGCTTTCCCATTAATAAAAAGGAAATAATCTGCTTCAAGATTTCCTTTCAACAAGCCTTCTCTTATGGCTACTGCCGTACAAGTTGGTTCATAATCATCCCTATTGACTACTTTCCAACCTGCATCAGCAAACCACTGGTCTATCTTTTTTCTTGCTTTTTCTTCAGGAGTCATGTTCTTGATATTGTATATTATCAGAAGTTCATAAACACATCTGCAACAAGTTGCAAAAGGGCCCAGAGCCTTCCAACCCAATTAAATACTATTGTAACCTTTCCTTTTTATCGGTTATCAAATCTTTCAAATCGACTTGCAATATCTCCGCAATCTGTTGCAAGGTCTCCAAATTAGGCTGAATTCGATTACAGGCATAGGCATTTACCATACTAAAACTCTTGTCGAGTTGTTTAGCTAACCACGTTTGAGAAATACCTTTTTCGGATAAAACAGTCTTTATTCTATTCAGTTTCATTCTTTAATATGATTTTATAATGCAAATATAGCGAATTATATTCAATAATGACGTATATTTGCACAACTAAAAGTAGTACCCAAATGAGTTATACCTCATAATATTCAAAAACAGTTGGATTAATAACATATCAATTGGAGGCAAATATGGAGATTGTCAATCTACTGGACTTTACAGACCGTATTGAGCTGAGAAATTGGCTAGAGGTCAACCATAACCAAGCGGAATCGTGTTGGGTTATAACTTCACACTCTAAACAGCCCACATACACATGTATTCCATACCTTGAGGTTGTTGAAGAAGCATTGTGCTTCGGGTGGATTGATTCAACTCTAAAGAAATTGCCAGACGGACGCCTTGCCCAGCGGCTTTCACCTCGTCGCCAAGGAAGTCATTGGACTGAGTTAAACAAAGAACGTTGTATCAATCTTGAAGACCGAGGACTTATGACAGATGCCGGATGCCAAGCATTTGAAAAAGCCTATCCCTATGAAATAGTTTCCAAAGATTCTCTTTTGGAAGAAAGAATCATGAAGCATAATAAGGAATTAAGACCGGGATTATACAAGTAATTTCGGTCATTATAAAGATATCCCAAGACAATGGACGAGAAAAACATACCCCTTATTCAATCCGACTTTGAACGGATTAAAAAGCGAAGCGCAAAAGGTTTAGAGTACTGGACTTCTCGTGAGTTGTGTACTGCATTAGGCTATAGTACATACCAAAAATTCAATCGTACTCTAAACAAAGCTATCTCCATTGCCAACAAGAAAGGTTGTAACACTACCGAGCATTTTAATCCTACGTTTGAGATGGTCAAACTAAATTCCGGTTTCTTTCGTAAGGTTGAGAATATACATCTATCACGAATCGCTTGTTTGATGATTGCCGAAAATGCTGATAGCAAGAAGCCGCAAGTGCAAATGGCAAGAGAATATTTCAAACAAGAAATATCAACTCCAGAATTAATAGACAATAGCTTATCATCCAATATCTTGCTATATAAGACGAAACAAGGAGAAAGTCGTATAGAGGTCATCTTTAATAGTGAAACGTTTTGGATGTCGCAAAAGCGAATGGCCGATTTGTTTGATGTTGAAACGAATACGATTCACAACCATCTGAAAGAGATATTCAAAAGCGGAGAATTGGAGGAAAGTTCAGTTATTCGAAAAATTCGAACAACTGAACTTGATGGCAAGAACGATGATACATTGTTCTACAATTTGGATGCGGTTATTGCCGTTGGGTTTCGTGTGGGCAGTTATCAAGCGAGCCAATTTCGGATGTGGGCCACATCGGTTCTAAAAGAAATGATCATAAAAGGATTTGTATTGGATGATGAACGCTTGAAACAGGGAAAACATTTTGGCAAAGATTATTTTGAAGACCTATTAGAGCGTATCCGAGAGATACGAGCTTCAGAACGTCAGTATTATCAGAAAATCACCGATGTCTATGCCGAATGTAGTGCCGATTATGATCCTAAGGCTGAGGCCACTCAGCAATTCTTTCAAATGGTGCAAGATATGATACTTTTGGCTGTTTCTCATCAAACGGCTACCGAAATCATCTATTCAAGAGCAGATGCACAAAAGCCCCACATGGGACTTACCACATGGAAAAACGCTCCTGACGGAAGAGTTCAAAAGTCGGATACAATTATCGCCCAGAATTACCTATCAGACAAAGAAGTCTCTGCTTTCAATCGGCTATCAACCGCTTTCCTTGATTTGGCTGAACTTCGTGCCGAACGGCAAATCATCTCCACAATGGCAGATTGGAAAAAACAACTGGATGATTTCCTGACTCTATATGAGTATGATAAATATAATGAGACTGACACCATTTCCGCCGAGCAAGCGAAAGATAAAGCATACGCTGAATATGATAAATTCCGCTTGATTCAAGATAAGGAGTATATTTCTGATTTTGATAAAGAAATCAAGAGGTGGGAAGAAAGAGGATTATTTAACAAACATATTTAATCATAAATCGAACGTTTAGTTTAAAACAATACATAAATGGCAATACATTATAGCAAATATTTTCATGTTGAGCATAAAGATTTCATATCTAAAGGTGTTTATAATGGATATTTAGACAAAGATTCTTTACTTCATATTGACCCTTTATTGCTAAAAGGTTGTAAAATTCCGGAGTTTCAAAATGCATATGATGAATTCCTTCAATACTTTAAAGACTTTATTCCACTCGCCAAATTCGTAAGAAAAACAGATACATCAGACAGATTTTTCAAACAGATAGTAAAACGCTTTACCTTAAGCGAAATTCCAAATACTGGATTAGGTTATTCTACTGGTAATACTCGTGGGCGTGGTATAAGTGGAGCACTATCTATTCAATTGGCAAATAGTGCTTATGAAATTATTTCAGCGGGTTTAATCGAGCCTGAAATATTCTGTTTAATGCAACTTATTGAAGATAATATGGGTGCAGACAGAATCAGTGATATGACTCTGTCAATACTTCAAAAGAATATTCTTTTATATACTCAACGTGTTGCAAAAGAGCTAAATATACCCACTAAAAGATATGCATGCTTAGGAGAATATTTCAATGTGCCTTTTTATAAAAGGAAACCTGTACATTTTATACCTATGTGTTTGCTAACAGATTTACCTATTGCCCGTGATTATGACGAAATTGATGATGTGTGCCGTTACAATACTGAATTAAAGAGAAAAGTAGCTAAGATTATTGGCATATCTTGGAAAGAATATAAAGAATACAAGAAACCTGACTGGAAACATATTATTCTGAACAACAAAGAATGCTATGATGCAGCTATCTCTTTTTATAAAGGATTAACAGGAGTAGCTTATGATTTCGGCACTGACGCAAAAGAACAATATTTGGATATTCTAATGGAAGAAATTCTTGAAAAATTCCCATTCGATTTTATCTGTTCAACAGATGTGAATACCCGAAATAAAGTTTATGAATTTACAATGGCTATATGTAAACAGTTTAAACATCTTGTAGAAGACAATCGTTTATCAGAAGTATTTTATCGTAAAAATAGAACGCCTGATGAAACTGATTGGCAGATGTTACTTTATACGGTTGCAGATACATATAGAACGGCTGGAGGTTTTGATATTGCAATAACCCGTGAGGATAATCCAGGGGTAGGTGAAATAGATTTTCATATAACACGAGGAACAAAAGCAAATACTATAATTGAAATAAAAAGGTCTTCAAATCAAAACCTATATCATGGTTATCGTTCACAACTTGCGGCCTATATCAGAGCGGAAAGAGCCACAGACGGTATTTTTATGATAATAGTCGAAGATGACAATTATGAAAAAATAAAAAATAATCTAGCAGTCATTCAAGAAGATATGAAGAGCAAAGGTGAATATGTGCCAGAAGTTATATATGTGAATGGTAACAGGCAAGTTTCAGCAAGTAATCCAGAGTATCATAATCCTGTATTACCATAAATATCGGAAACAATTGTCGCTTATTTAATGTAGTCTAACAAAAAATTATCCGTACCATGCAGAAGTATCACATACATGGTTTACACTTTTCCAAGCGAATAAACCAAATTCGTTACACTTTTTCCAACGAATACCATCCATTACCCTACACTTTTTCAAGCGAATCGAATGTGTTGCCTACAAATTTTTCTGGTCTTATGACCGATTTCTACTCTCAAGCACCTTTGGGAGAATAAAAAAACATACCGCAAACCACAGAAATCCCAAGAAAACCACTACCTTTGTATTCAACAAGCGTTCTGTAACATACCTGCGGAAATGCCCTATCATTCAATACCTTGTATCTGATAGCGGACATCCCACAAAAGGGCTGAAAAGAGGCGGTACAACACGTATATGCAAAGCGATGAAATCCAACAGTTTGCATTTGTTCCCACATTCTGTGTATTTGTTAAAACAGAGGTTGTACCGATTAAAATGAATGGTCACTGATAATCAGTGATGTAAATATGCTGCATCGGCAAGTAAAGCTAATCATATATACCCAGTTATCCCCAAAACAAAACGATGAGAGATTTTCCTTTATAGATAGCTTAGGATGTTCAGTTCTCCTATCTCCCATTTCAAAACAAAGGCTGTCCATTATCTAATATGTGACAGCCTTTCTATGAAAGTTTTCTTCAGATAAATATCATACTTTTTTCATAAACTCCTTCGGTGTTTTTCCAAAATACTCCTTATACCTGCCTCTGAAGTTTTTCAGATTTCGCATACCCACCATTTCAGCAACCATAGTCACAGAAAATTTTCCGCTTTCCAAAAGTTCCCGTGCCTTCTCCATCCTGATTCTCGAAATCAAATATTTGGGTGCTTCTCCCGTCAACAACTTCCACTTATTATAAAAGGTTGTCCGGCTCATGCACATCCTGGAGGCAATATCATCTACTGTCAAATCCTCTTTATCCATATTCTCCATAATGTAAAGCTTCACTTCATTCAAAAATGCCAGATTGGCATCCTGCTGAGCCCGCTCCATAGGTTTCGTTAAAAAATCTTCTCCAAAAACTTTCTGAAGAAATGTCTTCCGAAGAAAACGGCTATTATTTATCAATATGGATATTTCCACTTTAAGGTCCTCCAGATTAAAGGGCTTACATACAAAGAGATCAGCCTGAGAAGAACAACGCTTTTCCCGCCGTTTCACATCAATGTGCGCCCCCATCAATATCACCGGAATAAAGGAGGTGTCCCTCGACGTCTTCAGTTTAGAAGAAAGTTCCTCACCGCTCATACCTTTCAACATGATATCACAAATCACCAAATCCGGATACTCTTCACATATTACCTCCAATGCTTCCTGACCGTCATCAAAGCTCCTCACTACAAAACATTCCGATAAACGTTTCTCAAGATAATCCTTGAATCCCTTGTCATTATCCGCAAGTATCACTAAAGGTCTATCCATATTTTTTTTCTTCGAGAAACCATGGAAAGCTATTTCCGACTCATTCACCTGAAAAGTGTCCGGAATATTTAAGGATGTATACCCCCCCGAAACCGCACACGAACATCTTATGGGAAATCGAAGCAGAGCCTCCTTTTCCAAAGTCAGTATTTTCCCGTCACACATATTCATCAACTTGTCAAAAAACACACCGCCCATGCCATACTGCTTGCCATGCAGAGGTCGCAGAATAGGAAGCCGCGACGAGTACCATCTGCAACATTTCAGAAATCGCTTGTTGCCTGTATCCTTAATCCTGATTGCCCAGTAATCTCCCTTCAACGAAACCTGCATCGAGAGGTGCGTTTCCGGCAGAGAACACTCGATGGCACTCAATACAAACCGGTCGATAACCGGAGATATCTTTCCCGGATCAAACCAAGCGCTTGCATAGTCAAAATCCGGAACCAAATCCAGCTTCATCTGCAACCCGGCCACATGAGACTGTAAAAAAGACACTTTCTTCCTCATAAATGCGCCGATTTCATGTTCTGCAACTACCAGGCTACCAGAATTGCCAAATAGTCGTTTCAACTCCATTAACGCTATCAAGTGCTGCTCCAGCCCGCCTATATGATGAAGTGCAACTGCCAGTTCCTTCTTTATGTCTTCCGGACAGTCTCCTTCGTAAACTGCCCCTAACGGTGTCTTAATCAAAGAAATGGGATTACGTATGTTTTGAAAGGTATCAATGAAATACTGATTTCCCTCTTTCAGTAAATCTCTTTCTTCACTGATACAGAGCAAATGGAACAAAAGCCAACATAATATACAGATTCCACTAGCCACTATTGGCAGAACAGACCAGGGAACCTTATGATATACGCCGATGGACAGCAGGAAAATGAATAATGACACTACTATTATTATTATCGATAAATGTTTCATACTATTATAAGTTTAAGTAATAATGATTCGTACTAATATATACCCGAGTTTTCAGTCAATAACAGGATAATCCCAAGTATGTCATCAGGAGGCGGTCTAATGGGGGAACGGCAGGTTCCTTGAATCATCGAATTCACCTTACCAACCCTCGTTTGCTAGCAGAGCCTGCATTCCGTCCATCTGCATTTCATACCCAGCAACTCTCTAAACCATTCATTTCCCATGCCCAACATATCTTTAAATATCAATACAACATTCTGCTTATCCAAGATAGCTCCAATCAATTATTCTCAAACAAAATAATAGTATAACAAACGGAAAGGCTAAAAAGATGATACCACTTCACACATATTCTTATCATACTCACATATCTTGCGCATGAAACAGAAAGACATTATCTTTGCAGCATGAAACAAGAACTGAAAGAAAACGGAGGATTACCGGCACATATACTCTGGACACTTGCTATCGTAGCTGGCGTGTCCGTAGCCAACTTGTATTACAACCAACCCCTGCTTAATATCATGCGGAATGAATTGGGAGTTTCTGAATTCAAAACGAACCTCATTGCCATGATTACACAAATCGGATATGCGCTGGGATTATTGTTCATCGTCCCATTAGGAGACCTCTATCGACGCAAGAATATCATCCTAACGAATTTCTTCCTACTCATATTTTCCCTTCTAGCCATTGCCATGGCACCGAACATCTACATCATCTGGGCAGCATCACTCATTACCGGCATCTGCTCCATGATACCCCAAATATTTGTACCGATTGCCTCGCAATTCTCACGCCCCGAAAACAAGGGACGGAATGTAGGTGTCGTCATCTCAGGATTACTGACTGGAATACTTGCATCACGTGTTGTCAGCGGATTTGTGGGTGAAGTGCTTGGCTGGCGTGAAATGTACTTCATCGCCGCTGGAATGATGTTACTATGCGCTATCGTTGTATTAAAGGTACTACCAGACATACAACCGACTTTCCAAGGCAAATATTCCGGGCTGATGAAGTCTCTTTTCTCATTAGTAAGAGAATACCCCTCTCTACGAATCTACTCGATACGTGCAGGACTGGCCTTTGGCTCATTCCTTGCCATGTGGTCCTGCCTTGCATTCAAAATGGGAGAAGCCCCGTTCCATGCATCCAGCGATGTCATCGGCATACTAGGGCTCTGCGGCATTGCCGGAGCCTTAACCGCATTTTTTGTAGGAAAATATGTAAAAAAGGTAGGCATACGCAATTTCAACTTTATCGGTTGCGGAATGATTCTGCTTGCATGGGCCTCGCTCTTTTTCTGCGGAAACAACTATGCAGGTATCATTACCGGTGTCATTCTTATAGACATAGGCATGCAATGTATCCAACTCAGCAACCAGACCAGTATTTTCGACATCTACCCGTCTGCCTCCAATCGGGTAAATACGATTTTCATGACCACTTACTTCATCGGCGGCTCTTTGGGTACCTTCCTTGCAGGAAGCAGTTGGCAGACTTGGGGATGGAGTGGCGTGGTCGGCACCGGCGTTATTTTAACAATAATATCGTTGTCCATCACCCTTTACAGCAAGAAATAACAAGGATACTATCATTTTTCCAAGCAAACGCAAAGATTTGATAATTTTTATTTGTCATGCAAAGGATAAGGAAGATATTGAACAGAATTGTTATACCTTTGTCGCATCAAACTATAAACGACAGATTGATAATAGATTCGTCAACCAAGCATAGTCAAAAACAACCCTATGAATTCAGCAAAGAAAATACCCTCTCCACTCGTTTCTCTATTTCCCATCGCTTTTCTCGTAGGAATGCTGTTCGCCACCATCCATACTTTCGGAAGTGACGCCTTGAGTGGAGGAAGCCAGATTTCCCTGCTTGCCACCACTGGTATGTGTGTCTTTATCGGCATGGCTTTCTACCGCATCCCTTGGAAAGATTATGAACTTGCCATCACCAACAACATTTCAGGTGTTGCCACAGCTATCATTATTCTATTGATTATCGGTGCTTTGAGCGGCACATGGATGATAAGTGGGGTGGTACCTACCCTTATATATTATGGTATGCAGATTATCCATCCGAATTTTTTCCTTGCTTCTACCTGCATTATTTGTGCATTGGTATCAGTAATGACGGGAAGTTCATGGACCACTATCGCCACCATCGGTATCGCCCTTTTGGGCATAGGTAAGGCACAAGGTTTTGAAGAGGGATGGATAGCCGGTGCCATCATTTCGGGAGCCTATTTCGGAGACAAAATTTCACCGTTATCGGATACCACAGTCCTTGCCTCATCCGTAACGGAAACACCGTTATTCAGCCATATCCGCTATATGATGATCACCACCGTCCCCTCTCTCCTCATCACCCTTGTCATCTTTACAGTAATGGGACTCACACACGAAACGAACAATACACAACAGATCGCGGAATTTACGGCAGCATTGGACGCCAAATTCAACATTACTCCCTGGTTACTGGCTGTTCCCGTGATTACGGGAATACTGATTGCCCGGAGAGTGCCTTCCGTCATCACACTCTTTCTCTCCACTCTGCTGGCAGGGATATTCGCCTTCATCTTCCAACCGGGACTACTGAATGAGATAGCGGAAGGTGGGAATATGTTCAAAGGGATAATGATGACATTCTATGGCAGTACCAGTCTACAAACTGACAGTGACATGTTGACAGAACTGATTGCCACACGAGGTATGGCAGGAATGATGAATACCATCTGGCTCATCATCTGCGCCATGTGTTTCGGTGGAGCCATGACGGCAAGCGGCATGCTAGGAAGCATCACTTCCCTATTCGTCCGCTTCATGAAGAATACAGCCAGCATGGTAGCATCCACCGTATGTTCCGGATTGTTCCTGAACCTTGCCACGGCAGACCAGTACATCAGCATTATCCTCACCGGAAACATGTTCAGCAACGTTTACGCAAAGAAAGGCTACGAAAGCCGGCTACTTAGCCGTACCACGGAAGATGCCGTTACCGTCACCTCCCCGCTTATCCCATGGAACACCTGCGGCATGACGCAAGCCACCATTTTGAGTGTACCCACACTGACCTACCTTCCCTATTGCTTCTTCAACCTTATCAGTCCGGTAATGAGTATCTTTATTGCTGCTATCGGATATAAAATAATTAAAAAACCGGTGAACAATCCTGGATAGGCATTGTTCTTGCAATAAACTTATAACGAACAATTTATTTAAACCTAAACAAAAAAAGATTCGATTATGAAAAAGTTTATTGCATTAGCAGCAGTAGTATTGGTAAGCATGGCAACAACGACCATGTATGCACAAGAGAGTAGAGCTGAAAAGCGCGCAGACCGTAAAGCCCAAAGAGACGCAGAACGTGCACGCCTGAAAGCTGAAGAACAAGCACAGGATGCCATTTCGTACGATGACGCAATGGCGGCCTTGAAAGCTCACCAGTTCGTAATGGAGGCAGACCAAGTGATGTTCCGCAACGGACAGACCGCATTTGTAAACTCCAACACCAACTTCGTATTGGTCAACCAAGGACGTGGCACCGTGCAGGTAGCCTTCAACACCGTATACCCAGGTCCTAACGGCATTGGCGGTGTAACAGTAGACGGAACCGTATCGGACATCCAAATGACTACCGACAAACGGGGCAACGTGAATTGTAACTTCAGCATCCAGGGTATCGGCATTTCCGCCCAGATATTCCTTACGCTGACCGATGGCGGGAACAACGCAACCGTAACCATCAGCCCGAACTTCAACTCCAACACCATGACTTTGAGCGGGAACCTGGTTCCGCTGGAACAATCCAACATATTCAAGGGACGTTCCTGGTAAAACCCTTATATAAATATATATTCCCACTCCGCCACAAATCACACTAAAAAGTGTACATTTGTAGCGGAGTTTTTTATATACCAATGTCATGAGAGAATTTATCATTGCAGACAATCAAGATATCACCAAAGCAGGCATGATGTTCCTATTGGGCAGACAGAAAGACACCTCCCTGCTGCTGGAAGCCGACAACAAGGCAGAACTGATACAGCAACTACGCCTGCATCCCACCGCCGTTGTCATTCTGGACTATACCCTTTTTGATTTTTCGGGAGCCGAAGAGCTAATGGTACTTCACGAACGCTTCAAGGAAGCCGATTGGCTACTCTTTTCCGACGAATTGAGCCTACCGTTCCTGCGCCAGGTATTGTTCAGCAGCATGGCATTCGGCGTAGCGCTGAAGGATAATTCCAAAGAAGAGATACTGACCGCACTACAATGCGCCTCACGCAAGGAGCGATTCATCTGTAATCACGTCAGTAACCTGCTGCTCGCAGGCAACGGTTCCTCCTCCCCCACTCATCCTACCATCAAAGATGATTTACTGACTACTGCCGAACGGAGCATCCTAAAAGAGATAGCCCTGGGGAAAACAACCAAAGAAATAGCTGCCGAACGAAACCTCAGCTTCCATACGGTAAACAGCCACCGGAAGAATATCTTCCGGAAACTGGGTGTAAACAATGCGCACGAAGCCACCAAATATGCCATGAAGGCAGGCATCGTAGACTTGGTGGAATATTATATATAAATCTCCCCGCTCCCGACACACAGCCGGGCATCAGCATCATACACCACTCCGAACTGGCCCGGAGCAATGCCTTGCAGCTTTTCTTCCGAAACAATGCGGTAACCCTCCGCCTCCTTTTGCAACCTGCCTTTGACAAACTCCGGCGTATGGCGTATCTTGAAAGTCACCTCCACCTCTTCCTGCGCTCCCTTCCAGGGATTATCCGTAATGAAATGAAAATCGTACATACGGAATTCATAGCCGTATTGCAATGCCGTATCACATCCGCGGGACACGTAAATCACATTCTCCTCCACATCCTTGCGGGCAACAAACCACGGTCCTCCACCCAACCCCAATCCTTTACGCTGGCCGATGGTATGAAACCAATAGCCCCGATGCTTGCCCAACTTTCTACCCGTTTCCAACTCCACAATATCCCCTTCCCTTTCGCCAAGGAAACGGCGCACAAAATCATTATAATCAATCTTTCCCAGAAAGCAGATGCCCTGACTGTCACGACGTCTGGCGCTGGGCAATCCGGCACGCAGGGCTATGTCACGAACCTCATTCTTCATCAGTCTGCCCAATGGAAACATCAGTTTGGAAACTTGCAGATAATCTATCTGTGCCAGAAAGTCGGTCTGGTCTTTCACGGAATCGGCAGCGGTACCGAGCCATGTCTTTCCATCCCTCAACACCGTAGTGGCGTAGTGCCCGGTTGCCGTGATATCGAAATCCTTCCCCACACGTTGCTCAAAGCACCCGAACTTTATCAGCTTGTTGCACATCACATCCGGATTGGGAGTCAAGCCACGTCTTATTTTATCAATGGCATAAGCCGCCACCTGGTCCCAATACTCCCGGTACAGGTCCACTACTTCCAACGATAATCCATAACGCCGGGCAATGGCAGAAGCCATCTCCATATCCTCTTCCGCAGAGCAGTCCATATAATCGGCATCGTCCCTCCCTATTTTGATATAAAATAGAGAAGGACGGTAACCTTGTTCGCAAAGGAGATGTACCACCACGGAGCTGTCTACACCTCCCGACAATAATACAGCAATATTCATTCTATCGTATACTGTTATTCTTTTAAATTCTGTCAAATGCCTGGGACAAGTCGTCCAGCAAATCATCGATATGTTCTGTCCCGATGGAGAGGCGGACCGTGCCCGGTTTGATGCCTTGTTCTTCCAATTCCCGTGCACTCAATTGGGAATGGGTAGTGGTGGCAGGATGGATAACCAGGGATTTCACATCAGCCACATTGGCAAGCAACGAGAATATCTGTAAACTGTCAATAAACGTCTGCGCTTCCTTCACACCGCCCCGCACCTCAAACGTAAAGATAGAACCGCCTCCATTCGGAAAGTATTTCCCGTAAAGCGCGTGGTCAGGATGTTCGGGCAGGGACGGGTGGTTCACGGCAACCACTTTGGGATGCTTCTTCAAGAATTCAACCACTTTCAAGGCATTCTCCACATGACGTTCCACGCGAAGCGACAACGTCTCCAATCCTTGCAACAGAATGAAAGCATTGAAAGGACTGATTGTGGCACCGGTATCACGCAACAATACGGCACGGATACGGATGGCATAGGCAGCAGGACCGGCAGCGTCGACGAAACGTACTCCATGATAACTCGGGTCCGGTTCCGTCAGTTGGGGAAACTTCCCCGAGGCCACCCAGTCGAACTTGCCGCTATCTACAATAACACCACCCAAGGACGTACCATGCCCTCCGATGAACTTCGTTGCCGAATGGACTACAATATCTGCCCCATGCTCTATGGGACGAATCAAGTAAGGAGTACCGAAGGTGTTATCTATAATCAGAGGAATCCGGTGACGGTGTGCTATTTCAGCAACGGCATCGATGTCAATGATGTTGCAATTCGGATTGCCCAGCGTTTCAATGAATACCGCCTTGGTATTCTCCCGAATCGCTTTCTCGAAATTGTCCAGATTGCCCGGGTCCACAAAAGTAGTGGTAACCCCGTAGGCAGGCAATGTGTGTGCCAACAGATTATACGTTCCACCGTAGATGGTCTTAGCTGCCACGATATGGTCGCCTGCACGGGTGATATTCTCAAAGGCATAGGTAATGGCTGCCGCACCCGAGGCTACGGCCAATCCGGCAACACCGCCTTCCAGAGCCGCCACACGTTTCTCGAACACATTCTGGGTAGAATTCGTCAACCGCCCGTAAATATTCCCCGGGTCCTGCAAGCCAAAGCGGGCTGCCGCATGGGCCGAATTACGGAATACATACGAAGTTGTCTGATAGATAGGTACGGCGCGGGCATCAGTTGCCGGGTCGGGTTGTTCTTGTCCAACGTGAAGTTGTAGAGTCTCAAAGTGCAATTTCTTTGTTTCCATTGTCGTTTGTATTTTAGGTGAATAAACCGTTTCTCATTCGGATGTTGCAAAGATAGAGCGATAAGCCGGGGCAGACAATGACACAGATTAGGGAATTTTATACCACAATTGTGGTAGATAAGCAAGCTATTTTCTATCTTTAGATAAGATAGACTGCATTTCGGCAAAACTTTTTCATGCAAGCATGAAAGTTCTGCACTCAATTTGCACTATCTTTGCCCCCATGAAAGCAAGAAATATACTGATACTCATATTGGGAACCCTGATTCTTCCCATTTATCTGACTTCCTGCGGGGTGGACCGCTGGAAAGAGTATGCCGGACAGACCCAGACAGACCGCTGGATTGACGATACCATGCGTGTGTGGTACTATTGGGTAGACGCTATCCCCCATACCAACGACCTGAACTATTTTCAAGCCCCTTTCACTTTCTTTGCCTCGCTCAAATCCGAAGAAGACAAATTCTCCACCATCGACAGTCTGGTCAGCGTCACCACTACCCGCAGCATCCCCTATACGGATTACAGCTACGGATTCCAGTTCACTACCAACCAGATAGAAGTAGAAGGAGAAGAGAATGCCATTGTTGCACAGATTCTTTACGTTGCCGACGGAAGCCCGGCCTCGGAAATCGGGCTGAAACGGGGTGACTGGATTATGAAGATGGACGGGAACTTTATTACTGAACAGAATTATAAGAAACTGTATGGAAGTAGTGCCATGGAACTTACAGTAGGTTATTACGACGTGGAGAAAAATGCCATCGTTGCTTACGACAAACCCAGACAGATAGCATCGGCGCGTCCCGTCAACGACAACCCGGTGCACTATAAGAATGTATATACATCAGGCAGCAAGAAAATAGGTTATCTGGTCTACAACCACTTCAGTTCCGGCCCCACGGACAACAGTAATGAATATGACAACGACCTGCGCAGCGCATTCCAATATTTCGCATCACAGCAAGTCAACGAATTCATCCTTGACTTGCGCTACAACAACGGTGGATTACTGAGTTGCGCAGAATTGCTGTGTACCATGCTTGCACCTTCCTCCGCCTTGGGACAAGAGTTGGGGTACCTGGAATTCAACAACCGCTTCAATCCGCAGATAGTACCGTTCACCCTGAACTCCGGACTCATCGGAAACGGAGCAAACCTGAACCTGAACACTCTCTACGTACTTACCAGCAGCCAGACTGCCTCCGCTTCCGAAATGGTGATTAACTGCCTCGACCCGTATATGGATGTTGTCATCATCGGCGGCACTACCGTAGGCAAGAATGTAGGTTCCAGGAATTTCTCCAGCCCCGAGCTGATGATAACGATGAATCCCATCGTCTGCAAGATATACAATTCGGAAGGGAAATCTGATTATGAATCCGGATTCCAACCGGCCTACTCGGGATATGTAGTGAATGAGATGAGTGACATGTCACGCTTCCTGCCCTTTGGAGATACCAACGAAGCCTTATTGAGCACTGCACTCGGTGCCATCGACGGAAGCATACAACCGCCCGCACAAGAAGATACCCGTTCTTTAAGAGTGACCACTCTCGCAAACTCCATTGAACGTCGGGCAAGCCATGCCGTACGCATCAAATAAAAAGACCAATAGGATGAAACTAAACAGAAGAGTTACAATCATCACCCGATTTTCGGGAATCATGTTCAGCCTGCTGTTGCTCGGCGGACTGGCAGCTTGCAGCGATGATAACAATGGCAATGATACGCCAGAACCGGAGCCGTCAACCTACCCCACCACTCCTTTCTCCAAAATCGAACTCAAAGAAGTGATAGAGAGCGATGCGCAACCGGTTACTGCCACCCACACCTACCTTTACAACAGTGCAGGCAGGCTGACCAGCTACACCGGCAAACAGAGCTTTACAGCAGGAGACGAACTCTTCGAGATAGAGAATACCACTACTGTCGAATACAAGGACCATCAAGCCGTGATAACCGACGAAGCAGGTACAGTATCAACCTACACGCTGAATGACAAAGGTTATGCCACCACTTGTACCAGTCAGGATATGGCAGGAAATACCCGTACTTACACCTTCTCCTACCTCATCAACACCGAAGACAAATACTATCTGGAAAACATCACAGAAAAGCTGGACGACGGAAAAGAATACTCATTCATTACAATAGACTACAGCAACTTCCGGGCATTGCGCATACAGCAAAAGGTTGACACTTTTGAGCACAACAGTACGGCTACCACACCATCAGGCAATGAAATTGCAAATATCTCCGAAATACCAAGCCTATTCATTACGGACATGTATCCGCTTTCCATGCATGCGGTTGCCATATACGGGAAGATATTGGGAGAACCTGCAAACTATCTGATTACCCAACTCATCCCGGACAGCAACGGAGAAAGTGAAGAGACCACCACCTATACTTATACGTTAGATAACCGGGGTATCGTCACTTCCTGCCATGCAGTCGTCAGGCATATAAGGAACGGCTACGAGCAGGACTACACACGCACCGTGAACTATACCATCGAATAATAAACTACTTACTTCTTAAAGAACTTGTCGAAGAAAAGGACGTGATAGTCTATGGAGTTGTTCCAATACGTTCCGGTATGTCCACCGGGACGGGTGATGAAGTCATGGTCTATCTTCCTTGCCAACAGCCGGTTGTGCAAGTCCTTGTTCACTTCAAGAAAGAAATCGGCCTCACCGCAGTCGATGATTAGCGCCAAGTCTCCATTTACAATCTTATCCAGCTGGTTGACCACCGTATGCGCATCCCAAGATGCCTTGTTGGCAGCAAACTCTCCCAACTGCTTGTTCATTTCCCAATTCTGGGGGAACGGCCGTATATCCACTCCTCCACTCATACTGCCCGCCGCACCGAACACATCCTTATGGCGGATAGCACTCCACAAAGCACCGTGGCCGCCCATACTCAATCCACTGATGGCACGCGCCTTTCTATCGGGAATGGTAGCATAGTTCCCGTCTGTATACTTCACCAATTCCGAGGTGACAAAAGTCTCATAACGGTAGGCAGGATTCTCCGGACTGTCCCAATACCAACTGTTCTTGCCGTCCGGACATACAAATATGATTCCTTTCTCATCCGCCATCTGCGGCAATTCCGGCTTCAGCTGCACCCAGCTCCGCGCATTGCCGCCATAACCGTGCAACAGATAAACCACCGGACAAGCCTGCTTGCCGATAGCCTTATCAGGCAATACATACACAACTTTTACATCCTTATTCATGGCTGCACTTCTCACCAACACCGTGTCTACACGTGCCGCCTGCAACATTACGGCAGACAGACACCATAAAAGCCCCAAGGCAATAATTCTTTTTTTCATCTATTTATTGTTTATTTTTTCTAACGGATGGCAATATTAACAATAAATACTGAAAAATCATTATCTTTGCCTCACAAACTATTCAAAATCCACTATGGAGTTTATTATCATTCTACTTTTACTTATTCTGAACGGCATTTTTGCCATGTATGAAATCGCTTTAGTCTCCTCAAGTAAAGCACGCCTTGAAACTCTTGTCGGAAAAGGGAACAAAAGAGCCAAAGGAGTATTGAAACAACTGGAAGAACCCGAAAAATTCCTCTCCACCATCCAAATCGGTATTACTCTTATCGGTATCGTATCCGGTGCCTATGGTGGTGCCACCATCGCTGATGACGTAGAACTGCTGTTCGCCCTCATTCCGGGAGTAGCCGCCTATGCCAAGACTCTCGCCATGATTACCGTAGTAGCCATCATCACCTATCTGTCGCTCATCATAGGCGAACTGGTGCCCAAGTCCATCGCCTTGAACAACCCGGAACGATGGGCCACCATGCTCAGCCCCTTCATGATTGTGCTGACCAAGATTTCCTATCCGTTTGTATGCCTGCTGAGCGCTTCCACCAAACTGATGAACAAACTCATCGGACTGAACAGCGGCGAAGAACGCCAAATGACACAAGACGAACTGAAGATGATCCTCCACCAAAGCTCGGAACAAGGCGTCATCGACAAAGACGAAACGGAAATGTTGCGTGACGTGTTCCGCTTCTCGGACAAAAGAGCGAATGACCTGATGACCTATCGCCGCGACATCGTCGTGCTCCATCCCACAGACACACCGGAAGAGGTGCTGCGTATCATCCACGAAGAACACTTCAGCAAATATCTCCTGGTGGAGCGGGGAAAGGACGAGATTATCGGTGTGGTTTCCGTAAAGGACATCATCTTGATGATGGGCGGCGAACAACCCTTCAACTTACGTAGTATTGCACGCCCTGCTTTGTTTATTCCGGAAAGTTTGTATGCAAAGAAAGTTTTAGAGCTGTTTAAGAAGAACAAAAACAAGTTCGGAGTTGTTGTAGACGAGTATGGAAATACAGAAGGTATCATCACCCTGCACGATTTGACGGAAAGTATCTTCGGAGACATCCTCGAAGAGAATGAAACGGAAGAAGAGGAAATCGTTGTTCGTCAAGACGGTTCCATGCTGGTGGAAGCTTCCATGAATCTGGATGACTTTATGGAGGCGATGGGCATTATGAACTATGATGACCTGAAAGAAGAAGACTTCACCACCTTGAGCGGCCTTGCCATGTTCCTGATAGGACGGGTGCCGAAAGCCGGAGACTTGTTTAGCTACAAAAACCTGGACTTCGAAGTGGTGGATATGGACCGCGGACGGGTGGACAAGCTGCTCGTCATCAAGAAAGAAGAAGATGAATAACAAACGCTATTGCGTCTTTATAATTAACTTAAACCATTAAAGCAATGAAAAAAGTAATGATGATTGCAGCCCTTGCCGCTGCATTGGTATCCTGCCAATCAAAAGGAACTCAGAACAATGACGCCGTCGCCATGGACGAAAGTGTAATGGCTATTGCCGGCAATGACTCGTCTGCCGTAGCCGTATACGAAGGAATCCTTCCCGCCGCCGACGGTCCGGGCATCCAGTATGTATTGAGCGTAGACAGTGTAGGTCCCGACGGAGAAAGCGGCTACACGCTGGTAACAACTTATCTGGATGCGGAAGGCCCCGGAAAGAACAAGAGCTTTACTTCCAAAGGAAAGAAAGAAGTTATCCAGAAAGACGTCGACAACAAGAAGAAAACAGCCATCAAGCTGACCCCGAACGACGGGGACACTCCGGTGTACTTCGTAGTAGTGAACGACACAACCCTGCGCCTTGTCAACGACAGCCTGCAGGAAGCTGTGAGTGACTTGAATTATGACATCATCCAGGTGAAATAGTCCATCCATACTTATAAGAAAGAACGGTACAGCCGGAATTACTGAATTCAGTGGTTCCGGCTGCTGTTTTTTCAATGAGGGGGCATTTCAAACAAGAGAACAGAAGGCTATATCAAAAAGTTAGTGCTATCTTTGTCGCTTCATCAAAGTATATATAAACATGAAACATTCTTCCGAGAAACCTTTAGCACCTGCCAACTACTCACGCTGTTTCAACAACCAATGCCCGAAAGCCGACAACTGCCTGCATCGCTTAGCCGCCCTTCGCGATACCCCCGAGTACCCGTCCATCCGCATCATCAATCCACTGTGTATTCCAGAGGATAGCAGCCAATGCGCCTATTTCCAATCGACACAAAAGATACATGTCGCATGGGGAATCAGCCACTTGCTCGATGAAGTTCCCTACAAGAATCTCCAACCTCTGAAAAGCCAGTTGATAGCCCATTTCGGCCGCGGAAAATACTACCGCTTCTACCGGGAAGAATCTTACCTTTCCCCCGAAGACCAGAACTATATCCGCAGAACTTTCCACCAATACAACATTCCGGGAGAACCGGCTTTCGACTCCTACAGCGAAGAATACAAATGGTAGAAAGGTAATCTTCAGCCCCCTTTTCATGTCATTTTATCACTGAAAATATAGATAACACTTTAGTTCACAACGGTGAACACTTTGTTACAACAGTAAGAAACAAAGTGTTCACATACTATGAAACAAACTGTTCGCACTCAATAAAACAAACTGTTTTCTTTAACGGAACAAACAGTTTCCTACTAATGAAACAAACTGTTCTCCATATTGAAACAAACCGTTCTCCTTAGGGAAACAGACGGATTCCCTTTTGAAGCCCTACAAGGGGAATAATTATCGCCTACGAAAATATAGGAGGAAATACAGCGACATAGTGCGATACCTATTCTCTGCAAAACGGGTGAACGTGTTCGGGAGGATATTGCAGCAACACGGGATGAGGTAAAGGAAAGAGAGGGGGAGATGGTATATTGTGTGGTAAAAGTGGAGAGGTAGAAAAGACGGAAAGGATTACAGTTGAAATAAATTCTTTTTCTTAACTTTGTGAAATAGAAACATCGAATATGACGATGAAGAAAATAAAAATATGAAAACAGCACTATCTATAAATCAACCGTTCAAGGATTGGGTAAACCACCTAAAACAAGACATTCGTAGTGCACAGATTAAAGCGGCTGTACGCGTGAACAGCGAACTGCTTCACCTTTACTGGCAACTGGGGGCAGAAATTATAGAACGGCAGAAAGAAATGACTTGGGGAAGCGGATTTCTCGAAGAGTTGAGTCGTGAGCTGATGGCAGAATTTCCTGATATGAAAGGGTTCTCATATAGAAACATACGCAGTATAAAGCAGTGGTATCTATTTTATAATGAGCCATATACAATTTGGCAACAAGTTGTTTCCAAATTAGGTGAAGAGAAATTTTTCTCCATCCCTTGGGGGCATCATCTCTATATCATCTCCCAATGCAAGGAAGTGGATAAGGCTCTATTCTATCTGAATGAAACTGTAGAAAACGGCTGGAGTCGTGCCGTTTTGCTCAACTTTCTTGATACCAATCTCTATGAGCGGCAAGGCAAAGCGGTAAACAATTTCAGTCGTCTGCTACCAAAACCGCAAAGTGACCTAGCTCTACAGACACTCAAAGACCCCTATAACTTCGATTTCCTGACCATTACCAAAGATTTTCAAGAATTAGAGTTAGAAAAGGTTTTGACACAAAATATCACTCGTTTTCTGCTTGAATTGGGTAAAGGATTTGCATTCGTAGGGCGTCAAATGCCTTTGGAAGTAGGCGATGAAACAATCTATCCCGACTTGCTTTTTTACCACTTGGGACTGCGTTGTTATTGCGTAATCGAGCTAAAAGTGCAGAAGTTCAAACCTGAATTTATAGGTCAACTCGGTACTTATATCAGTGCCGTAAACCATCTAAAATGTAAACCTGGCGATAACCCCACCATCGGCTTGCTTATCTGCAAGACAAAAAACCAAGTAATGGCGCAATATGCACTGGAATCAACAAATCAGCCTATCGGCATATCAGAGTATGAGCTGTCTAAGCTGATTCCCGAAGATATTAAAAGTCAACTGCCTTCGATTGAGGAAATAGAGGAACAAGTAAAGAGAATTCAAGGAAAAAAGGAGGAAGAGAGATGAAGGCTTGTATCAATATAGTGAACTTATTCGGAGAAAAGACAGTTAAACAATAAAACCGGAAACATATATGGCCGATAATTATCTTGAAAATCAGTACGAGCAATACCGGGCACGCAAAGCAGCTTGGGAGAAAGCGAAAAAATCCGGTAAGGCACAAACGCTACATAAGCCGACACTTCCCCTCAAAAAAGGTGGAAAGAAAGTGTTCGTTACCGGAGGTGCAGGGGGTATTGGCAAAGCCATTGTAGAAGCTTTCTGCAAGCTTAATTACCAAGTAGCCTTTTGTGACAAGAATGAACTGAAAGGGCAGCAAACCGCCCAAGCCACCGGAGCACAGTTCTATCCCGTCGACCTAAACAGCAAAGAAGCATTGGAACTTTGCCTGCAAAATATTTTCAAGGAATGGGGGGATATTGACATCATTATAAACAATGCCGGCATCAGTGAATTCTCTCCCATCACAGAAACGAGTGTGGAGACTTTCGATAAAATATTGTCTGTGAATTTACGTCCGGTGTTCATTACTTCACATGCGTTGGCAGTACACCGCAAAAGTCAAAACAACACGAATACCTACGGAAGAATCATTAATCTCTGTTCTACGCGCTATCTGATGAGTGAACCGGGCAGTGAAGGATATGCAGCTTCCAAAGGAGGCATCTATTCGTTGACGCATGCGTTGGCTTTATCGCTTGCAGAGTGGCACATCACGGTCAACTCCATCTCTCCGGGCTGGATTCAGACACACGATTATGAACAATTACGGGCAGAAGACCATTCGCAACATCCCTCCGGACGGGTTGGTAAACCGGAAGATATTGCCCGTATGTGCGTATTCCTATGTCAAGACGAAAACGACTTCATCAATGGCGAAAACATCACCATTGACGGAGGCATGACCAAAAAGATGATTTACTGGGAATAGCCCTTTTATAAAACAATCTGCCCAATATAATAATTATAGGATATGAACATGAAAAAGTCTTTTATAGGAATCCTGGCAGCAACCATCATCCTCAGCGGATGCGGCACAAGCCAGATGGCTGTAGGCGACCCTAACGCAGTGCTCGCAGGAGCTGCCATCGGAAGTAATGTAGGCGGTGCCATCGGCGGCTTGATAGGAGACAGCAACGGAGGCTGGCGGGGAGGATACCGGGGTTCCGCCATCGGCACCATCATAGGAACCATTGCGGGAGCTGCCATTGCCAATGCAGCCACAGCCCCCAAAAAGCAGGAGGAGTACAGCTACCGGATAGAAAGGACACAGCCCTATCCCCCGCAATCCGGAAGACAGCCGCAAGCATCGGCCATCGACCACTTGAGGATACGGAATATACGTTTCATTGACGACAGCCGCAACCACGTCATCAATTCGGGCGAAAACTGTAAAGTGATTTTTGAAATCATGAACGAAGGAAACAAAACAGCCTACAACGTAGTGCCGGTGGTGGTGGAAACCACGGGCATGAAGCGTATTTACATATCGCCGTCGGTCATGATAGAGCAAATAACTCCGCGCAACGGTGTGAAATACACCGCCAACATCAGTGCCGGAGAACGGATAAAGACGGGTAACGTCACCATACGCATAGCCATAGCCGACGAGTACGGAGACGAATATGACTGGCAGGAGTTTTCGTTGCCCACACAACGGTAGAACAATGTCTTAACAGTAGTTTTTCAAAGAAATGGAACAACAGCAATCTTCTTTCAAAGAAAAAGAACGCATAGAACTACGGGAACCCCGACGCTTTAAAGTCACCATCTACAATGATGACTTCACCACCATGGAGTTTGTGGTAAAGGTACTCACCACCGTCTTTTACAAATCATCGGTAGAAGCGGAAACACTGATGCTGCAGGTGCACAAGAGCAACTCCGCGGTAGTGGGCATCTACTCATACGACATCGCCCACTCCAAAGTACAGAAAGCCACCCGCATGGCACGCAATGAAGGTTTCCCCCTCCGGCTCACCGTCACCCCGGAGGAAGAAGAATAAGAAGAAAGAAACAATATGGATATAAAAAATACGATATTCGTAAACCAAGCATTCGCTTCCGCACAAAGAAAGGCCGAGTCTTACCGGCACGAGTTCATCATGCCCGAACATCTGCTGAGCGCCATTATAGAGCAGGAACCCTTTATCCACACCCTGCAAGATACCTTCTACAATTATGTGGAGCTCAGCATCTCGCTGGAAAACTATCTGACGGAAGAAGTGGACACTGTCCCCGACAATGTGGAATACGAGTTGGGACTTTCCGTCCAGCTCAGCTCACTCCTGCAACATGCCTATACGGTGACAGAGTATTCCAGCGCCGAAGAGCTGGATGTTCCTCATCTGATACAAGGCTTGCTGCAACTGGAAGATTCCTGGGCATGCCATTTCCTGAAGGAAGCAGTCGGCGGCGACCTGCCCGAATTCCTCAGCCTGCTCATCACCCACTACGAAGAAGCGGAGCTGGCAGAAGAAGCAGGCGGTACGCCATCTCCCGATGAACAAGAGAAAACAGAACCGTGGCGTAACTACGTGACCTGCCTCAACGACCATCTGGCAGACCACAACCCGCTTATCGGCAGGGAGATGGAGTTGGAGCGAACCATACAAGTGCTCTGCCGCAAAGAAAAGAACAACCCGTTGCATGTGGGCGAACCCGGTGTAGGCAAAACAGCCCTTGCCTATGGGCTTGCCGCCCGTATCGAAGCGGGCAACGTCCCCGAACGGCTTGCCGGCTTCCGCATCTATGAGCTGGACTTGGGCAGTCTACTGGCAGGCACACAATATCGCGGCGATTTCGAGAAGCGGCTGAAAAGTATCATGGAAGGCATCGGTCGTGAGGGAAACGCCATCGTCTACATCGACGAGATACACAACCTGATAGGCGCCGGACGCACGGGCGAAGGCTCTATGGATGCCTCCAACATGCTGAAACCCTATCTGGAAACCGGGGCAATACGTTTCATCGGCTCTACCACCTACGACGAGTACAACCGCTACTTCGCACGCAGCAAGGGACTGGTACGCCGCTTCCAGCAGATAGACATACTGGAACCGAACATTGAAGAAGCCATACATATCGTAGAAGGCCTGAAAGAGAAATACGAAACCTACCACGGCGTCACCTACGAGCCCGACGTCATCCCCTATGCCGTAAAGGCAAGCGCCCGCTACATCAGCGACCGTTTCCTGCCCGACAAAGCCATCGACCTGGTGGACGAAGCAGGAGCTTACCGGGAAATACACCCCACAGACTCCGAGGAACAGACCGTGGACAAGGCACTGATAACCGACATACTGGCACGTACCTGCAAAGTCAATGCCCTCGCCATGAAAGAGGACGACACCACCGCCTTGGAAAGCCTGCACGAACGCATCAGCTCCCGCATCTACGGGCAGGAAGAAGCCGTCCGTCAGGTGGTGGAAGCTGTGCAAATGTCCAAAGCCGGACTGCTGGACGAAAACAAACCGCTGGCAAGCCTGCTCTTTGTAGGCCCCACCGGAGTAGGAAAGACCGAAGTTGCCAAAGTGCTCGCCGCCGAGCTGGGCATCGCCCTGCAACGTTTTGACATGAGCGAATATACCGAAAAGCATACCGTAGCCAAACTGATTGGCTCGCCTGCCGGCTACGTGGGTTACGAGGACGGCGGCCTGCTGACCGACGCCATACGCAAGACCCCAAACTGCGTGCTACTGCTCGATGAGATAGAAAAAGCCCATCCCGACGTATTCAACATCCTGCTGCAAGTAATGGATTATGCCGTACTGACCGACAACAAAGGACGGAAAGCCGACTGCCGACACGTGGTCCTCATCATGACCTCCAATGCCGGAGCACAATATGCCCGCCAAGCGTCCATCGGCTTCAACAGTCAGGTCACCGCCGGAGAAGCCATGCTGAAACAAGTCAAGAAAACCTTTAAGCCCGAATTCATCAACCGCCTCTCTGCCACGGTGGTCTTCCATGACATGGACCGCCCGATGGCATCACTTATCCTCGACAAGAAACTCGGAGAACTAGGCAGCAAGCTGTCTTCCCGCCAGGTGGAAATGGTATTGAGCCAGGAAGCACACGAATGGCTGCTCCAACGGGGTTTTATTCCCGAATACGGCGCCCGGGAGATGGACCGCGTGATAGCCGCCCACTTGAAACCCTTGCTGATGCGCGAAATTCTGTTCGGTACATTGAAGGCAGGAGGAAAAGTCCGCGTGCAAGTGGAAAACGGAGCATTGAAACTACAACCCGCAACCGAATAACGATATGGTCTTTCAACTGACGGATAAACTTGCTTTCCCCGACCCTCACTACGGCGACCCCGACGGGTTGCTCGCTGTGGGCGGTGACCTATCCATTGACCGCCTCATCCTGGCGTACTCCAACGGCATCTTCCCCTGGTACGCATTTCGGGAAGAACTGATACAATGGTGGTGCCCGATGGACCGTTTCGTCATCTTTCCGGACGAAATCCATATCTCCCACTCCATGCGTACGCTCATCAACAAAGGAAAGTACGAAATCACCTTCAACGAAGCTTTCCAAGACATCATACAAACCTGCGGAGAATTGCGGATAAACAGATAACCAAAGAGTAAATCAGAGAAAAGCGTAGCGAACAGACTGACAAAGCGTTCGTTACGCTAAATTTTTCTCTTGGCGAGAAGCCTAAGGAAGCCAAAATATAGCCATACAGCGCAAGAGTTCAGTTACCACATCATTACCGTGTGGTCATGAAAGATTTTTCGCTAAGATGGTCTTTTTCTGCGATTTGCGTAATTCTGCGTAGCTGTCGGCAACTCACAGTAAACTAATTTTGTAACCAAAAAAATGTGAGTTATGCGAAGTACATTCAAGGTCTTATTCTACGTGAAGAAAGGCAGTGTAAAGCCAAACGGCAACCTGCCACTGATGTGCCGCCTTACGGTGGACGGAGAGATTAAGCAGTTCAGCTGCAAGATGGACGTTTCCCAAAACTTGTGGGACGTGAAGAACAACCGTGCTTCGGGCAAAAGTGCCGAAGCGCAGAGAATCAACCATGCGGTTGACAAGATTCGGGTGGAGGTGAACCGCCGCTACCAAGAACTGATGCAGACGGACGGATATGTTACAGCCGCCAAGTTGAAAGATGCTTATCTCGGTATAGGTATCAAACAGGAAACCTTGCTGAAACTCTTCGAGCAGCACAATGCCGAGTTTGCCAAGAAAGTCGGACACAGCAGAGCCAAAGGAACATTCCAACGGTACATAACCGTCTGTAAGCATATTCGGGAGTTCCTGCCACATACATACAAGCGTGAGGATATCCCCCTCAAAGAATTGAATCTCACGTTCATCAACGACTTCGAGTATTTTCTGCGCACGGTGAAGAAATGCCGCACCAATACCGTGTGGGGCTACATGATTGTGTTGAAGCACATCATTTCGATGGCGAGGAATGACGGTCGTCTGCCGTTCAATCCCTTTGCAGGATATATCAACTCTCCCGAAAGTGTGGACAGGGGGTATATTACAAAGGATGAGATACACACCCTTATAAATACCGAGATGCCTGATAAGACCCACGAACTTGTGAGGGACTTGTTTCTGTTTTCGGTGTTCACAGGTCTGGCATATTCCGATGTGAAGAACCTCACCACCGACAACCTGCAAACATTCTTTGACGGTAACCTTTGGATTATCACCCGAAGAAAGAAAACCAACACGGAATCGAACATCCGTCTGTTGGATGTTCCCCGAAAGATTATTGAGAAGTATAAAGGTATGACAAGGGATAATAAGGTTTTCCCCATGCCAAGTAACACGACCTGCAACAAAAGACTGAAAGCCATAGCCGAATTATGCGGTATAAAAACGCATTTGACATATCATGTCGCAAGACATTCGGCAGCGACTACCATATTGTTATCCAACGGAGTACCCATTGAAACCGTCAGCCGTCTGTTGGGTCATACCAACATAAAGACCACTCAAATCTATGCGAAGATAACCGCCCAAAAGATAAGTCAGGACTTGGAACTGTTGTCCGACAAGTTGGGAGATATGGAGAAAAGCATTTGCAATGCCATTTGATAACTCTATAAAACAGAATACCGATGAAAGAGAAAAGGAATATCATCACGATGGACGGACAGGGCAATATCGCTCTGCCTACCGATACAGGCTCTATTGCCATGACCGAGTGGGAGCTTTGCGAGTTGTTCGGGGTTATCGCCCCGACAGTCCGTGCAGGGTTAAAGGCTCTCTGTAAGAGAGGTGTTTTAAGAGGACACGAGATAAAGCGTACCATCTGCCTGTCGGACAAACGCAGCATGGAGGTTTACAATCTTGAAGCCATAATCGCCCTTGCTTTCCGCATCAACACATTCGGAGCGGAGCAGGTTCGCAGAGCCATCCTTGAAAGACTGTACTTGCGAAAAGAAAAAACAGGCATCTTCTTTTCGCTGAACATCACCGATACGGCAAGTCCGAAATACTTTGCATAGACGTATTGCCATTCACACATACTCACGTGCCCGAAGAAGCACCTGTTTTCAGCCCTGCTTCTTCGGGATTTCTATTTTTTACAGCCCCGAACCACTCACTTTCCTGTAACGAGGTGTTTTATTCCCCATTCTGCTGCGATTTACGTATCATCCTATCCGATAATTGATTATACTTTTGTGGTTGGCATTATTCAAACTAAAATCAATGGATTTATGACAACCGAAAAACAACAAAACAGCCACCGACCGCCAATGGATAGCGGCATGGCAAAGGAAGAGTTTATCCGAGTGGGTACAACCCTCTACAAGATTGTGGAACAACCAAGGCTGAACGGTGGGTATGTAAGGAAACGCATCGCATGGAACAACGAGACCCTGCGCCAAGACTATGGCAAGGATTATATCGGCAGCGTACCCAAGTATGACGGTTTCTGCACCGTACCCGAACATGTGGATTATAAGCCCGTGGTCGGTAAATTTCTCAATCTCTATGAGCCGATAGACCACCAACCGCAAGAGGGTGATTTCCCATCTATCCGCTCGTTGGTGGAACACATCTTCGGGGAGCAATATGAGTTGGGGATGGATTATCTCCAACTGCTCTATCTGCAACCCATACAGAAGTTACCCATCCTGCTGTTGGTGTCGGAGGAACGGAACACGGGTAAAAGTACATTCCTCAATTTTCTGAAAGCCCTGTTTCAGAACAACGTGACATTCAACACCAACGAGGATTTCCGCAGCCAGTTCAATTCCGACTGGGCAGGGAAACTCCTTATCGTGGTGGACGAGGTATTATTGAGCCGCAGGGAGGACAGCGAGAGGTTGAAGAACCTAAGTACGGCACTATCCTACAAGGTGGAAGCCAAAGGCAAAGACCGTGACGAGATAGCGTTCTTCGCCAAGTTCGTGCTGTGTTCCAACAACGAGTACCTGCCCGTCATCATAGATGCTGGGGAAACACGCTATTGGGTACGCAAGATAGACCGTTTGCAGTCGGATGATACCGACTTCCTGCAAAAGCTGAAAGCGGAGATACCCGCTTTTCTCCACCATTTGCAGCACAGGCAGCTATCCACCGAAAAGGAAAGCCGTATGTGGTTTGCACCCTCGCTGCTGCATACCGAAGCCTTGCAGCGCATTATCCGCAGCAACCGTAACCGATTGGAGATAGAGATGCACGAGCTTATACTTGACATCATGGAGAGTGTTGGCACGGACACTTTTTCCTTTTGTCCGAATGACCTGCTGGTATTGCTGATGAACACGCAGGTCAAGGCGGAGAAGCACCAAGTGCGAAAGGTATTGCAGGAGTGCTGGAAACTGACTCCTGCACAGAACGGACTGACATATACCACCTACCAACTGAACTATAATCGGGAATGTCGGTACGAGCCGATAAGGAGGGTCGGACGCTTCTACACCATTACAAGGGGACAGCTTGAATCCCTGTAATCCCATTGTTTTTTTGTTGAATTGATGAATAAGGATATAAATATACTGATAATAAGAAATATACACTTTCAACAAAATCTCAACAGACCAAAAGAGAAGTTGAGGACAAGACATAGACCGATTGTTGATTTCTCTTTTGGCGAGTGCTTTGTTGAGAAGCTGTTGAGCATATATAAGTCTGTATATAAACGAATTAAGCTAACCATTCATCAAATCAACGGATTTTCATCAACATTAAAACCGTAATAATATGACTACACAGGAAGCAAAACGAATCAGAATAGCAGACTATCTGCAAAGTTTGGGCTACACACCCATAAAACAACAGGGTAACAGCCTTTGGTACAAATCACCGCTGAGAGAGGAAACCGAAGCCTCGTTCAAGGTAAACATCGAGCTGAACCAATGGTACGACTTCGGTATCGGAAAGGGCGGCAACATTATCGCATTGGCTTCGGAACTCTACCGTTCCGACAATGTGCCGTATCTGTTGGAGCGCATTGCCAAACAGACACCGCACATGCACATCGCCAGCCATGCACCATTTTCTTTTGGTCGGCAATCCGTTTCAGAACCGATGTACCGACACCTGCAAGTTACGGAACTGTCCTCTCCTGCGCTGCTGTCCTATTTGCTGGAACGTGGGATAAACACCGAACTCGCCAAGAGGGAATGTAAGGAACTGCATTACATCTATGAAAGTAAGCGATACTTCGGCATCGGCTTCCCGAATATGGCAGGAGGCTATGAGGTGCGCAACCGATACTTCAAAGGCTGTGTCGCTCCAAAGGACATCACCCATATCCGGCAGCAGGGAGAGCCACGAAGCGTATGCTATCTTTTCGAGGGCTTCATGGATTACCTCTCGTTTCTTACCATCCGAGTGAGGAACAATCCGCACCACCCACGACTGACCACGCAAGACTACATCATACTGAACTCCGTTTCCAATCTATCAAAGGCGAAGGGCATTTTGGCTGACTATTCCCAAATCGGCTGTTTCCTTGACAATGACACGGCAGGGCGGACAGCCTGTGAGCATCTAAAAGCAAGGTTTGGGGAACGCCTGTTCGACAAGTCTGTATACTATAGTGAGTATAAGGACTTGAACGAATACCTGTGCGGTAAGCCCTTGTCCCAATCGGCAGAGCCGATGAAGCAGGAGAGGCAAGTCCAATCCGCAAGACGGATGATGCAGCCACCGAAAAAACGAGGGCTGAAGATGTAGGGAGTGGGGACGCTTGCAGCCGTGCGGATATTTGCCAACGGAAAATACCATAGCTTATTAGGGAATTTTCCGAGCCGCATTGCAGGCAACGCTGAAAATTCCCCAATAAGCCAAAGAGGTTGCACCTCTCTGGACTCTCCCCAGCCAACGGCAAGAGCCGTACAGAAGAATAACCAACCATTGTTTCACAAGCTAAAAAAGAAAGGAAAAACATATATGGGATTTGTAGTATTGCACATGGAAAAGGCGCACGGTTCCGACAGCGGAACGACCGCCCACATCGAGCGTTTCATCATACCGAAGAACGCCGACCCTACACGGACACACCTAAATCGAAAACTCATCGGCTACCCCGATGGAGTGAAAGACCGTTCGGCAGCAATCCAACGGAGATTGGAGGAAGCAGGGCTGACACGCAAAATCGGCAGCAACCAAGTGAGGGCTATCCGTATCAACGTGTCGGGAACGCACGAGGACATGGAACGCATCGAAAGGGAAGGCAGATTGGACGAGTGGTGTGCCGACAACATGAAATACTTCGCCGACCTGTTCGGCGAGGAAAACATCGTGGCTGCTCATCTTCATCGGGACGAGGAAACACCACACATACACATAACCCTTGTTCCCATCGTCAAGGGAGAGCGCAAGCGCAGAAAACGTGAGGAACAGGCGAAGAAACGCTACCGCAAGAAGCCGACCGACACCGTAAGGCTGTGTGCCGATGATATTATGACACGGCTGAAATTGAAGTCCTACCAAGACACCTACGCCATTGCGATGACGAAATACGGATTGCAGCGTGGCATAGACGGCTCAAAGGCACGGCACAAGTCCACGCAGCAATATTACAATGAAACGAAGAAACTCGCTGACAGCCTCAAAGCGGAAGTGGTGGATTTGCAGGAACAGAAAGAAGCAGCGCAGCAGGAACTCCGCCAAGCCAAGAAAGAGGTGCAGACCGAGAAATTGAAAGGCGCAGCCACTACCGCAGCAACCAACATTGCCGAAAGTGTCGGTTCTCTTTTCGGGAGTAACAAGGTTAAGACATTGGAGAGGGAGAACACCTCTCTGCATCGGGAGGTTGCCACCCATGAGGAAACTATCGAAGTACTGCAAGACAGGATACAGACCATGCGGACCGACCACAGTCATCAATTATTGGAGATGCAACAGAAGCATATCAACGAATTGGCGCAGACGGAAACGATTTTCAAACGTGAGGTTTCAAGGCTCACGGTATTGTTGAACAAGACCGTGAAATGGTTTCCGCAAATCAAGGATATGATTAACCTTGAAAGACTGTGTCTTGCTGTTGGCTTCAACAAAGAGCAGACGGCTACCTTGCTGACAGGCAAACCTGTTGAATATAGCGGTGAGTTGTATTCGGAAGAACACAAGCGGAAATTCACAGCAAAAGAAGTCAAGGCTAAAGTATTCTCTGATAATGGGAAGTTTATCCTTACTATTGATTTGCGACCTATCGGTGAATGGTTTAAGGAACAATTTGAGAAGTTACAGCAAATGATGCACCGACCTGTTCAACAACAAAAGAAAAACAGAGGTATGCAACTGTAAATCAAAATAAAGTCCGTGATTGTTGAATGATATATCACGGATTTTTTATACTTTTGTATTCGGATTGAGATAACTCTATCCAAGACATACGAAAAAAGAAGAAGCGTTATGCTTATCTTGTACTTGAAAACGTAGGAAATTTTCAAATTGGATACAAGGATAGCATAGTGGTTCTCACGCTATAGCGTGGGCTGCTATTGTTACATCCGTATCCAAGGTTTCCTACGACCTTCAAGTAAGAGTGTGGCATACAGTTCCACGCTTCCGTGATTTATAAAGGTTCTTGTGGTAGCTGAAGAATATAAAACTAATTGCGTATGAATACGATTAAGAAAGTATTTTTTGTAGTCTGTAGCATTTTAATGTTAGGAAGCTGTGCGCCACTTCGACTGCCTGTAATTGTTAAGAACGCTCCTATTGAAACTTTTAAGTACGCATATATTTCTCCCACAAAAGAACTGACCTCAAGTAGTGGTGGAACATATAGCGGACAATATGGAATATATGGGTCTTCGACAACGAAAAGTGTTAATCCAAGTGATGTTATTTCAGGAGTGTTGATTAAAGAGGGATTTATAATATTGCCAGAGCTTAAGTCAGAGCTATCTAATGAAACATTAATCGTGAATTACGGTGAAAGTGGTAGGCGGAATAGAGGATTGGGGTATACTATTGAAGTAACAATTCAATTTATATCTGCCAAGACAAAACAAATGATATGCTCTTGTACTGCAGAAGGACAAGGTGAAACCGAAGCGGATGACATTCGCCAAGCCATTAGACGAGCTTTAGATGGTTTATTCCCTAAAAATAATCAATAGACCGTACTTATGAAGAAGTTTATATTCCTATTTGTTTTAATGATAATTACTTTGGCTTCATATGCTCAAAGTAATTCGGTTTACAAAATGTATCGGACGCAAAATTATCACAATCAACTCCGGCTAAACACGATGACAGGAGAGGTACAACAAATTCAAGATGACGGTCAGTCTTGGATGATTTGTAGTGCTCGAGAAATATTAGGAGATACAGCAGGGCGATTCTGTCTTTATGAAACACAAAATATGTGGACATTTATAATGCTTGACACATATACAGGCAAAAATTGGCAAGTTCAATTTAGCGTAAAAGGCGAAGATTATATGTTTGCCGCTCCTATTAACAAATACTCTCTTGCTTTTCCTACCGAAGATTCAGAATGGATTGGGAGATTTCAAATGTTTGCGACACAGAATATGTGGACATTTATATTATTGGATTCATATAATGGCAAATTATGGCAAGTGCAATATAGTTCGCAGGACTTGGATAATTTGATGTGCATACCCATTAATGAATATGAATTAGTTTCAGATAATGAAAAGTGTATTTTCTCCATTCAACCTTTAACGAGTATGTACCAATATTATCTTATCAATGACCATACTGGAGATATGTGGAAATTTCAATGGAGTACAAAAGGTGATGATTACAGATGGATTGAAAAATTCTAAAAAAATATAATCATGAAAAAGGCACTATTGTTTATTAGTGGGTTCGTCACAGGAATTGTTGCAACAATCTTGGTAGCTATGTTGATTAGTACCACAAATCAAGCAAACGATGGCTTCCCAGGGCTTACACTGTTCTCTGAAAAAGGGGAATGCATAACAACTTCTGGTGAAATAGAAGTAATGCAAGTTCTGGCACCGAATGTTGCTTTGGCATGGACAGGTGGGCTCTTCTATTCTGATAGGATATTAGTTTTGCTTATCAATTACGATGACAAATCTTATTATGACGAGCAAAAAATTAAAATCCCTTCAGGTAAATGTGCAAGACAGATAGGAACGTATCGATACACCGCTAAAAACGAAATGGTCAAAACTGTTCCGGCTGTCGTAATTGAGTAAATAAACTGTTTAAGAATATGTGATATGAAACCAAGCGTCGACGACTATACCCGAGAAGAAGAATGCATTTACAAAGACGAGAGATACTCGGTTCGTGATAACGGAGCGGTGTGGCGGCATCCTCGTGAAGGAAAGAAGCCACGACCAACCGATTGTCAATGGACTTTCGGTAAGCCCAATAGCAAAACAGGGTATATGGAGATTGGATCGGCGCGTGTTCATATCATTGTGGCGATGGCGTTTTATGGGGTTCAGGACACAAAGATTTACGTTGTTGACCATATAGACACTAATCGTCAGAACAATCGGATAGAGAATTTACGCTGGCTTACAAGACTTGAAAATGTATTGTTAAATCCTATTTCACGAAAGAAGATTGAATATATCTGTGGCTGTAGTGCAGAGGAATTTCTCGCCAATCCCGAAAAATATCGGGATATGATTCAGTCCGATACTGGTTTCGGATGGATGCGGACTGTTACTAAAGAAGAGGGAAACCAGTGTTTGAAGAATCTGCTGGAATGGGCTGCGAGCGATAAACAGCCATCAGGTGGCTCAATGGGCGAATGGATTTATCAACCATTATCTGCAAAGTATAATCCTATCGAAGAAGTACCGGAAGAACCGGACCATATCATGTCATTAACGCCCGGAGCAGCACAACGCGACTGGCGTACACCTTCTGAATTTCCGTGTACTCCACAAGAGGTCGGCGATACTCCACTTGTCACCTATGCCGATAACCTAAAGGAAAGAGAGGTTTTTGCTCAAAATCAATATGGTACATCATTGATAATCAATAGCGGATTTTCCGAGGACAGACAAGCCCTATACGTGATGACCGAGTCATCCGAAGGTGAGGCCGCTATCAAACGCTATGCACTCGCAAGAATCACTTATGAAGATGGCCTATTTGTTCATACAGGACACACGTTCTTTACAAAGGAAGGAGCAGAAAAGCAATTTACTCTTGCACAGGGGTTAGAATGGACTGGTGGAGATTCGATTGATGATTATTGCTGATTGTTATTACGGCCAATACTATACTCTTAAAGGTTGAATTTATTTATGAGGAAATATACTCTAAATTCACAAAAATGTTTTATCTTTGCGATGAGTTATTTGACAGTATTACACTGAAAAACGCTGAAAATTGCACGGTTGCCAACTCGTTACCTTGATTTCTCAAATACTCAGCTAAATGTTTATTCCTCAAATGGTTGTATCAAGCCGTTGAAAATCTAAAATAGAACAAGAAGGCGCCTGGCTCGGAACGAAGATGATGGAAGCCTATACGCACCTGCACGAACAAGGATTCGCCGCCAGCGTGGAAGTATGGGAAGAAGAGCAATTGGTAGGTGGGCTGTACGGAGTGACCCTGGGACGTTGTTTCTTTGGAGAGAGCATGTTCTCACTCGTTCCCAGCGCCTCGAAGCTGGCCCTCATCCATCTGGCCCAATTCTTCAGGGAACATGGAGGCGTCATGATAGATTGCCAGTTCGAAACCCCTCACCTCAAAACAATGGGAGGCAGGCACATCAGTTACGACGAATATATGACATACATCGAACAAGACTGCCGCTTCTAAAAGTAAAAAGGAATAACGAGGGGCTCAGAACTATCCGCGCCTAAATATAGCATAATGAAAGTACTCATATACTTTTGACACTCTCCTATTCTATTTGAAGGCCGGAGCAGGAAGATGCATACCTGCCATCGTCAATTGGTTGTCCTTGGCATATTGGAGGAAATACTTGCGTGCTTTCACGGCAGCTTCCTTATCCATATCATAGGAAGCGCAGTATTCCGGATGCTCCAACTGAAGGGCCGCACCATGGATGAGGTCACCAATCACCAGTAACTTGCCACTCTGGAAAACCGTATGACCGGGAGTATGACCGACTGCCTCCATGGCAACCACATTGCCCGGCAAGGTATCGCCAAACTCAAACAGATGCAGCCGTTCCTTATAGGCATCCATCGTCTTTACGACCTGCGCCTTCCTTTCGGCAGGCATTGCCATCCAGGCATCATATTCCACTTTTGATGCGTACACTTCGGCATTCGGGAAGACTACACTGTCTCCCTTCATCATTCCACCGATATGGTCGCCATGGAAATGGGTAAGATACAGATATCCAATATCTGCCGGAGAGATACCCAAAGATTGTAATCCGGGCAACAGACGACTGCCGGGAGCTCCCATTCCCGTATCAAAAAGGATACGGATACCATTCGTATCTACCAGGAAGGTGCTCATGGAAGAAGGAATACCGCCTTGAAGCGACAAACTTTCCATCAATTCATCGCTTGCATCCGGGAAAATCGTTCTCGGCATCAAATGCTCACCAGCATTATCCTGAATCCAAGTGGCCTGCACTCCCTCCAGTTGCAAGGTCTTTACGCCACTGCATGTTACACCGACACTATCCATACTTACATCTTCATTTGTTTGTTTCTTTGTCCTGCTGCCGCAACCCGCCATCAGCAATGCTGCTGACACAACAACCAGGCACGTCCATGTCTTGTTTTTCATCGGTACAGAGTTTTTTATCCATAAATATTGAAGTTCGCACAAATATAGGCAAATAAAATCATTCGGCACACGGATGCCTGAACCAAAAACGGCTGCCGACTCCCAATTCCGACTCAGCACCGATAGTCCCGCCAAGATGCTCAATGATACTTTTACAGATGGACAAGCCTAAACCCGTGCCCTTCGCAAAGGTATTAAGCTTTACAAAGCGGTCGAACACAGTAGCCACGGCATCCGGAGCAATACCCATACCGGTGTCCGTCACAGAAAACTCTATCTGATCGGTACCTTCCACCGGATGATATTCCAAAAGGATCTGCCCTTCACTGGTGAACTTCAAAGCGTTGTTTATAAAATTGGTGACCACCTGCATCAGACGTTTCTTGTCGGTATAGATACGGTAATCGGGCAAGTCGGGAGCCAACAGAACCGGTACAGCCTTGTCTTCCTTTATATCATAGTTGCGCATCACGTCCTTACAGAAGTCACTGACATCCACATACCCCATATTATAATCAAGTGTTCCCGCTTCTATCTTTGCCAAATCCAGAATGTCGGATATCAGTTGCAAGAGCAGTTCCGTATTCTCCTGCATGATGGCAAGGTATTCCTGGCGTTCTTCCCTATCGTCCAGTTCGGCAATGATGCTTGCAAAACCGACAATGGAATTGAGCGGAGTACGGATTTCATGACTCATATTGGCCAGAAAAGCAGACTTCAAGCAGTCCAGATGTTCGGCCTTATCCTTGGCGATCCGCAATTCCTCCTCTATCTTTTTCTGATGGTCGATATCCACACTGGTAATGACATGCGCCATCTGCCCGTCCACCCAAGCAAAGGCTGCACTGAACACGCGAAACCAACACTTGTCAAATAGCCGTTGATAATCCCACGAATAGACTTTGGTGGGGTGTCCGTTTTCATCTATCAAATGCCTCTTTGGGCAGAACTCACACTCCCCCGTCTTATCCGAGTAGAGGGCCTCCCAGCATTTTTTCCCCCAGAAATGCTCGATACCGCCATATGGTTCTGCCATAGACCTATTGGCATACAACATATCGTGAGAATCGAAAGAGTTGACGTAAATATCAACGCCCATATTATTCATGATACTGCCTAATGTATTGCTGGCCCTCACTTCCCTTTCCTTATATTCCCTGACCGCAATTTCCTTAGAGAATGAGCCCAGCAAGAGATGAATGATTTGTAACTCCTCTTCCGTGAGATAGGTCTCTTCCTCCCTGCCTGCAAAACCTATGAATCCGATGATTTTACCCTCAGTATCTTCAAAATGCCTGATTAACAAAGAATCCTCACCGTAGAAATCAAGAATGTCAATATCGTCCCATGAAGCATCCGCATTTCTGTTTCCATAGAAAGGTTTATCCCGGGCTTTCATGGCATCGACATGCTCCTTTTTCAACTCTCCCATATCGAAACGGGGTTTCATAGTCCCACCTTCATTTCCAATCGTTTCTTTCAATAAGAAATAACGGAATCCGTCAGTCTGATAGATAAACCCTTTCGTAAAGTCATAGTAGTTGCAGAAATCGGTCAACGATTCAATAACTTTCCTTTCATTGGGTTCATTGCTATTCAACCGTTCTAAAAAATGAAGCAAGAATATGTTTAATTTCTCTTTGTTTTTGCCCATATAATCTTTTGAAAAACTTTAAGGCGCTAATATACAACTTTTTAAAGAGAAATAAGTTTCTTTTATATATCCAGGAAGTTTAAAAAACAACCATTCCCCAATAAAACAAAAAAGGCAATAACTTAATTTATTTTACAAGTATCACTAAGGCAAAAGCTCTTCATCCGTATTCATACGACGGCATAACATCTAAAGTACACAAAAAGAAGTCTATGGAAGAAGAAAATATCCGAGACAGATTAATAGTCATTTTTTAAGGATAACAGAGTTGCCAATTTATCAAAAACAAAGTTAATTCACACATATATACATATTTGTATAAACGGAGAATAAGTAAAACTTTCCCAAAGATGTTTTTTTCTTCATAAGCGATACAACCTATATACAACGAAATAAAGATTTGCAGTACAAACGGTCTGTTATGAGAGAAATATAGTATCTTTGCAACATGATGTTGCACCGTTTTACTACTTCCATAACCGACATTCCGCTTCCGGAAAGGTTCACCTATCCTTTCTGCTATACTCCGCACCCATTATGTATATTGGCAGCCAAAGAAGTACAAAGCTATCTTACCCGACAAACTGCATGGAAGGACGAACTGCGCCAAGGCAAAATGTTCGGGGTACTGATTGTACAAACCGAGCATGGAGAAACCGGATATTTAGCTGCATTCTCAGGCATATTGGCCGGAAAGAACCTACATCCCTTTTTTGTTCCTCCCGTATATGACTTGCTACAGCCACAAGGCTTTTTCAAGATAGAAGAAGAGAACATCTCTTCCATCAACCGCAACATCCGGCAACTGGAAAATGACAAAGCATATGCCGCCTTATCAGCAGAGCTTGCCCGGACCATTCAGTCAGCAGAAAACATACTGGCAACAGCCAAAGCACAGTTGAAAGAAGCCAAAACAGCCAGAGAACAGCGCAGAAAAGAAAAAGAACTCAATGCGCAGGAAGAAGCCGAACTGATACGGGAAAGCCAGTTCCAAAAGGCAGAATATAAACGCCTGGAACGTTCATGGAAAGCAAGGATTACCACACTGCAAACGCAGACAGAAGACTGGAAAAGACGGATTTCAGCATTGAAGTCTGAACGTAAAACCCGCTCTGCAGCATTGCAGCAAAAGCTATTCGAACAGTTCGGGATGCTGAATTACCGGGGAGAAGTCAAGAATCTCTGTGAGATATTCGGGCAGACCGTGCACAAGACACCTCCTGCCGGCGCGGGTGAATGTGCGGCCCCCAAACTGCTGCAACAAGCTTATCTGCACGGATGGAAACCTATTGCCATGGCCGAGTTCTGGTGGGGTGATTCCCCCAAGACAGAGATACGCCATCACGGCCACTATTATCCGGCTTGCAAAGGAAAGTGCGAACCTATACTGCAACACATGCTGCAAGGTCTACAAGTAGAGGAAAACCCCATGTTGAAAAGAATGCAGGTACCCTCCCAAAATTTGGAGATTGTTTATGAGGACCCATGGCTTTCGGTCATCAACAAACCGGCAGGAATGCTGTCTGTTCCCGGCAAGGAAGATGCAGTCTCCGTCTATAGCCTGATGCGTGAGCAATATCCCGAAGCTGACGGTCCCCTAACGGTGCATCGTCTCGACATGGCCACTTCCGGTTTAATGCTCATTGCCAAGACCAAGCGTGTACACCAGAACCTGCAGGCCCAGTTCAAGAACCGCCTGGTCAGGAAACGTTATGTCGCATTGCTCGAGGGTATTGTCCCAAAGGACAAAGATACGGTCGACCTCCCGCTTTGCCTGAATCCACTTGACCGCCCACGGCAAATGGTACACACCGAACACGGAAAGCCCGCCATCACCGATTATCAAGTTCTGGAACGTCTGGACGGGAAACGGACCCGTATCGCTTTCTATCCGCGCACGGGAAGAACCCATCAGCTACGTATACATGCAGCACACCCGCTTGGCTTGCACTGCCCCATCATCGGTGATGAACTTTACGGGGAGAAAGCAGACCGGCTTTATCTGCATGCCGAATACTTAGAATTTACCCACCCTATAACGGGAGAAACCGTAAGGATTACCAAAGAAGCTGAATTCTGACTGCCTACTGATTAATAACCAGCAAAGTAATGCAATAAATGATGATACTCCGACCTACCCCACAAGATTATGACGAACTGTTGACCGTCTGGGAAGCCTCTGTCCGCAGCACACACCACTTCCTGGCAGAAAAGGATATACAGTTTTACAAACCGCTGATAAGAGAGCAGTACTTTCTTGCCGTAGAGCTTTACATCATCCGCAACGAAAAAGAAGAAATTGCCGCCTTTATGGGACTGAGCGATGAACTCATCGAGATGTTGTTTGTCCGTCCCGACCAACAAGGTAAGGGATACGGAAAACGGCTCATGGAGTACGCCGTCCACCAAAAACACATCCACAAAGTGGATGTAAACGAGCAGAACGGACAAGCTTGCCGATTTTACCAACATATGGGATTCCAAGTGGCCGGCTGGGACGAAACCGACCCGACGGGAAAGCCTTTCCCTATTCTGCACCTGCAATTACCAACCCCACCACAGATTACTCAGATTGAACACAGATTATAATTTAGCAAACTTATGAAGATACATCACATCGCCATCTGGACCTTCCAACTGGAAGAGATGAAAGAGTTCTACACACGTTACTTCAACGGGAGCAGCAATGAAAAGTACATCAACCCCAAAAAAGGATTCGAATCTTATTTCCTTCACTTCGATGAAGGAACGGATTTGGAACTGATGAGCCGTACGGACATACAGAATACCCCTATTGAGGAAAACAGACTGGGACTGACCCACTTTGCCTTTGCCTTCGACAGCCAGGAAGCTGTCCTCCGACAGACAGAACGGCTACGTACAGCGGGATATACCATCGCAGGAGAGCCCCGTACCTCCGGCGACGGATATTTTGAAAGTGTCGTCCTCGACCCGGACGGTAACCGTATAGAATGTGTATTCAGGGCATAGTCTCTCAATCAGAGGAGACAAAGCTTCTCAACAGTTTTATCTCCTCTGCCCAAAGCGATTCATCGGGCGTCTCCAAAATAATAGGTATACCGTCAAAACGCACATCTTGCATAAAGCGCCGGAAGAAATCCATACCTATCAGCCCCTTGCCGATGCTGTCGTGACGGTCTACTCTGGAGCCGAGTGCTTTCTTGGAGTCATTCAGGTGTATACCGCGCAGATAGCCGAAACCTACCGCTGTGTCAAACTCCTCAAACACCTTGTCATACTCATTCACTATATCATAGCCTGCTGTATACGTGTGGCAGGTATCAAGGCAAACTCCAACGCGAGACTTGTCATCCACCCGGTCAATGATATGTCCCAGCTGCCAGAACTCATTTCCCACATTGCTACCCTGCCCGGCTGTGTTCTCTATGACAGCCACCACATCGTGCGTCTTGCCCAATATAAGATTAATGGATTCAGCGACCTTGTCCAGACACTCTTCCACGGAAATCTTATTCAGATGGCTGCCCGGATGAAAATTCAGTAACTTCAGCCCTAATTGTTCGCAGCGCTGCATCTCATCCAGAAAAGCGGCACGGCTTTTCTGTAACCCTTCTTCTTCGGGATGCCCTAAATTTATCAGATAACTGTCGTGAGGCAGGATATAGCGGGAATCGAAGCCAAGCTTCCCACAATTTTCCTTAAACACCCTGATACTCTCCTCCGTCAGCGGCCTTGCCACCCACTGACGCTGGTTCTTGGTAAACAAGGCAAAAGCATTTGCCCCTATCTCACTGGCATTGACGGGAGCCGCTTCCACTCCCCCACTGGCCGATACATGTGCACCTATAAATTTCATAATCTTATTGTATTTGCTCTTTCATGAATTCCCACTGGCATTTTTTCATGTCCACACACCCATTCTTTCTGAACGTCACGCCCTCTGCCTCCAGCAAAGCCCGCTGTTCCGCCCAGCACGGTGCCAGCCTGCCCTGGCTGTTCACTACCCGATGGCAGGGCAGACACATGCCGTCGGGCACATCGTGCATGGCATGTCCCACCATGCGCGAACATTGAGGTCTTCCGACAAGATAGGCTATCTGTCCGTACGTCACCACCCGCCCCGGAGGGATTGCGGCCACTACATTATAAACCTCCTGCTGAAAAGTGTCTTTGTCCATAAAAGTCTGGTTTGGGAAGGCAAAGATATGATAAATTCAGCAGGTATGCGAACAGACGTTACAAGAAAGTGGCTGCGCCGAGCGGATTGTATATGTAGGTGACATTACGGGCACGGATGATTTCGCCCGTCGGGGTAAACAATATCTGATATTTCGTCTGGAGATTTGCCATCCCTACCTCTACCGCCACGATGGACTGCCATTTGGGAAACTGTACCCAAGTGACATTCTGCACCATCCCTCCGGAATATTCACTGGCGGCAAAAGCATTGTAAACGGCAGGGGGCACTTCGTCCATTGTCTCCCAGTCCGTCTGCTGCATTACCCATTGCGCCTGCCCGTCAAACCAGACTTTCGTATCAAAACCGTTCATCAAGAAATCTGCCACATAATAAGATTCATCATGCGACCAAGCAACATCATCCGCCGTAGGATACATTTTCTTTAGCGCAGCTTGTACATCAGCAGGCGCCCAATCGGCAGAAGCCGAGACTGATACCATCAGCATCAAAACCAGAAAAGAGAATTTCAACTTACTCATAACTTCATCAGATTATCATGTTATGAGAAGAACGGCGTATGGCAGATTTTGTTCACCTGCAACTCTCAACCATTCAACAGTTAAAAAGAGATATCCATTGTAATTCAATAGAAAATGACTAACTTCACACCAGAAATTCAGAAGTATGATAAGAATACATCCCATATCCGGCAACAAAAAGCAATATCTTGACCTGCTGCTGCTTGCCGACGAACAAGAGTCCATGATTGACCGTTATCTGGAACGGGGAGAGATGTTCATCCTATCCGATAATGATACAGTCAAAGCGTCTTGTGTAATCACCTGCGAGGATAAAGGAATCTACGAAATAAAGAGCATAGCTGTCTATCCGGAATACCAGCGCCAGGGATATGGAAGACAACTGATAGCATTCGTTCTTGAACATTATAAAGACCGGTGCCATACTATGCTTGTCGGCACTGGAGACAGTCCGCTGACCATCCCCTTCTATGAAAGCTGCGGATTTGCATACTCACACCGGGTACCCGATTTCTTTATCGATAATTACGACCACCCCATGTTTGAAGGAGGCAAGCAACTGAAAGACATGATTTATCTAAAAAGGACGCTTCAACCAAAATAATATCCTATATTTGCATATCACTTAACTCCACACATTATGGAAGCTAAACTTTGCCAAAGCTGCGGAATGCCCTTGTCATCTGCAGAAGTACTCGGAACCAATGCCGACGGTAGCCTCAACGAGGAATATTGCACCTATTGCTACCAGCACGGCAATTTTGCACAAGACTGCACTATGGACGAAATGATAGAACATTGTGCACAGTTCACCGACGAATTCAACAAGGATTCCGGAATGAATTTCACTAAAGAGGAAGCCATTGCCGGTATGAAAGAATTCTTCCCGACCTTGAAACGCTGGCAGTCCAAACAATAAACATGCCATCCCGTATCGAGCAGGAAAAACAGACAGTAGAACGGATGGTCCGCCTCTACTGCCGGAAAAAGGAAGGTAACAAGCAATTGTGTCCCCGATGCGAGGAATTGCTGGGATATGCCCGCATTCGTCTTTCACGCTGTCCTTTCGGTGAGAATAAATCCACCTGCAGGCAATGCAGCATTCACTGCTACAAGCCCGAAATGAAAGAACGGATGCGTAAAGTCATGCGGTATGCCGGACCACGGATGCTGTTATACCATCCCGTGGCGGCACTCTGCCATTTGTGGCAGGAATATGTCCATCAGTATCTCACCAAACGTTTCGGAGTTCCGCGCCAGGAACAGCACAAACAATAAACCGTATCCAGGTCGTATCCTTCCAATGAAGAGGTGCTGTCTTTAGGCACAATCTCGCCTTTGTCAGAGATGTAGACCGGCAGGCGCTCACCTTGTCCGTTCATCACAAAAAATGCCCCCACCTTGCATTGGGGGCATACCATCTTACGCATAATCAATTGAAATAATACAAAAATATAGCCACCCCTTCCAATGCCTTCTTCTTTTCACCTTGTATTTCGATGGCAAACTTTATTTCTGCCTTTGCTACGCCGCGCAGATTCGACAGAGATTGTAAATGGGCAACCAGTCGGATGCTCTGTCCGGACAATACCGCCTGACCGAACTTCATCTTGTCCATACCATAATTAATCATCATCTTTAGGTTGTTCACTTCAATAATCTGGTTCCACAGATATGGCAACATGGACAAGGTGAGATACCCATGTGCAATAGTGCTCTTAAAAGGGCTTTCCACTTTGGCGCGTTCCGTATCGACGTGTATCCACTGATGGTCCAATGTCGCATCAGCAAACAGATTGATACGCTCCTGAGGAAGCTCTACATATTCCGAAACACCGATTTGCTGGCCTACCAGCTTTTCAAAATCCTCGTACGAGTTGATAATCACTTTTTCCATTACTCTCTATTTTATTGATAAATTATAAATTCACGCGCTTTATCCACATATCCGCCATTCGTTTATGCCCTGCAGGAGTAGGATGGATACCGTCCCAAATCCAATAGGTGTCTTGAGAAGTCGGAGCAGTACCCAGAATTTCATCGAACATCACGTTATAAGGAAGAAATACCGTCTGATAGTCCTTCGCTATCCTCTCTACGATGGCGGCACAGCGACGCACCAGACTATCACGTTCTGCAAAGTCCTCACTCTTACGCATATTGCCGACATTGGCAACAAAAGGAGTGCCCAGCACTATCTTCAATTCCGGATTGGCCTGCAAAGAACGGTCAAGCAAGGAACGGTAACACTTCTCCCATCCTTCAAAATCAAAAGGCTCTTTTTTGTCACCCTGCAGATAGTAATGTACATCGTTTGTCCCCACCAAGACGGAAAGCACATCCGGTTTCATTCCAATGACATCCTCTTCCCAGCGTTTCTCCAAATCCCGGAGAGTGTTTCCACTGATGCCACGGTTAAAAAAAGCATATTCCTTTTCCGGAAAATCTCCTTGATAACGACTTGCACACAAATACATATAGCCGCTACCGTAAATATGGTTCATATCCCAAAGGCTTCGTTCCGCAGTCGGTTTGGGCATCCCGCAGGCATTTCCCCAGTTACCGTCCGTGATAGAATCTCCGATAAACAAGACACGCGGGCCGCTTGCATGGAGTAAGAGTGATATGCAGAAAAAAACTATTACAAAGAGTCCAATACGCTTCATGGCATTTTCTTGTTAGAATGTAAAAATTGCAACAAATATACGTCTTATTCCGGCAAGTACAAAAACTCGGGTACCTTTTTCCCATTTCCCAAAAACACATATAACCCTTATTTTTATTTCCGTTCATCACAGATTAATTTGGAAATAATGTATCTTTGTCAATATCTTAATTGTTGTGGCAGAACAAAAACATCACTATTAAAGATTCCGGTATGAATTCTAAATTTGATTATGACTTACTGTCAGCAATGATGACCAATGCCAATATGGGATGGTGGGAAGCTGATTTAAAGACCGAAAGCTACATTTGCTCCGAATATATCTCCCGGTTGCTGGGACTGGATGAGGATGGAACCATCAGCTTTAAAGATTTCAACAAACGTATCCTGAAAGAGGAACAACGGCATACTACCACACATTCCTTCGACAATATCCGGCAGACACAAGAGACTGTATATCTGCTCAACACAGTAGAGGGTCCAACGTGGATAAGAAGCAAGATATGCCTGCAGAGAACCGATGAAAACGGTAATGTCAAAGTCTACGGCATTGCCGAAACACAAGACGGTCCCGACATGTCATCGGCATCCCAAGCCTTACAAGAGCGTAACCGTCTCCTCCATAATATTTATAAATATCTTCCGGTAGGAATTGAGCTCTATAACCGAGAGGGAATATTGATAGATATGAATGACAAAGAGCAGGAAATGTTCCATCTCAAACAGAAAGAAGATCTACTTGGAATTAATATTTTCGAGAATCCGATTTTCCCGGAAGAGATGAAAAGCAAGTTAAGAAAACATGAAAATGCAGACTTCACTTTCCGGTATGACTTCTCTAAAATAGGCAATTACTACAAGACACAGAAGAAGACGGGCACCATAGACCTTGTAACCAAAGTCACAAGCCTTTACGACGATAATCACAACCTGACCAACTATCTGCTAATCAACGCAGACAAAACGGAAACGACCGTCGCTTACAACAAAATACAAGAGTTCGAGAGCCACTTTGAGCTTATAGGTGACTATGCCAAAGTGGGATATGCCAATTATGACCTTCTTAATGAGCAAGGCTATGCCCAACGCAGCTGGTACAAGAACTTGGGTGAGAAAACAGAAACACCGTTGTCCGAAATCATCGGAACCTACAATCATCTCCACCCAGACGACCGTACTATCATGCTTGACTTCCTACAGAACGTAAAGAGAGGACTGGCACACAAGCTCAGCCGGGAAGTACGTGTTCTTAAAGAAGACGGTTCTTTCATGTGGACCCACGTCAACATCATTGTAGAACGCTACATGCCTGAACAGAACATCATAGAGATTATCTGCATCAATTACGACATCACCCAATTAAAGCAGACGGAGGCAATGCTGATACAAGCCAAGGAAAAGGCCGAAGAGGCAGACTGGCTGAAATCCGCTTTCCTTGCCAATATGAGCCATGAAATCCGCACGCCGCTAAATGCGATTATCGGTTTCTCCAGCCTGCTGCACTACGTGGAAAACGAGCAGGAAAGGGAACAGTACATCTCTTTGATAAACCACAACAACCAACTGTTGCTCAAACTAATCAACGACGTTCTGGACCTTTCCAAGATAGAGGCCGGACACATAGAGCTCCATTCCGAATGGTTCAATCCGGCAGAACTCATCGAGGAAAGTATTACCGAGTACGAACGGAACGTTCCGGCAGGAGTGAAACTCTTTGCCAGGTATCCGGCAGCCCCCGGCCAGATAGAGCACGACCCGATGCGCATCAAACAGATACTGAACAACTTCATATCGAATGCACTGAAAAACACCGTGCAGGGACATATCGAAGTGTACTACGAAACGGACACAGACGGAATAAGAATCAGTGTTTCCGATACTGGATGCGGTATTCCCCCCGACAAACAGGGAATGATATTCGAACGGTTTGAAAAGGTGGACTCTTTTGCCCAAGGTGCCGGATTAGGACTCTCCATCTGCAAATCCATCGTTGAGAAAATGAATGGAGTGATTACCGTAGATTCGACAATGGGAGTGGGAAGCACATTCACCGTGGAACTGCCCTGCCGGACAAGACCATCCTGACAACAAACGAAAAACAATGATTTATGACCGCACAGAAAGAATTTACCCTAACCCCTCGCCGGCGTGGCTTTCACCTGGTGACAGAGGAGATTATACGCAACCTTCCACCGCTTCCGTCTGCCGGAATCCTGCATCTGTTCATCAAGCATACAAGCGCAGGCCTCACCATCAACGAGAATGCAGACCCTGACGTACAGACAGATATGGAAGCCATCTTCAACCGCCTCGTAAAAGAACGGGAACCTTATTACCAACATACATGCGAAGGCGATGACGATATGCCCGCCCATGCCAAGGCAACCCTCAGCGGAACCAGCCTCACCATCCCCATCACCAATGGGCGTCTGAACATAGGTATCTGGCAAGGCATCTATCTCTGCGAGTTCCGCAACCGGGGCGGAGGAAGAAGAATTGTAGCAACCGTCATCGGATAATCCCCTATCATCATGCAGAAAGCCATCATCATCGGTGCCACTTCAGGCATCGGACAAGAAGTAGCCAGGATACTTGTACAACAAGGCTGGCATATAGGTATTGCCGGCAGAAGAGAGGAAGCATTGCATGCCCTGCAAGCCACCGCACCCGACCGGATAGTCACGGAACAGCTGGACGTTACGGAAGAGACAGCGACTCTACACCTCCATAACCTGATAAAAAAGCTGGGAGGCATAGACCTGTTTTTCCTCAGTTCCGGCGTGGGACATCAAAACCGGGACTTACAACCGGACATCGAACTGAACACGGCACGTACCAATGTAGAGGGATTTACCCGCATGGTGACTGCCGCCTTCAACTATTTCAAGGAAAAAGGCTCCGGACATATTGCTGTCATCAGTTCCATTGCAGGCACTAAAGGACTGGGCGTTGCACCGGCCTACTCTGCCACCAAACGCTTCCAGAATACCTATATCGAAGCGCTGGCACAACTTGCCCGGATGCAGCATCTTGATATACACTTCACCGACATCCGTCCGGGATTTGTTGCCACCGATTTATTGAAAAGCGGGAAATACCCGATGCTGATGAAAGCAGACCGTGTAGCACAGCACATAATCAAGGCTTTAAGAGAAAAGAGACGGGTAGTTGTCATTGACGGACGCTACCGGGTACTGGTATTTTTTTGGCGTATGATTCCACGATGGCTATGGGAAAGGTTGCCTATAACGAATTGATTTCGTATCTTCACGTCTCCAAACAGAAATAGACATACAGACATGAAGAAAAATTCAAAATATATCGTGCTTACCGCTGCCATTGCACTGTGCGCAGGTTCCAGCCTCCCCTTCCTCGCAGGCAGCAGTACGCTGAATCCCGAACGCGATTCCGTGAAATCCGAAGTTCCCTACTGCGTGACCTCCCCCAGCGTACCGGACAAGATCACTTTTGCCGGACAAGCTATTGACCTGCTTCGCTACGACCACCGCGAACGTATGGACCGCGAACTGATGTCCTTCACCTACATGCACTCCACCACCATGCTCATGGTGAAGCGTGCCAACCGCTACTTCCCCGTCATAGAGCCTATACTAAAAGCCAACGGCCTTCCCGATGACTTCAAGTACCTCGCTGTGATAGAAAGCAACCTAAACCCGCTTGCCAAATCGCCTGCGGGTGCCGCCGGCCTATGGCAGTTCATGTCTGCCACCGGACGCGAATTCGGACTGGAGGTGAACAGCAACATCGACGAACGATACCATATCGAGAAAGAGACCAAAGCAGCCTGCAAGTACCTGAAAGATGCTTATCAGAAATACGGGAACTGGCTGTGCGTAGCCGCCGCCTACAATGCCGGGCAAGGACGCATCTCCACACAACTGCAGAAGCAAATGGTAGACCAGGCTGTCGACTTATGGCTGGTAGAAGAGACTTCGCGCTACATGTTCCGCCTGCTGGCAGCCAAAGCAGTCATCAGCAATCCGCAGCAGTACGGCTTTCTGTTGAAACGGGAACATCTTTATCCACCCATCCCCTACACGGAAGTGACCGTCACAACGGGCATTGCCAACCTGGCACAGTTCGCCAAAGGGAAAGGCATCACCTATGCCCAACTGAAAGATGCCAACCCCTGGCTGCGAGACACCTCGCTGATGAATAAAAGCGGACGTACTTATACACTGAAGATACCTACGCAGGACGGAATGCATTACGACCCCAAGAAAACAGTACCCCACGACAAGCACTGGGTTATCAACTAAAAGGATGAAGGATGAGGAATGAAGAATTACCATTCGGTACCACAGCGCGGCTAATTTCTTCATTCTTCATTCCTTATTCTTCATTAAACTTGTTTCTCCGTCAGATATTTCCAATAGCGCATGGGCATGTCCTGCTTGTGCTTCCGGGGATTGAGGCGTTCCTTGATGCAGATTGCCTTAAAATAGGTTTTCCAGAGAGATTGGAAAAGCCGTTCGTCTTTGTCCATCAGACTTTCGTCGAGCATGCCGGTGACAAGATGCCCTTCGCGGCTGTCCTCACCAAAAGTCACTTGGCGCACCTCCTTCAAGTCGTAATAGTATCCATAGGCGCGTTTGATGTCATAAATCAGCCAACGCTGGTCGGAAAAACGGTCCTTGAAATGCTCCGTCACCAGGGGAAGGGCATTCTTCTCGGGCTCGACAGCCGCAAAGAAAGTACCGTCTGCAGCTTTCTGGAAACGGACAAACTGAAGCAGGCGTATACGCTCCCAATCCACCCGCTTCCACATACGGGAGAACTCCAGCACATCAAGGTCGGCAAAGTTTGTTTCAATGGAACGAGGAGCATCTATTGCCTTGCGAATATAGCGGAAAAGGAGCATGGGAGTTTCCGGCTCCTCGGCCAGCCAGCACTGGGCCAGACAAGCAAGTGCCGTAGACGACAGCTTCTTCTGCAATCCCCGCCAGACACGACCAGCCTTCTCCTCATCGGTCACCACGGTAAACAGCCCGTCGTAGAACAAAGGAAGCGGCTCTCCTTCCTGAAGCAGCGCATCGGGAAAGGTACGGCGGGAATAGCCTTCGAACACGGAAGTCAGCAATCCCTCAAACGTATGGTCATACAGAAAAATATTCATTCCTCAAAATTAAGTACCAACTGTCTCTCATCCACCTTCTTACGGTCAGGCTTGGGCAGCAGCAGACTGCGTACCCCCTGTGGGGTCAGCTCATTGACCGTGCGCATCGGCAACTCGCAGCAGGTAATGAAATACTGCGCCTTCTTCATCACCACCCCTATCTTCTTCAACTGGTAGAAACCTATCTTGGAGAAACGCCGGGAAGCCACTATCAGCCGTGCCGACTTCACGCCGATGCCCGGCACGCGGAGCAACATCTCATAATCCGCCTTGTTCACATCAATCGGAAACTGCTCGGGATGGCGCAAAGCCCAGGACAGCTTGGGGTCAACCTCCAAATCAAGGTCAGGATAGGCATCATCCACTATTTCCTCCACCTTGAACTGATAGAAGCGCATCAGCCAATCGGCTTGGTAAAGGCGGTTCTCGCGCACCAAAGGGGGCTGCTTCAATGCCGGCAGGCGCTTATCGTAGGTATTGACGGAAATATAGCCCGAATAGTAGACACGCCGCATCGTAGGTCCCTTGTAGAGGGCCGACGAAAGATACAGAATATCCTTGTCCGTCTCGGCGGTAGCGCCCACTATCATCTGTGTGCTTTGTCCGGCAGGAGCGAAACGGGGAGCGTGGCGGTGTTTCCTGCGTTCTTCCGAACTTTCAAGGACACCCTGCTGGATGTAGCGCATAGGCGCATATACACTCTTATGGTCTTTCTCCGGGGCAAGCTGTTTCAGGTTCTCTTCCTTCGGTATCTCGACGTTGACGCTGAGACGGTCGGCATAAAGCCCTGCCTCATTCACCAGTTCGCGGCTGGCGCCGGGAATGCTTTTCAGATGGATATATCCGTTGAAACGATGGATAGTACGGAGGTCCTTGGCGACACGCACCAGACGCTCCATCGTGTAATCGGGATTGCGCACCACCCCACTGCTCAGGAAAAGCCCTTCGATATAGTTGCGGCGATAGAACTCCATGGTGAGGTCTACAAGCTCGGCCACCGACAGCGTGGTACGCGGTAGGTCGTTGCTGCGGCGGTTGATGCAGTAGGCGCAGTCGTAGATGCAATAATTGGTAAGCATCACTTTAAGCAGGGAAATGCACCGACCGTCCTCGGCAAAGCTGTGACAGATACCCCAACCGCCCACAGTGTTCCCCAGCATACCCGCCTTGCCGGAGCGCACCGTACCACTGGAGGAACAAGAGACGTCATACTTTGCCGACTCTGCCAGTATCTTCAATTTATTGAGAACGTTTTCATCCATAATACCTGCGCCAAAAGTAACAATAATACTTTTCAAAAACAAAAAAGACCGCCAGTAGTGGCAGTCTTTCGCAGCATCAAATATGCTTTTTTTCTTACTTCTTAGAAGCTTCCAAAGATGCTTTGCGGAATTCCTTCATAGCTTTTTCGATTTCCAAAGAAGCCTTACGAGCGCGAGTTCCTGCTGCCTTGTTACCGTTTTCCAACTGAGCGTTTGCATCTTTTGAGAAGTCTGCATACAATGCAGCTACTTTTTCAACTAATTCTTTCATAATCCTTTTTAAATTACTTCGTTAATAATGTCTGGCAAAAATACATTCTTTCTTGAAATAAATGCAGAAAAACGATATTTTTTTTGAAATATTCGGTAAAATCGCCGCAAAAAGGGGCTCTTACGCGTTTTTTATCTACTTTTGCAAGCATGAAAACGCTTACTGACACCGAATATATACACGCTCTCATAGCCGAAGGAGAGCACCAACAGCAGGATTTCAAGTTCGAAATATCCGACGCCCGCAAGATAGCCAAAACCCTTTCAGCCTTTGCCAATACAGACGGTGGAAAACTGCTCATCGGAGTGAAAGATAACGGGAAAATTGCCGGTGTCCGTTCGGACGAAGAACAATATATGATAGAAGCGGCTGCCGGACTTTATTGCAGCCCCGAAGTGAACTACACCATGCAGACCTATCTGGTGGAAGGCCGCAGTGTGCTGGTGGTACAAATCGAGGAAAGTGACCGGAAGCCGGTATATGCCAAGGACGAAACAGGAAAATACTTGGCCTATCTCCGCATCAAGGATGAAAACATCCTGGCTACTCCCGTCCATCTGCGCGTCTGGCAGCAAAGCGGAAGTCCGAAAGGAGAACTGATAGAATATACCGAACGGGAACAACTGTTGCTCAATCTGCTGGAAGAAAACGACCGCCTTTCACTGAACCGTTACTGCCGCCTGGCGCATCTTTCCCGACGCGCCGCCGAACATCTGCTGGCAAAGTTTGTTCGTTATGACATAGTGGAACCGGTGTTTGAAGGACACAAATTTCACTTCAGGCTGAAATAGGCAAGGAGATTCCGTCAAGTTTGTCCAGATTTGTCCATGGTACAAATTGCAGCACACGAGTTCATATCACGTTGATTATCATCAACTTGCAAGGAGTCTATCTCAGTTAACGACAGAGGCAACCTAAAGTAACGACAGAGACCACCTTAGATAACGACAGAGGGTAGCACTTGTTTTGTGTGAGTTTTTTTTACTACAAATAGATAACTGTACATATACATTATGGGAATAATAAATCTGATAAACGACCTGCTCTGGACCTACATCCTCGTTGCCCTGCTGTTGGGATGCGCCGTATGGTTTACGCTGAGAACCCGCTTTGTACAGTTCCGGATGATAAAGGAAATGGTACGTCTGCTGGGCGACTCGGGCGGGAAAGGCGATGCCAAGGAAAAGCATATCTCATCGTTCCAGGCATTTGCCATCTCCATTGCCAGCCGTGTAGGTACGGGCAATCTTGCAGGGGTTGCCACCGCCATTGCAGTAGGCGGTCCGGGCGCTGTATTCTGGATGTGGGTGATTGCCCTCCTGGGTGCTTCCAGCTCGTTTGTAGAATCTACACTGGCCCAATTGTATAAGATAAAGGGCAAAGACTCCTTTATCGGCGGCCCGGCCTACTATATGCGTAAGGGACTGAAACAGCCGTGGATGGGGGCACTGTTTGCCGTACTTATCACCATTACCTTCGGATTTGCATTCAACTCGGTACAGAGCAATACACTGTGTGCCGCTTTCGAAGGCGCTTTCGGGTTCGACCATGCCGTTGTGGGAGGCATCATCACCGCACTCACGCTGACAATCATCTTTGGAGGCGTACAGCGCATAGCCAAAGTCAGCAGCATCATCGTCCCCATCATGGCGTTGGGATACATTACACTGGCACTTATCATCGTTCTGTTGAACATCAAAGAGCTGCCGGGAGTCCTGGCACTCATTGTCGGCCACGCCTTCGGATGGGAGCAGGCTTTGGGAGGGGGTGTCGGCATGGCGCTGATGCAGGGCATCAAACGCGGGCTGTTCAGCAACGAGGCCGGTATGGGGTCCGCCCCCAATGTGGCGGCAACCGCACACGTCAGCCACCCCGTGAAGCAAGGCTTGATTCAGACGCTGGGAGTATTTACCGATACGCTGATTATATGTACCTGCACCGCTTTCATCATTCTGTTCAGCGGTGCTCCACTGGATGGTTCCACAAACGGCGTACAGCTTACCCAGCATGCACTGACCAACGAGATAGGACCTTCGGGAGCCATCTTCGTTGCGGTAGCCTTGTTCTTCTTCGCATTCAGCAGCATTCTGGGAAATTATTATTACGGAGAAGCCAATGTGCGCTACCTTACCCACCGTAAATGGGTGCTCAACATCTACCGTATACTGGTGGGCGGCATGGTCATGTTCGGTGCTGTTGCCACCTTCGACCTGGCATGGAGCCTTGCCGACGTCACTATGGGACTCATGGCGCTCTGCAATCTTATCGCCATCAGCCTGCTCGGAAAATACGCTTTCAGGCTGCTTGAAGACTACCGCGCACAGAAAAGCGCCGGTATCAAAGACCCCGTTTTCACCAAGAACCGCCTGAAAGAGGTAGAAAAAGACATAGAGTGCTGGTGATAACCAACTTATTTCGTACTTTTGCAGCCGGAACCGCCGGATGACCTGCGGTCTTGTAATTTGTAATCAGTAATTCGTAATTTGATATGAGTTTATTTGCCAAACTATTCAACAAGAATACCGGAGAAGTATCTTCGAAGAATGTGGAAGACTTCGTGTCACTGACACGCGTCTACTTCCAGTCTGTAATAGCCGCCAACCTGGGCATCACCAATATCCGCTTTGTGCCGGATGTAGCCAACTTCAAGCGTCTGTTCAAAATCCCCACGCAGGGAGGCCGCCTGGGACAAGCGGAAAAGGCCGCTTCGCGCAAGATGCTGATGCAGGACTACGGCATCAGTGAAAACTTCTTCAAGGAAATTGATACTTCCGTCAAGAAGCACTGCCGTACGCAGAACGACGTACAAGGTTATCTCTTTATGTATCAAGGCTTCTCCAATGACTTGATGATGCTGATGGGAAACCTGATGCAGTGGAAATTCCGCATGCCTTCCATCTTCAAGGGAGCACTGCGCAGCATGACCGAAAAAACCGTACACGACGTCTGTACAAAAACCGTATGGAAAAAGGACGATGTACACAAGACGGCAGCGGCAGTACGCCAGTACAAAGAGCGTCTGGGATATTCGGAACAATGGATGACCGAGTACGTTTACAACGTAGTGATGCTGGCCAAAAAGGAACCGAAACAGAAAGCCAACGAAGAGAAATAAAAGAAAAAGAATTCTAAAGAACTTTAGAAACAAGAAGGCGGGAAAGAAATTTCCCGCTTTTTTTGTTATTTTTAGCAAATGAAATCATTTTCCCCTCACGGAACACAAGGACGCACCCCGCGTCAACCATCATAAATATTAACTTCAAAAAAACAACCGCTTATGAAACAAAAGAAAATGCTTGCACTCACTCTATCACAACTGGAACAACTTTATCGGCACGAACTCCCTGAATTGGTCAGCATCGCCGTTCAAAGCGACGATGCGGAAGCCTTCAAGGCCAACCTGACGGAGTACATTGCCGGACATCCGGAAGTGGACAACGAGGCCGGTAAGCAAATTCGACTCTTGATTGAATTTGACGGGCAGGAAGTACACGAGCTCTCCATCGGAGAACAGCTGCCCATATCAACTTTATCAATGCTGCATTCCTTCCTCACAGGACAATGGGAAGAGGAAACGGAAACGGACCTGTTCATCGACTTGTTCCAGCAGTTCAAACGCCTCCACCAGCCAGCCCCCACCCTGCCCTCCGCACAGAAAATCAAAACCCTGACCGAACGCTGGCCCAGCGGACTGGATGAAGACGTGCAGCATATCCGTGCAAAGAACAAGGAACGCATCCTGCATGCACTGGTGCAGAAGATTGAGCACCGCAAGAACCCGGCTTCCCGCTTCCATTTCGAAGAGGGACTCAGCTACGAGGAGAAGTTCAACCTCGTCAGCGAATGGTGGAATGACTTCCGTTTCCATCTTGCCATGGCCGTCAAAAGCCCTACGGAGCTAAACCGTCTTCTCGGCAACTCCCTTTCTGCCGAAACCATGTACCTGCTCTCAAAAGCCCGCAAGAAGGGAATGCCTTTCTTCGCCACCCCCTATTATCTGTCACTGCTGAACTGCACCGGCAGCGGATACGACGACGAGGCCCTGCGCAGCTATATACTCTATTCACCCCAACTGGTGGAAACCTACGGACAGATACGTGCCTGGGAACGGGAGGATATCGTAGAACCAGGTAAACCCAACGCCGCCGGCTGGCTGCTGCCCGACGGGCATAACATCCACCGCCGTTATCCGGAAGTGGCCATCCTCATCCCCGACACCATGGGACGCGCCTGCGGAGGACTCTGCGCATCTTGTCAGCGTATGTACGACTTTCAAAGCAAACGGCTCAATTTTGAGTTTGACACCCTGCGTCCCAAGGAGACATGGGAAAAGAAGCTGCGCCGGCTGATGGCCTATTTTGAGGAAGACACGCAACTGCGGGACATTCTCATCACCGGCGGTGACGCACTGATGAGCCAAAACAAGACGCTGGGCAACATATTAGACGCCGTCTACCGCATGGCAGTCCGCAAGCGGAAAGCCAATCAGGAACGGCCCGAAGGAGAAAAGTATGCAGAGCTGCAACGTGTACGCCTCGGCTCACGCCTCCCCGCCTACCTGCCCATGCGCATCAATGACGGGCTGGTGGAGATTCTAAGGGAATTCAAGGAAAAGGCGTCTACCATCGGCATCCGCCAGTTCATTATCCAGACACATTTCCAAACCCCGCTCGAAGTCACTCCGGAAGCTGCCGAAGGAATACGCAAACTGCTGGCGGCAGGCTGGCTCATTGATAACCAACTGGTATACAACGTAGCTGCATCCCGCCGAGGGCATACCACCCGCCTGCGCCAAGTGCTCAATCAGTTGGGAGTGGTTTGCTACTACACCTTCTCCGTGAAAGGTTTTGAAGAAAACAATGCCGTGTTTACCCCCAACAGCCGTTCCGTACAAGAGCAACGGGAAGAAAAGCGCTTCGGGAAGCTGACCAAGGAAGATGCCCATAATCTGTCCGTACTGCTTGGAACCGTCCATGACCCGGCAGCCTGCATCCGGCGTTTCCTGAAAACGCACCACCTGCCTTTCCTCGCCACCGACCGCAATGTGCTCAACCTGCCCGCCATCGGCAAGAGCATGACCTTCAACATGGTAGGCATCACTCCCGAAGGCAAGCGCATCCTGCGTTTCGACCATGACAGCACCCGGCGCCACAGCCCTATAATAGACCGGCTGGGACAAATATATATCGTAGAGAACAAGTCCATAGCCTCCTACCTCCGCCAACTGCAGGCCATGGGAGAAGACGCCGAAGAATATGCCACCATCTGGAACTATACGGAAGGCAAGACAGAATCCCGGTTCAGCCTCTACGAATATCCTGATTTCCCCTTCCAAATCACCGACAGAATGAGCAATCAGGACATTGCAGGATAGCATATCCAAGATATATTCCGTACTTTTGCAGGCAGAACAATGAAATTGGAAAGTATGGAAATAGAACAACACCCTTTAGAACCCTTCCTTCCCGGCAACGCCCGTCTGCTGATGCTGGGAAGCTTTCCTCCGCAGAAAAAGCGGTGGTCCATGGAGTTTTACTACCCCAACTGGAACAATGACATGTGGAGGATTACCGGGTTCCTTTTCTTCAATGACAAGGATTATTTTGTAAACAAGACGAAGAAGGCTTTCTGCAAAGAACGCCTCATCAGTTTCCTGCAGGAAAAGGGTATTGCCTTGTTCGACACAGCCTCTGCCATACGGCGCCTGCAGGACAACGCCTCGGATAAGTTTCTGGAAGTGGTGCAACCCACGGACGTCCCTGCCCTGCTACACCGGATACCGCAATGCAAGGCTATCGTTACCACCGGCGAGAAGGCTACGGACACGCTGTGCACGCAGTTCTCCATCGACAAGCCCAAAGTAGGCGACTTCACGGAGTTTCTTTTCGAAAACCATCCGATGCGCCTCTACCGGATGCCTTCTTCCTCAAGAGCCTACCCGCTGGCACTGGAAAAAAAAGCAGCAGCGTATCGCATTATGTATCAGGACTTACAGATGTTGTAAGCAACTTTCTTTATAAAATAAGTACGTCTGTTACTTGCATATTTGAAAGTTTGCATTACCTTTGCAGCCGCAAACACGGGAGTAGCTCAGTTGGTAGAGCACCGGTCTCCA
>ENA-OOXE01000240-OOXE01000240.1-human-gut-metagenome-genome-assembly--contig:-NODE-240-length-56903-cov-8.619863_pt1 | contig 56903 bp, 66 predicted proteins | sample MGYA00241585_ERZ501339 | MGnify/ENA primary metagenome ERZ501339 (study PRJEB25962, sample SAMEA1972463) | human gut metagenome | biome: human gut; feature: human-associated habitat; material: faeces...
GAAGTTATTATGAACTAACACTTTTTATGGATTTATGGAACAATGAAATACTTTCGTATTCACTTTCATCACGAAAAGGAGATCGTATGACATATATCCACGGATTAGAAGGACTCATTGAACTTAAGAAGAAAAATCCAGATCTTGAAATGGTGTTACATACTGACCAAGGCTCTGTATATTCTTCAAAAAGTTTCAATGAATTATTGCCACTATATAACATAGTTCATTCAATGTCCCGAGCTGGTACGCCAACAGATAACGCTGCCATGGAAGCAATCAACGGTTGGATAAAAGCAGAGATATTTAATGATTTTCATCTCACAAGTAATGAAAATATAACATATGAGGTGGAGAAATACATCAGATTCTTCAATGAAGAACGTCCGGCATACTCTCTGAATTATCTGACTCCAAAACAGTATAGGGAGTATTATGCTCATTAAATGATGTATAAAAATATAAAGTGGTGTCTACTTTTTGTTGACTAGTGCAGAGTATATGTATTAAGGGTAACTCCTATATCTGAATGTCCCATAATATATTGTAATGTCTTTGGATTCATACCAGATTTTGCCATATTAGAGCAGAAGGTGTGTCTGCAAACATGAGGTGTAATGCAAGGCATTTGTACTTTGTAAATACTGTTATACTTCTCACGGATATGTTGGAAATACTTTTCCCAATGTAAAGCAACCATAGGCATATCATTCTTGTCTAAGAATAAAAAGCCACTATAACCATCTATCATAGGCTCAATCTTTGGATGCTTTCTATTCTGAATAATCCTACGAAAACAATCTGCAACATCTTCTTTCATAGGAACATATCTCTCACCCTTTTCAGTCTTAGGTGTTAATATCTCATATTCCATATTGCGTGTTCTTTGTAATTGATGATTAATCTTGATTCTCTGCTTGTCAAATTCAATATCTTTTACTGTTAATCCGACAAATTCAGAGACACGCAATCCAGTATTAAATAAGATATAAATTCCATCATAGTATTTACAGAAATGTTTATCCTCTTTAATAAACCTCAAAAATTCTCTCTGCTGTTTTCTTGTGATAGCTTCTCTCGTCACACTATCATTCACAACTACTGTTGCAAGCTGGAACTCAAACGGATTCTTTCTTATCAAATCATCATCAACTGCCATTTGAAAAGCAGGTCTTACAACACCTCTGATAGAATGAATACTGCTATATCCTCTGCCATCATCCTGTAATTTTATCAACCATGCTTTGGCATCTGACAATTTAATTGTATCAATTCGTTTTGCCCCAAATTTTTCTTTCTTGATTACATTGATAACAAAGTTATAATTCGCCTGTGTATTATGTTTTACACCTCGTTTTTGACTAATATATCTCTGTACCAATTCTAATACCGTCATATCTCCACCATTAGTAGAAACTGCATCACATAATGCTTTCTCAATAACCCTCTCTTTTTCTCTAAGAGAAATATCTTTTCGTTTCCCCTTTGGGTATGGATCAGATTCTGTCAATCTCCAACTATATACCGACTTCCTCTTTCCAAATGAATCATTATATTTATAACGGTATCTTCCATCTTTATCCTGGCTCTCCCCAGTCGCTAACTTACGACCTTTGTTGTCTCTTCTAATTTCTGACAATCCGTATCTCTCCTTTCATACAGAAGAGCCTCGGTATGATACTTTTTAATATACCATAACCAAGACTCAAAATCTATTAAAAACCTATATAATCAGCACTAAATGGCTGTCAATTTCTCATCTACAAACTTTTCAAATAACTGTCGTTTTATGCGTGGTCTTGTACCATTCCACAGAATAAAGTTGTCGTTTTCGTGTTCATCAACAATCTTTCTAATTTTTTTATCACTAAATCCAAAATATTCTGCTGCTTCTTGAACAGATAATGTGTACTTCTTCCAAATCGGTATTACACAACTTGTTCTTTCCTCTTGCTCTGTCATTTCTATAAAAATCACACTCCTTTACGCTAATATGTGTTATAATAAATTAAAAATGTTTAAGGGGATTCGTATTATGAATAATAAAGAAAAAGTAATCCAACTACTTATAAATGAATTTAATAGCAGCAATTCCAACCCAATAAAGATAGACAGAAATGATATAGGTGTTTTGCAAATTCCAGAAAAAGAAATCATCAAAATACTTAACACTTTACATGAAGATGGTCTGATTATTGCCAAGCCAAAGTCACCACATAAAGATTTTAGTTTATATTGGGAAATCACTATAAGAACTGAATGTTTGGAATATTTCAACAACAAAAAACGTGCCAAAACTACCAATAGAAGAGATTGGATTAGAACTTATGTACCTATTACATTATCTATTGCTTCGATTATTATATCAATAATTGCCTTAATTATCGCTGCATAGCGATTATCTCATGGTATGTATCTGCCCTAATGCAAGAATACCTCTTGCAAATTTACAGGCTTCTTCATATCCTAAATCATAAACAAATGCTTTTGATACATCTAATGCAGCACACTCAATTTTGTATTCCTCTTCATTTGTTGTTGGTTTATTTTTTAGAAGATTTTCATAATCTGATAACGCCTTTATTGTTTCATTAAATACCATATAATTCATTCCTCCATTTTTATAAAAGGCAGAAGTCATTATAACCTCTGCCACCAATTTTTACTCTTAATCAACTATTGTTTATCTGTATATTATCTGTTATCTATCTGTACTATCTCATTACTCACGATAACGATTTTTTCAAAAAATTTATTCACACAAAAGTACCTACTACCCCTATGGAAAACAAATAAAAAATAAAGATTTCTTTTTTAAGTTTTTCCGTGTCAATAGTCCCGACTTTTATGTACCGATAGAGTATCTACTACTTCTTTGCTACATTTTAATCCTACATTTTGTGCATACAAATAAGGACTAGGATTTTTCTCCCAGTCCTCATATATGCACAAAATCCTTATTTATTCGGTCTTTTCGCCCTTTTCTACTGTAAATTCAGTCTTTGGCTTTCTTCCCTTATTACTCTTTTTAGGTTGTTTCGATACATCATACGATAAGCCTTTATCGTCATTATGGAACTCTTTTACAATAGTTTTCGCCACATCCTTGCTATCTAACTTCTGCACAATAGGAATAATATCAACCAGCTTATTTACTGTCTCATAATCAATATCTCCCCTATCAGCAAAGGTATTTACAGCATTTGTAAGAGCCTGTAAAAGTTCATTCATGTAGTCTGGCTTAACAACAAACTCTCTGACTACCTGTAATAAATCCTCAATCTCATCCTTTAAATCATTATAATGCAACTTTCTATATTCAATAGCTTCATTGCAAGCATCGTCAAGCTCTGCTCTCTCATCATCAGATGTATTCTCACGAATAACGTCAAGAACTTTTTCCTTATTATCCTTAATAAATTTATCCACCTTATCAAGACTAAATTCTTCCCCATTTTCAAACAGAACAATATTGGTATAGTATGTAATAAGGCAGTATTCAAACATTGGCTGTCTTAACACCTGTGCATATCCAACCTCTTTTGATACTACTGTACCTGCTACTTCTACAACAAAACTCATCTTCTGACTGAGGGATAATCCCTTTTCTAATACATATTCAACCTTTTTACCATCAAAATCATTATAATAATACTTCTTGCCTGCCATTATCTTACCTCCATAGCTTTCTTAATCAATTCAGACATTCTTGTGTCTGCCATCTCTTTTCTTGATGATGTATGCTTTTCTTCATATTTTGCTCTACTGATTGCATCCTCTTCATTCTTGATTTCAGCAATTCTATCATTTGCATAAAATATAAAGCATTTCTTCTTATACTGATCCACACAAGTTCTTTTAAGCATATGTCCATATCCTTCACTCACAATACGCTTCACAACTTTAAGATTCCTTGTAACAATACTCTGTGGTTTTTCTTCTGTATTGAGAATATCTTTGTCAAATGTTTCCCAACAATCATCAATACTTCTGTCACTCTTTAAATTATGTTGTGCCACAAACTTACCTACAATATCTGCTACCTTATCAGTGTTCTTGAAACAATACCTCGGATATGGTGAACTCTTCACACTTACCAGACTTTTCAACTGCCCTTTATCCACCAATTCTTTAAATAATGTAGCTGATTCAAATTCAATTCTTTCTGCATTTGCCATTTTGCTATTCCTCCTTAAAATTATCGTGTGCATAACCGCACATTTTCTCGGCTTTATTAAGAAAATTTAATTTGAAAAACATAAAAAAGTTTATTCAAAAAATCTATGCTCAAGTGATTTTGAACACACATTTTATCAATAAACACAAACAGACACTATCAGTTATCTATCTGGTAACTGAATAGTGCCTATCTGTTATTACCACATTTTTTATTTTTTCCACAATTATTTTTTATATATTAAGATATGCTTCAAACAATCGCTTACATGTTTACCAGACATTTCAGCGAACACATCTTATATTTAGACTTATATTTCAAACATATATAAGTAGTATTTTCATTGTTGATTATTAAAATCTTTTATATGCAAGCCCAGTCTTTAAACTAAGTCTTTAGTACGGACTGTATCTCAAAGCAAAAATATAATTACGCCTATATTCTGCTCCACCTTGTCAGTGCTCTGAGGGTATTTCCATCTATATAATTCTGCATATCAAATAGACATATTTTTATCGTATAAACGACTTAGGAACTCCCCTGCTTTCAGCTATTCATAAATAGCCTACCTATAGACCAACACTTATCAAACCACTTTGCAAAGAACTCGCCGAAGTTTTTTGTTTTAAATCAAGTGGACTGTGTACTTAGGCTCTCGCCATATACCAAACAATACGTTTTTTCTGAACTTTCTTCACACATTACGTCTATGATTTCTCATTCCGCTTTGGTGTATTGTTTATCGTGTTTTCCCAGCATATTCGGTGTTTATAATTTATTTCAATTAAGGGTTTCCGCATTATATCAAAACAAAATATAATGTCGCTCCCATCAGTTAATTATCTGGCATTATTAGATAATCTTTGAAGGGTGGGTCAAATAAAAACTATTGGAGAGTTTTTACTATTATGAGACATAACATCTACCAAAACCCGATTTATTATTACTGTTGTTGAATATCTGCTTTTCCGCTTCTCCAACTTGCAAAAAACCGTCTTTGACCTGCATAGTTCCATTCAAAGCACTCTGGAAAAATGCGTTCATAGCTGATTGCGTCTGTGTAAATGCGTTCTTCTTTCCGCTAAAGAAGTTGAAAATATCTATTCCTTTTGTAACTGTCTTATATGTCATAAACATTTTAATTAAAGATGCCATGCCATCATTACCAGTCACGCTTTTCAAAACAGATGCTAAAGTTTTGAGTGCTTCGGTAAATATACCGATAGTACCAGACACTAAATCATCTTGTTTTACTATATCTGTTAATACACCTAAGAAGTCTGTACCAGCAGATATTAAATCCTTAATCCAATCCGAGCTTATCACCTCTTTACTTAACATCTGGAACTGGTTATTGAACTCATTTTTCATTCCCTCGATGCTCTGGCGATAAATCTCATTTTCGTTTGTTGCACTACCTAAACTATCCTTAGATTGTTCTATTGCTTTATCTACCGCTGACATTTCATCAACAATAGCATTAAATACTGTTATCTGTCGTTTACCAGCCGCAAGCTCACCAAAATACTGCCTTTGTTCACTTGTTAATTCAGGGTAAACCTTTGCATAGTCAGAAAGAATATCATATGTAGAACGCAAATCACCATTCGCATCCTCAATATCTACTCCAATCGAACCAAAGGCTTTTCCTAATTCTGCCGATAATCCGTCAATCTCTTCTCCGTCCTCGTCTATTGCTCTCAATCTTTGTGAGATAGTAATAAGACCAGTCGAAACCTTTTCCATATTTCTAAGTTGTGTAAAACCACCTGTCAACAAACCGATAGTCTGATCAATACTGTTACCAGCTTGATTCATAGTACCAGAAACACGTTCCAAACCATCTGCAAGATTATCGAATCCAACAGGGCTTTGGTTTGATACACTATTCATTTTGTCAACAATAGACATTACACTTGATTCATCAACATTAAAGCCATTTAATACTGAAATAAGTGTGCTTGCAGCATCAGAAGTCTGTGTAATTCCATCAGCAACATTTGTCATTACAAGTGCTGCATCACCCATTTCCAAACTGTTATCAAGGTCATAACCAGCTCTCTTAAATTCAGTAGCCGCCTCAATCATATCTGAACCTGTTCTACCTATTTTATCTGCTGCTTCATATGCTTTATCAGAAAACTTTAATAAATTGTCATATGATAAATCAGCAACCTTATTAAACTCGGTCAAATTCTTATCAAGTTCACATACCGCATTTGTCATAGCCTTAATAGCCTGTATCGTCTCTTGAATAATCTTATATGCTAACTGATACTTAACCATATTAGTAAGAGCATCTTTTAAGCCATTTTTCAGATTACCAAAGAATCCAGTCGATACACTATCTGTAGCCTTAACTTGTGCTTGTATTCCTCTAAACTGTTGCTGTAACCTTGTTAAATCGGTTTTATTACTACAGTTCTGTAAATCAGTAACAATCTGTTTCAACTCTGCATCATATTGTGCAGCGGCTTCTCTATTCTGTCCCATCCATGAAATAATTCTATTAGTAAGAGTAGATGCACCCTGCATAGTTGCCATATCAGCATTTAGATTCTTCTGCTCCTGTGAAGTAACTTGATACTCCTTCTGTAAACTCTTTAAAGAAGCTACCATCTCATTGTATTTTGCAATCTTTTCCTGCGGATCACTAATACTATTGATAGATTCCATTGAAGCCTTTAACTCTTCAATCTGAGTTTTTACATTATCAGGCATTTTAATAGAATTGAATTTTGCTTCAATTAAAGCAATTTCCTGTGGCATAGTTGCTAAAGTATTCTTCATAGCCTCTAACGAACTTGCATGAGTACCCTTTGCAATTTCTGCATTAAAAGTCTGATATTCGGTTCTTGCCAAACGCAAATAGCTTTCTAACTGTTTAATATCATCTAAAGTGGATGCATTGATAGATAAATCATTGAATGATTTCTGATTATCAGAATTTAAAGAAACACCAGCCTTTTCAGCTTGTGTATTAAGAAGTTTCATCTGTGCAATCAATTCCTGTTTCTTACGGATTACTTGATTGTCAGATTCCATCTGTCTTTGATTAGCTTTTACTGTAGCTTCAATGTTCTGTGATAATGATTTCTGACCTTCAGACCATTTTACAATGTTATGTTCTACACCATTAGCATCATACCACTTACCTACAGACTGTAATTTTAATGTGGCATTTGTTACCTCATTAAGTTCATTACGATAAGTAAGTAATGCTTTTGTAGCCTGTCCATTATCATCTACATTGATTTTATATTTTACTAACTGACCTTTATTATTGGTGATGTCTGCAACGATTTTATTGATTTCTGCTTTAACCGCATTTGCATCTGATAAATCAAATTGAAAAGGTATCTTAACACCCGTTGCATTGATTCCAGATTTCATCTGCTGATTTATAGCATTTTGCTGTTGCTTGATTGCGGAAGTGTCAATATTGACTGTTCCCACATTGATTTTAAGATTCTTAGAAATGTCATTCAACTGCTGTTGAAGTTTGTTTTGTGATTTTGTTATATCTAAGCCACCAGTCACACGAATAGTATCGCTATCAGATAAATTCTTTGCTATCTGCTTCAACTGCTTACTCATTCTGTTCTGTGTAGCTGTAATATCCAATCCTAATGTAAATAGATTGTTAGCCATTTTATAAGCCTCCTTTAGTAATTGATGATTATATCAATACCAAAGTCGTTTTCTTTGTTAAAACGATACACGGCATTTTCCAGGAAGTGACCTCCTTCCCTATAGCCAAAATTTTCAATATCTTTGTGCCAACCTTTAGACACATGATACCCTTCGTTCATCAGTAGGATTGAGTTGATTTTACTATCATCCCATAAGGATTTATGAAATGCAGTATCATCATAATTGATTTTTATTTGAAGTTTATTACCAGAAGTGCTTACTCGTACCAAATCCTCCGCATATATAGAATTTCGCATGTCATAAGTTCTTTGATATATTATAGGTGTGTATAAACGATACCATCTGTCGATTTCCTCTTGTAAAATCTTCAAGAATCGCTTTGCTTCATACTTCATCTGCTTCTCTAAAGTTCTTCCATTCGGCAATGTTAGCTTCATAATATCAATATCCAGATTATTACTCATTCTCTGCTCACTCCTTTCTGTGAAATTTTAACAAATACAGGTATTGATATTTTAGCAATAATGTACATTGCTTTCTTAATCGATTTTGTGATATAGTTATAAAGGTTTATTATATCATTTTGTCAATTAAGTTCTGTATATTGAGACTTACCATTGCAAAAATCTTCAATTATTTTTATCTGGTTCGTGTTTAAGTCATAATCCCCAGACAACCATTGCGACAATTGACTTGGATAAATCCCAACTAAAGAAGCCAGATACTTTTTCTTTATGCCATAGCGTTTCAGATACTCTTTGGCTCTTAATTGTAAATCCATATCAAAAGTCTCCTTTCTTTAATGATAATTCCATGAGATCAGAAACTAAAGCACCGATAATTCGGCTATTATGAAATAAATTTCAAAAATCTTTAATTCTTCTCCCTATATAATTTTTGTAAAAATAAAATCAGAGTACCAAAAATCCCCTTATTTTCTAGGCTTTTTTGACACTCTGTTTCTTATTCAAAAATATTAAATTGCTTTTTTATGCTATGGCAGCAGACTTATTTTTTCTGTTATTTTTACCAACCTGTAGATCATGAAGTTTACTATGACATTCACCACTACAGGTCTTTTTGTTTCTATCCTTTATAAAATGTTTACCGCACACAATACATTCTGACAACTCCTTGTCCTCATTATATGCTTGCAAATATATCATCGGATTGTAAATATCTTGGACTGTAAATAACACCTCAGTATTATCTTCTTCCTCAATATCAAGATTTATACTGATTTTGTTTTCATCAGTTTCAATCTGAATACCGCTACTCATAAACCTTGCAAAACTTCCTGCATAAGATTTAGCACCGACCATTTCCATAATCTTATTCATATTATAGGATATGTCTATTTTCTTCTTTTTACCATTCGGCTTAATAATAGTCTTGTGCTTTTTTCTTGTGATATAAAATGAACCATCTTCTTTTAATCGTCCAGACTGTTTAGCATACTTATAATGACATAATAAAGCAAATAATAACCCTACATCATTCTGATAATATGAACCGTTTTTCTTTGTCTGAAGGACTACTCTTATATAATTCATATCAGCTTGTGTTATATAAACACTCTTTCGCTCCATCCTATCAGTAATCATCTGGTCTAATTCATCATTACCTCTAACCGCTTTCTTATAACACATTCTAGGTCTTTCCTTTAATGTTATACCTGTTTTTTGATTACGATTGAGGTTGTCTACAATCACATTACCAAAACACTTCCACAAAATATCTTTGCTTGTAGTATAAAAATCGCTTTTATATTCCATATCAATTATGTAATTGACTGCAAGATCAACATTGAATATGCCCTTTTTATCCGTGAATATATCCTTAATTTCTTTGATACAGTAATAATGAAATACATCATACTTAGCTGTTATCTCTTTAGTATCTGTGTTTTTCCTGTCTATTTCCTTTTTAATATCTTGACACAACTTCTGTTTTGCTTTCTTCCTGCTGTTCAAGACATTATATGCTTTCAAGTATTTTTCATCTGACCTATCGACTTCAAATAAAGGTTTACCATTCTTTCCGACTGAATTATTCATCAACTGTCTATAATCAAATTCTTCATCAGTTCCAATCTCATATTTATAATGCTTGCTACCGACTGTTTTATCAATGTATTGTGCAATTCTATCCATTGGACTATCTGTGTATTCAGCAAGATTAGATTTTTTACCTTTGGCATATTTGAAAAATTGCGGATATTTAATCTTCTGTGGCTTAAATTTTTCTCTTATGTCCTCTGGTGGAACTAATTCTTTATATAACTTCTGATATTCGCCTATATCAAGATTCTTACCAGTCTTAGGAAAATCTATTGCATAATTTGATAAAGCACATATAACATTTATCATATCATCATACATAAGCGGATCATCTGCTAACTCAGGAACATTCCACAGCTTTGTAATAGCATTACTTGATTCACCTATAATATTATTGCTAAAACCTTTAACCAAAGTGCTGTAAATTGCCTCATTCGTTATCTGCTGTGGCTCTGCTTTCTGCATATCATAATATAATGGCTCTTGTGGTAATGATTCTGCTGCTTTCAACAATGCTTTGTCGGTGCATACTAAAATCTCATCACCATCCCAGTCACATTGTAATGACTTGGAAATTAAATCATGGCAGCTTACAACTGTGTCACTCTCCATATATCTAAACCATTTATTACATTCATCAGAAGATACTAACTTTCGTCTTGGATATTCATATCTTGATAAGTGTGGACTTCTAAGACATAATACTTCTTCCACATCTTCACATTCAGCATAATATTTGTTATACACACAATTCTCTGGAACTAAGCCTTGCGGATCAGTATTACTCATAAACAGATATTCACAAAAAGCATACATATCCGGTGCAACATAACTGTAGTAACCTCTCATTGGAAGTTTACCGCCCATATATGCCCTTTTCTTTGCTTTGAATAGACTTTGTACCTTATTCATAATATGTTTATCGTGAATAAGTGGAGGATAAATATCTAATGCCTTTGCAATATAATAATTAGCTCTCTCAACATTGGTATCTACTGTCTGTGATTCCTGCCCCTTAACCTCTTCGTCTGTATCATCATCCGTCACTTCATCAAGTGCTAATCCTAACTGCGACTTCATATAAGAAAAATCTGTTTTCAGCTTTGTTAAATCCTCAATAGCTGGCTTACATAATTCTATAATATCGGTATTATATGGAAGTGTCTGTAAAAATTGATAAGAGAATGTGACCTCTTCTTTTGGAGGATTAGCATAAGAATTTATAGATAATTCCAGATTGTTTTCCTTGAACTTAGTCTTGTAATGTTCCCATGATTCATACTGTTTCCACATCTTCAACTGACTTGTTGTAATGATGTATCTTATATCTTCCTCTTCTACATCATGCGGAGTTCCCCACGGATCAACCAAAATACTATTATGAGATACTTCATGCGTAAACAATCTAAAATCAAATGGGAACATAGCACCTTTTATATAACCGCCTCTTATCTGACAGCTTGATGGTAATTCCCCTGGAATAAACATACCAGCACCATCCGTATGCTCAATAGAAATACTCTTTGTCTGATACTCTTTTGGTGTATCATTTACAAAGCATTGTCCGTTATCATCTGTCCTAATATCAATATACTTAACCTTGTCTGTAACAACAGTTTCAAGACCTTCTACAACAATACATCTGTCAATGTCTATTACTGTTTGAGGTTTTACACTTGATGATAAAGATAACGCATTGTATGACAAATACTTTCCTACATTCATACCACCATTAGCATTGATACTTTCAGTAGTCAATCCGACCATTAAAAATCCTTTGTGCTTTTCAAAAAAATCTTTCCTCATAAGAGTAACAGTAACATTTCTGACCTGTCCAGTAGTGGCAGTAAACAACATATATTCTTTACCACCGATTTTGATTCCATCTCTTAGAATCTGCCACAAGATTTCATTATGGTTGATTACCATATAAATTATCTCATCCAACAACTGATAATCACATTTCTCACACTCTCTATCAGCTAATGCAAGTCTGACAATATCATTTTCAAATATTGCAATCTCGTTTCTTTCATTCAAATACTTATCTGGTACTTTTCTGACAGATTTATTATTATGAATGGCTTCTAATAAATCAACATTCTTTTTGTTCTTGTCATTGTAAATCTCATTCTCTTCATCTGTTAATGCTTTGAATGTATTTAATTTATATATCCTTACTCTTCCTGCTTTAACGTGTCCTATAATACTCTACCACCTTTCGTAAAAATGTCTTTCTATATATAATATTCTCCATCTGGAATGTGATTTTGACACAAAATACACCATAGAAAGAAATGATTCTTTCCTTGGCAATTTTGCACTTGATACGCCCGATTTTTCGGACGTTAAGAATTGAAAAATAGAATTTTACTTCACAATCTGCATAAATGAAGGCTTATTGCTCATTTTTGCGATTTCTCCACTCTGATTATCAATCAACAGACCATTTTCTCTGTCCATCGTATATGTGCCGATTCCGTTATCTTCACAGAACTTTTCTGCAAAGCCAACACCAGTCTGTTGTTTATACATGGCACTCATACAACTCATATAGAATACTGTAAATTCTCTCAAATCTTTATTCATATAATCCCACATAAGATCGAATACATCATCACGACCAACCGCATTGTCAAGACCTTTTTCCTTCAGAACATCCATCGTGAAAAAGTAATCCTTGCAGCCCCATTTATCGCCATCATAGGTTTTATCTATCGGGAATATCTTAATTAGATTACCTAGCTTGATACGACCAATAGTACCGAATAGAGTATCTATCAAATTAAATCCATTCTCCTTGACTGCAAATGGTGTATTATAACTTTCATCCAATCTCTGATTTTCACGCTCAATGTCAGCAACATAATTGATATACTTCACACCGCATAGGGCAACCTTCATCAATTCATCCTGCGACCAATCATCTATGCTCTTGTGCTTTTGAAATATACTGCTAACAGTATTGTGATACTGTCTATTCCACATATCATGTAACTTGATTGTTCTTGTAAGCCTATTTAATTCGGTTGTATCTTTATTTCCTGTTTCAACTGTAAATTTATCCATATAATATATATATTCTCCTTCTGATAATCACTGACCACGATTTCGTGGTGGTTGATTTCAAATTAAAAACTTTTTCATTTGATTTGGTCATCCGAAACTTTCGGTTCACCCAAATGGTTGTAACCTTTATAGTAGTTTCAAAACCGATAAAGTCGGTTATAACAACTTAGCACCAAATTGTGCTTAGTTTGCCACATCCGAATTATTCGGTTCTGCCAAAATCTCTTCACACTGAATATCTTTGATTTTTCGATAATCACAAACTATCTCACTCTCATTTCTACAATCAAAAAATGCAATAATATCTTTCTTCTTTAATTGTCCTGTAAATACATAACACTTATCCACATCATATGAAAATCGCTTTGCAAACCATATAGCAGTATTTTTATCTGTAGTCCATGACAATCCTTTGCAATCATTTTCTTTCACCCCACGATAAATAGTTATCATAGAATCATCCGACAGCTTATCAATATCATCTGGTAGAACTAATGATTTCTCAGCCATCTTCATAAATTTAATCATCTTAGTTTTTGCCATACCACAATCATAAAATCTCTCTTGCATAGTCCAGATAGAATATAATGCATCCGCACATTCTTGATCTGTTATCACATTGTATTTATGTAGGAAATTCAGAAAGTCAAATCTATTACCCTTATTAATAGCATTTATGTACTGTTCTAATTTTTCTGCTCTTGCAATTCTCTCTATCTGTCTGTTTATATATGCTTCATCACGAAAAGCATTTCCATACTGCAATGAATCAATATATATTTTTGTGTATTCCCTAATCTTCTCAATATCCATGTAAAAGCTCCTATTGTCAATTATTTTCATATGCGTCCATTTGGACGCAATCGGATTTACGCTATCTTCTTATTCCTTGCACCATAAACCAATGCATCCGCTTTTCCCTCAACGCAAGCAGCAGTTACAACAACCTTCTTTGCTATTGACATATCGGGAATTTCAAACATTATCTTCTGCATAGAACCCTCGATTATAGAACGTAATCCTCTAGCCCCTGTTTTCTTTTTAATAGCCAACTCTGCAATCTTTCTCAATGCTTCATCCTCAAACTCTAACTTAACACCATCCATAGATAATAACTCCTGGTACTGCTTTGTGATAGCGTTCTTAGGCTCTGTGAGAATATGCACCAAATCTTCCTCTGATAACGGATTGAGTGCTGTAATAATAGGAAGTCTGCCTATTAACTCTGGCATAAGACCATACTTTACAAGATCGTGCTGCTCAACCTTTGATAAATCGGTAACTGATTCCTTTTTATCGGAAACATTAGCACCAAATCCAATAGAATTATGTGTCTCTTCCTTGCCGATAATCTTATCAATGCCATCAAATGCACCACCACAAATAAAAAGTATGTTAGATGTATCAATCTTTATTGTTTCAGCTTGCGGATGCTTTCTACCGCCTGTTACTGGCACTTCTGATACTGTACCCTCAATGATTTTAAGAAGTGCTTGCTGTACTCCCTCGCCAGATACATCTCTTGTAATGGAGACATTTTCACTTTTACGACTGATTTTATCTATCTCATCAATATAAATGATTCCTCGCTGTGCGGCTTGAATGTCATAATCCGCATTCTGTAAGAGTGTGCGTAACATGGTTTCTACATCTGAACCAACATAACCAGCTTCAGTAAGTGTTGTTGCATCAGCAATAGCAAATGGTACACCTAAGAATTTTGCAAGTGACTGTGCAATCAGCGTCTTACCACTTCCAGTAGAACCAATCATTAAAATATTAGACTTCTGTATCTCCACATCAGATTTTTTATTCTGCTTTAATCTTTTATAGTGATTATAGACTGCAACTGCAAGTGTCCTCTTTGCTTCATCCTGTCCGATAACATACTGATCCAAATGTGCCTTTATCTGTGAAGGTGTAGCCAACTGCATATTATTTGTAATTGATTCCTCTTCTTCATCATTGAGTAATTCACTTGCAATAGAGATACAGCTATCACAGATATATCCATATTTACCTCTAATCAGCTTATCTACTTCATCTTTTTTACTTCCGCACATATAGCAGTATTCATTATTTTTATTTGCCATTATTAAATTCTCCTTATCTATCTGATTTTATTTGCAGACGTTCGTAAGAACGGATGCAAGGGCATGAGCTGCTTTAGCAGCGATTGACCAACTGTCTGTGACACAATGTATTAGTGGGAACATCCCACACCCTGTTAGTCTGCCATCTTATCTTGCGAAACAAGTTCGCAATCTAATCTGTCAGCCTTTTTCGTTGATATGTCCTGTCACATTGCTTACGCAATATGCCAGTCCAATCAAGCGAAAATTATTATCAGTTGTAACTTTATTTATTTTTCTATTCTCATTTTGGGTGGGTTTTCCTAATATAATATATTAGAGAATCCCCCCTAAAAATTTATACAATCATGTAATAACCTCTTTTATCAGTTTTCATATCATCAAATAACTTTTTTATTGTCTGATTATCTTTTCTGGTACTTTTAAACGAATCATTATTCATTCCTGTATCTTGTAATAACTCATTTAACTTAAATACTTTTCCAGATTCTTGTTTATCACACCATTCTATAATCTTTTGTGCATTTGTCATTTTCTTTCCTTCTGGTGGTTTTCTATCTTTAATCTTCTCAATCTGTAACTCTTCAGGAGTATCTTCATATTCAAATATTGTTCCATAGGGCTTATATCTTTTCTCGATCATAGAAGATAATTCACTATAAAGCGAATCATTAGAATTGTAGAAAGTCCAGATATGAACATTTTCCGTATTGCTATAATTTCTGATTGCCAATCTGAATATATTCTGTTCAAAATCAGCTAACATACATCTAAGCATGACGGATGTTATAATGCTTTCGTATTCTTTATTGTGATTTTTACTCAATGCACTAAAGAAATCTAGTGATTCTTCTTCTGACATATCCATAAGTTGTCTATATGTTTCCATATGACAACCGCAATATATAAAGAAATATGCCATGTTAGGAAATCTGTTCATTCCAATGTGTGCCATTCTGTATAAATCCTTGAAATCATTGAATCCTTTAAGGTTTCCAAAATAACCTACATTGTCAAATTCCTTTTGAAATCGTCTTAGCAAATCACTATATACTACTATTAAAATTTCACGTTGCTTTCCTATGCCATGTTTTAATTTATTTTTCAAATATTTAATGATGGTATTTGAGGTTGTGATTGCTCTTTTATTTCCTTTACACATAACATTTTTGCTAGTGGAAATCTGTACATTTGTTATTAACATATTCAAAGGTTTATTATATTTTTCTCCTGTTACAATTTCCACATAATCAAGGTCATATCTCGGATCAATATCTGCTGTAGCATCAAATACAAAAAACTTCTTATCTTGTCCCAAAAAGAAATGATTCCTATTATCTACGACCAGCACAAATGAGCGTTCATAGTTTCCATATTTTTTCTTTACAGAATTAAATATTGCTCCATTCTTAGCAATCTCTTTTAAGCATTGCATATCTTTCCATATGCAATTATACTGTTTTGTCAAAGACTCTATATTGTCCTGTAATACCGAAAAAAGCAAATCATCATTCGGTGTTATACTGGAATATCGTGTATCTTTCCAATATATAGTAACATTAGAATCCTTCAGTAGTTTTTCCTTCTCGTCCATCTGTTCAAGCAGTCTATCCTTAAATGCCTTATACTCTCTTATGACAAACTCCTTGTCCTTAACTTCATCGGACAGCCCTTTGTATAATGCCGCCTCGATTCTGGACAAGTTATCACTGTCGATTGTGACAGTTTCTGAAAATTGTGGGCTTTCATCAAAGATAACAATATCTCTTTTTAATGTTTCTCCATTATAAGTAAATGAGAAAAGTTGTTCTCTGATATTATCTCCCAACATGAAATAACGCTGTGTAGAAAGTAGAACTATTGGCTTATAATGTTGCTTGATAAGTTGCTCCTTAAATGGTTCATCCGATCTCAGTACAATGACACTTTTTTCAAATTCCTTATAGTGGTATTCAATGCCCCACTCCTTGAAAATTTCTCCCCAATACTTTTCTGCTTCTATTCTGTCCTTATTTGTGCTGGACAGCTCCTCTAATCTCTTAATTGAATCCGTTATAACTAATAATCCTTGAGGTCTATGCCGTCCACCATAAAAACTATCTCCAATGCAGCAGTGCATAAATGTATGAATAAATGTTGATTTTCCTATGCCGCATCTATTAGCAAAACAAGTAACTTTGTCTGTATCTCGATTAGTTGTGATTATCTCAAATATGTCTTTGAAAAATTGCATTTGCTTTTCATCAAATCCATACTCAGGAAGATATGTTTCAAAATCATCCCATGTTAATTTAGTCTTTTCTTTATTCTGCTTGCTTTTTGCCATACTCTTCACACTCTCTTTCTATATTTCATCATCATATTGTGAAGTGCTGGCGAATCCTCAAAGAAGAAAACTTTTAGCTTATCATCCTTTTCCGAATCCTCAACTTTTAAAATCTTAAATCCGTTATTGCACAGCCAGTTTGTCATTGCCAATGATCTGATTATGTACATATTCATCTTATTAGTTCCTTTGTAAATAACTCATTCCTCCAATTCTAATTTAATGTAGGCATAATGCCATTTCTGACACTATGCCTGTTATTCCGTCCTTGTTTCATAATCAGCATCTTCACTGATAATTGTTAAATGTTTTAATAAAATGGGAATTGTAAATCCGTTCTGAATTGTAACTATTCGCTTCAATAGTCGGTTGCTTCGTCTCACAACAACAATATCTTTGTTAATACTATATTCTCCACTCAGAGAAAGTTTTTTACTGATTTGATGATTCAGATACAACTTTAACATTTACTGCCTGTGTTCTTCCGTCTTTGCCCTCTCCAATCTCAAATTCTACAATGTCATTCTGATTTAAAGATTTGCGACCTTCCATAGTAATGTTGGAGTAGTGGACAAAAACATCATTTTTGTTTTCATCTGTGATAAATCCCCAACCTTTTGTTCCATCAAAAAATTTTACTGTACCTTTCATTTCTTAAATTCCTCGCTTTCGTTATTTTTCTTCTATATATAAGGTAGGAATGAGAAAATATCTCGTAATTTCCTTTATCATTTAAACTAAATGACCTCTAATATATTGTTCTCTCTTTATGCTGACAATCTTTCGCTAAAATCCTCATATAACTGTTTTGTGACAGTTTCCATATCTACACCATCACTAAGTTGCATTGTCACGTCTATATCGTCATAGCAGTAACAGCTTGCTTTTCCGATTGCAATATGCAGTTTATTTTCTGCAATTTTTTCATAAGTAAAATCAATCGTATCTGCAAATATACCCGAATTAATGTAGAACTCTAAATCTTCCTTAAATTTTTCATCTGATATTGGCTCTTTTCCAGTTTCGTCATGGTTCACTACTGCACTTGTAACTGATACAAGATTGTTTGTGATTACCTTTAATAATCTGCTTGCATTTGTTTTCCTCATAATGTATATTCTCCTAATAGATTATATTGATTGTGATTTCTAAACCATCTGCCATGGCAATGTTAATATCAAGCACATTGTCTGGATTATCTTCGTTGACACAACCAGAAATTTCTTCAATATGCTCTATGCTGATTGTTGTAGATGCAATAATATCTTCCTGTTCTTCAAAGTAATAATTGATAATATCGCACTCTTCCTCATTCGCTGCCTTGACATATTCCATGCGATTAAAATAATGACTTGTTCCGCAAAGACCAGTCATAATTTCTACATTTCCGCATAGTCCAAAATTCACCATCTGGATAAGTCTTTCAACGCTCATATCAAGAATGCCATTCTTTAAAATCTGTCTTGCTTGTTCCTTACCATTGTCCTTGTCGTTTTTCTCAAACTGAATTACTTTTGATTTTTCCATGTTATTTACCTCACTTCTGTATTTTTCTGTTATGCAAATAGTGTCTATCTATTGCCTATATATACATTCTCTGTTATCTATCTGTATTTTTAATTACTAAGCATTTTCAGCTTATCTCGTCTTGATAACTTCTTAGACTTCTGTTTTTCCTCTTTTTCAACCACTACATCATCTGAAAAGTCTAAATCTTCCAACTCATTTGATTTAATGGCTTTTGCAGCATTGATTCTTTCATCATGTTTCTGCTTTGCAATCTCCTTAATACTGTTAAGATGGTCAAATGGGAATGATAAACCAGATATTGCAGTGATGGTCTTGTCACTTCCATATCCTTCAAATGTTCGTCTTGGAATACCAACAATTTTAATAATATCGTCCTTGTTAATCTTCTTAGCAGAATTGATGATACCGATATACTCACACTTTCCATCTTTCTGTATTGGTGCAAAGATATTGTTCGTTGTAAGCATTTCAATAACCTTTTCTGAACTTGCTTTTTCATTACCTAATACGGATAACACCATACTTCCATGTGTGCTTAAAATTGTTCTCTTTTCCTGTTCATCCACATTTCCTAATTCTGATACAGAATTATTTGAAAGAAATGTATTAAGCATTGTAGTACAGATACTATTGATTGTCTGCTTGTTACCACTGTTATTGTCAAGGAACATGACAGAACCCATATTTTCAATTTCAAGTAATTCCTGGCAACACTTATAACTGTTTACATGAAAATCAAAATCTTCATCCTTATCTGGAAGTACCACGATTGCACAAATAGTCTTGTCTGTTTCCTCAACCAACATATCAATCAATGCTGTGGAAACTCCGCTACCTGTACCACCTGCACTTGAAAAAATCACATATACAATAGATTCTTCAAGAGCAGAAATTTCATCTACAATATCCATATTTTCAGCAAGTGCCTTCTCTGCTAATGCACGATTACCAGCACACCCATTGAACCCTTTTAAATGTCTGATATTCTTTGCACCTTTAATAGCTGATTCATCCTGTGTACTTGAATTGATATGAATTGTCGTGTAACCTAACTTTTCAAGACAGAAAGCTATATTTGTTCCTGCACCACCTACACCAACTATTGCTACATCATTCACCAAACCTCTATTACTCATTGTCTTTTCCTCCGTTCCACTTGATTGTTGTTAATCCTTTTTCTGTAATAAAATAGGTAAATTCTAAATGGTCTTTAATACCTTTCTCCATATATCCATCTTTTACTAATGTTCTTACACGCATTACCAGATTGTGCCTTGTAGTAAGTAAATCATCTTCACCATAAAATGTGTTGATCTCGTTAATTGTCATACCACATAATTCATCAAAGCATTTTTCCTGTGCAAGAATCTTCATTATATTTACATCAAGCCTGTTAATAGATAAACTCACTACTTCGCACCTCCCTTCTTTTTGTTATTCATAAGCTGATTACAAATCTTTTTCAATTCTTGATACTGAATGTCTGTTGCAATATCCTTGTTATCGCTCTTATCAATTACTGAAAATCTCCATTTATTTAATGGACTCTCTTTGATTTTGTAACCAATCTTACCCATTTCACATTTCAGCCTCTTAACATAATTCTCCTTGGCTTTCTGTATCTTAGGTTTCTTTACCAGCTTGTAATGATAGTTGCGATACATATTACTCAATATCATATCTGGTCTAATTGGATGAGGTACAGGATGTCCTTTTTTATTCTTCTTAAATGCGTGTACCTTAAATTCCCATTCATAGACCAGCAAATCATAGTCTTTAGGATATTTTTCTTTGAAAGAGCTGATAAACTCTTTCTCATTCAATTTATTTGCATCTATCAGCTCATTAAATAAATCCGTTACTTTCTTGCTCAAATCCGCAATATAAATCTTTCCGTATGCCATAATAATGTCTCCCATTCAGATTACTCGATTACAATTTCTCCACTCTGTAATTTGCTTATAAAATCCATTACATCTGCCTCATATAATTCAAACTTTTTTCCAGCTATAATAGTTCCACAATTTGCTTTTATAATCCGATAACCAGATAATCTACCTTTATCATAATCCTTTTTTCTTCTACACTTTTTTACTTGGTGACTTGTACCTCTTCCGTCTGCTCTAACAACCCTAAGTCCATAAGATTTCAATATATCAGCAACTTCCTCTGATAATTCAGAATGCAATCTATTCATTCTCTGACTTCTAATTTTCTGAATTGTATTTTCATATTTATACTTTTCAAATAGATTGTGCATCTGTTCCTCTGATAAAAGGCTCGCTTCATATGGAAAATGTGATGTAAAATTTTTTGCAAAAATTCCATAATCGCCCCATCTTTTTTCACCGACATAACCATAAATAATTGCTATTTTTTCAGCTTCACAACAAAAACCAAATTCTCCAACTGACGGATTATAATATTTACTCTTATGTGCAGATAACTTGGGTTTTCTATCTACTTTTGTTTTGGTATAGCTTTTCTTGTATGTTTTCTCAAATTCTTCATCAACTACGCCGATTTCCTTACATGTCTGATATGCTGCTCTTTTAACATTATCCTTTGTATAAGTAAGTGCTAATTCTATCAACTTATCAACTGCAATCTTACATGATTCTTTTTCCTTATTTTCATTTATATAGCTTATCAATTTTTTATCTGTTACCGCTTTTACACTAGGATCGCTACTCTCACAATTTTGTAAGAAGTATTCATCTGGTGTAATTGTCTTATTATTAATCTCAATAACCCAATCCTTAGATAACACTTCATATTCTGTTGTATTTTTAGGATTTTCTTTGTCAACCTCTTTGATTACCATTCGTTTAGTATCAAAATCGGCATATAGAATCTTATAATATTTTTCATTTCTTATAATAAATCCTATTTCTTTCTGAAATGCTTTTACTCTCTGTTTATATGTCATAGTGACCTCCTTAATTTTGTGCTTTACAATATGCTTTTCCTAACTCATCAATGTAATATGTGCTTGCCAGTCCATCTACAAGACCACATTTCACATATCCCTGCTTAGTCATTTCCTGTAAATGTCTATAAGCTGTGCTGTACGATTTCCTTTTTGCTACTGAAATATCTTCCAATATCTGTGAAATATTGATTGCTTTTAGCGGATTGTCCACATTTTTCTCATTCAGTAACATCAAGATTTCATAATCAAACTTTGTCATTACTTTCCACACCTCCTTGCCTCTCGTCATTAAATGGTAAAAAATATATTGGCATTTCTGCCATCTATATACTTATTCGCCTTTTGAAAATTGTTTTTTGCAAAATTTCCACACCTTCAAAAATTTTTCATTAAAACATTCTCTTATCAGATTTCCATAGAATGAGAAAATTTTTATGAAGTGTTTTGCAATCAACCCTTTCATATATAATATTCTCCACTTGTTTTTGGATTTTTTTGTTGTTTTGATTTCCGCAAAAAGAAAAACCACTACATATAGACTTAGTAATCTATATATAGTGGTTCGTTTCAAAACTATGTAACACCTATATTCAGTTTTGGTGGGCTTGACAAAATCGAGAAAATGTGATATAGAGTTTCAGCCATAAAAAACAGATTTTAAATTATGACTTAAACTTTTATCAATAATTTTTTCAAATTCTTTATCAGAAACATTTATATCAACATCACCATTTTTGATTTCATCTATAAAATCATCGATCCAATAATCAATATCGTCTCCTTTGTCTATATAAGCATCATACAACTCATTTTCTACAAATGTTTTAAACATATCTAAGATTATATTGTACTTTTCTTCTCCAACGACATTTTTTAATTTATCAAGTAACTCTCCATCTACATTGTATATCTTATAATAGTCAGCTATTCGACTTTCAGTTATTTCATATTTCTCATTTTCAAAAAAATCATTTATCAATTCCTTTATGAATGAGCTTCTTGATTTTCCAGTTTTTTCAAGATATTTCATCATCCTATTATAATCTGACATATCAGCAGGTGTGTATTTTATTGTAACTGATTGTGTCTTTTCATCATACTTCTTCTGGTAATCCTTCTGTGTCAATTTAGTAACATTATTATTTTCTTCCATATATAAAAACCGCCTTTACTTCAAATTTCTACTTCTATTATATAAGAAGAAACACGTAATCACAAATACAATTCCTTCCATAAAAACAGAAAAGCCATGACCTATTACAGCCATGACTTTTCAACAACAAAACAATTTCAATCTTAGGTAATCCTATGATTAAAATGTATATCAAGGGTTCATCACGCCCTTAATACCTAATGAGTATAACATACCTAGCCGATTTTTTCTATCTGCTTTTTCTTGAAAATCTGAATCGGCTTGATACATCGTCAAATGTTTTTAGAACGAATTTCATATCATCCTCTGATATACTATTCTCCATCTCTTTTCTAAGTCTCTGCTTAATTTCCGCTTTGATTGCTAATGATTCAATATTTGTATCTATCATAATATAACCTCTTTTTTCCTTATTATAATGCTATGATGCTAACCAGCCTTTAACATTGGCTGCCTTTTGTAACTGTCCGATTCTGCTTAATACAATGCAACCTAATTCTGTGAAGAAATATTTCTTTGTCCTTCCATAATCATGTAATGTATCTGTGTCTATCTCTGTATGTAAGTTTAAATCATCAGCATTGACAATGTATGTACTAATAATCACTTTATTTGTTCGTGTGTCCATTTCCATGCTGATTGACACTTCAAAATCAGAAGGATATAATACCTGCTGTGTTTCTACATAATGTTCAGCTAACATATTGTTGATTATATCCTCTAAGCTTCTCTGAATATCAAAAGGTACAATAATATCTCTGTCGAATAAAAATCCCACTATCGTATCATTTATATCTGTGTAGTTCTTATCACTCTGTAAATGTAAATCTTCAAATCTGTACTTTGGCTGTTCCATAATCTTAATACCTTTCTCTCTTAATCTTATCCTCAATGATTTCCTTGCCTATTGTGAAAAACTGATATATTGCTAGCGGTATGAATATTAAAAGAATTTTCATTATGGCATTGTTCACAATCATAGATGCGACCAAACCGCACATCCATAGGATCATTCCTATATAAAATCCATAAGTAAAAATTTTTAGTTTTCTCCTATACTTCTTACGTTTTTCTTTTTCGCACTGATAACGATTCCATCTTACTATATCTTCTCTAGTCGCTCCATCAATCATTCTAATACCTCTCGTTCTTTCTAATTTTTTCAAGTGTCTGTTTCTTCTTATTTATATGCTTCTTTCTAATGCGTGGTTTATACTTTCCACACTTCTGACAATATCCGTTGTAATCTGCTTCTCTTCCTTTTTTACATTGACCTTTACAGATATATGATTCGCATGGTTCAATTCTATCTCTTGCCATTGTCAATCTCCTTACTTACAAATTTTATCCACCATATCTTGCAATCTTTCTTTTGCACTCTGGATATAATATAATTCTCCACCAATTTTTATAGCTTCATTATTTTTCTGTGCTGTTACAACTTTTTGCTGATAGAGATTGATTCCTACAACTATACCATTACAAAAAGCATTTACTTCATGTGACTTATCCATGATTTCCACCTCCGATTGTTTTCTTTTGTATATATTCATTCTCTATCATTTCTCGCATTTTATAGATATTCCGTCTTTTTCCTTACTTCATCTAAGTTCGGATTCATATATCGCATAGTGGTTTTTATACTGCTATGTCCCATCTGCCCTGCAATTTCTGGAATAGTAAACAATCCTGTTGATACTGCATTCATAGCATAAAAATGTCTCAATGTATGCGGAGTAATATTTAATCCTTTAGGACAGCACAATTTGAATACTCTGTTTATTGTGGTCTGATTCAATCTTTCCCCTCTGCTATTATGAAATACCCATTCTGATTCCACTTGATCCGTTCTTTGATACTCACGGACAGCCGACACAATCTTACTGTTAATAATAACAATTCGTGCTTTCTCTCCCTTACCATTTACAACCTTTAATTGATTGGATTCTAAGCATATATCAGATTTCCGTATATTAAGACACTCTGAAATTCTCAATCCAGCATATGCAAGAATGGTTACTATTGCATAGTTCCGTTTGGCTGCACAACCTTCAGATTGTAATACTATTTGTCTGAACTCTTCCACTTCCTTTTTAGTTATATCAGTAGGTGCAACCAATTCAGCTTGTATCTTTATCAAATCCCTTTTTGACACAACAATATTATCTGGCTCTATCAATTCATTAAAACATATGAGGGCAGATAACTTTGAATTGATAGTCTTGGGATTAAGATTGTTTCCAGAGTGTTCCGACTTCTTAATATTTTTCAGATAGCTTTTATATTCCAGGATATTTTCACGATATAACTTTTTACATTCCATATTGTAACTATCCATAAACCATCTGAAGTATTCCTTTATGGAATTTCCGTAGACTTCAATAGTTCGCTTTGATTTTCCATCAAGATACATTTTTTCTTTGAATTGTTTTATCAAATCTTCCATCAGCAAATCCTCCCAGAATCTTTTTTGAGTTTCTATGATATATATTTCTCTGTTTCTTTTTTGAGTTTTTCAAAAATATCAATCTGCACCTTTTTAAAAACTCAAACAAATTTACATTTTTTTGAGAAAGTAATTAGTCGAATTTTTGTTCGATACATTGTATATTTTACTGATTTATCTTATACTATATATGGAAGGAGTTGATATACATTTACATTGAGATTCAGAAGCCGAACCGCTTCAAAGATTTATTACATAAAATTTATGACCGCTTAGAAGATTTGATTTTTACTATCATTCAAAAGATACCAGAAAAGCACATACCATCTTTCCTTATGAAATGGATTGAACATTACACCAATAAAAGATTATCAGAATTGCAAAGTCAGATCATCCGCAAACGCTGGCAGACAATAGAATTAGAAAAGACTGTTAATAAGATTCATAACAAGCAGCAGGATTAAAATAAGCACCTCCAGAAAGATATATCTCTTTCCGTTGGTGCTTTGTTTATTATAGTCCTAAGTATTCACTTGGTAAAATTGCCTTTATATCTGATACAGAATAATCTGACACATTTCTTGTCACAATATATTCAGCACCATAACTCTTTGCACATTCCATTTGTAAACAATCCTCAAAATCAGAAAATTCCTCATTTGCAAGACCAGATAACAATTTTGCTTTGTCTATGCCCTCTACATCAAAAATCGTGCATAGATTTGATAATATTTCTCTTCTTTCCTTTGCAGTATAATCTTTCCTTAATATAAAAAACATATTAGAAATAGAATGAGCTGCAACGCAACCTTTTGTATTCCCTTCGGTACATGATGAAATTACTTTCTTTGCATCCTCAAAGAATGGTTCTCTTTCAAGAAGATAATCAAGTAATACATTGGTATCAATCAGAATTTTACCTACCATATTTATCTTCCCTGTAAGAAGCTAATTCTACATCATCATCTGTAACAGTCCCCTTTTTGCGTAACTGCTCTAATCTTGCAAAAGCTTCTTTCCTTTCCTTATTAGTATCATTGTATAATCCATTTACACCCTGCATAATCTGTATCACAAATGATAATTTATCTTCCGGTATTTTTTCAAGTTCCATTATTGCACTTTGTCTTAATGCTGTCATAGGTCATACCTCCTTTAAAATCTCGGATGAAATCTTCGTTTCAAATAATACGATTATTCATCCTCATTTTCCTTATTTTGCTTGTTTTGTTCCCTTACTGTAACAATATCTATCCCCATATCCTTTTCAAGTAATGAGATTACTAATTGATTCACGCTCATTCCTTTTGATTTTGCATGATCCTTGATTGGTTGAAGATATTCCTCTGGAACTCTTAATTTTATATCTTTAATTTTCTTCATATATTCTTTTAAACTATCTTTTTGTTTATCAGTCGCAGAAGCCACAATGTAACCCTCCGTTTCTATATACTTCTTCATAATAAGTATATAACACCTCCTCCATTTTTTCAATAAAAATCTATGGGTACATAAAGAGTGCCAAAAATCAGCACTCTTTTCGCTTATATCATCTTATTTAATATTTTATGCACAATCTTCCATAATAACCGCTTGCCTTCTTTCTGATCCATCTGATATAGAAAAATTCTTGTTATCCGTTCCATAAAATCATCTGGAAGAACCGAACCTTTGAAAAGATTACAAGCTTCACAAGTACATTGAAGGTTGCCTACATCATCAGCTCCATTCATAGCAAGCGGTACAATATGATCTAATGTCATGTTGTCGTATGTTATCTTCCTGCCACATAAAGCACATCTGCCTTTTGCAGTATTATATATCAATTCTCTTACTTCTTTAGGAAAGTTGATTCTTCCCTTACTTCTGCTAAATTTATACTTTGCATTAGTTTCTACATCCTGTATGTAATATCCGTTTGTTTTCCCCGGTGCTTTTAGTAATCTTTCTTTCGCTTTTTCAGTAGTCATGTATATTCGTGCTTCATTTAAATTTTTTGTCTTTGCTACTCCACCAGTTTCCGTCATTCTTACATAATAGCTTCCATTTGTAAGTACATAAGCCATATAATCAACCTCTTTTCTATTAAGGACAGCCATATTTCAGACTGTCCCATCCGTTGCAGTTCCCTTTTACATCAAACCTACCATACAAGCTAATCTGTAAAATGGATTTCTTGCAACTCTCCTCATATGATCCGCTTTTTCTCTTGCCCTGCGTTCCATTCTATCCATAAAAGCAAGGCTGTTATCCATTTCCATATATTCCATCATTTGCGTTGGAGTAAGTGCATCATATGGAGTTTTTAAGTTTCTATCTATAATCTGGTTTCCGTTTGGTGTTGTGATGATTCTAAAATTAAACATATATGTATATCCTGCCTTCCGTTTATCCTGCATATCTGCAATACTGATTGTTTCTGTTGCTGTTACATTCTCCCTTGATCCGCTTGAAATATTCTTCTAAATTGAATGAATATGACCTACTCTGTAAGCAAGTACATTTCCCTCTTTTTAATACTGTTGTCTCCGCTATAACAACATTATTTGTCAAGGTTAAATTCCCTCTGATAATACTTTCCAATGATTTCCGTAAATCTCTGTATGAGCTGTCAAGATAATATTTCTTTCCGTTGTTTCCCTCATTGACAAAATATACAATTCTGTATGTGAAGCAATCCTCAATCATATTATTAGCAAGGCAACCTCTGTCTATATCCATTAAAATATCTGATATTATATTCATATGCTTTACCTCAATTTCTCTTATATCGGGGAGGTTTGCCCTCCCCTTTTGCCTTATGCTACTTTCTTAATCTCTGTGAAATACTGATTGATAAGTGCTGTAAGATAATCAAGTTTTCCGTGTACTACATTGCTATCCCTTGTAGAACGGTCTACATCTAATTCAACCCAAGTCTTTCCGTTGATTTCTGTATTTTTGCCTTCTGCAATTAACCAATGTAAGAACTCCCCAAACTCTTTATCTTCCCTTCCTAACTTTGTAAATGCCTTAAATGCTGCCACAAAGATATATGCACTCTTTCTATTGAACAGTTCCCTTATCTCGCTTGTAATTTCCGTTGATTCTACTAACCTTGTGAGTAAATCATCAAGATTTTCAAAATCAAGAATGGTTGCATTTTCATTTAACCATTTGAAGCCTACCTTTGTATCTTTTCTATACTGATTAGGGTATTCAGATAAAATAACCATATCTCCGATAGCTCTTTCAAAAGTTCCGTTTATTCTGTCTTTGTTGTTGCAAGAGTACATATCCTTGAAAAATCTGTTTTCCGTAATTTCTCTTATCTCCCTTGCAAACGCATCTATATATGTAAAAGCTCTCTGTGCCTGGTTCATAGGCTTGCAATTATTCAGTTTGCGTACCAGTTTTGAAATTTGCGTTGTGTCGCAATTCTGATGAATTACAACCTCTAACTGATAGCCATTGAATACCTCTTTCAATTCTTCTGGTAACTGCTCGTATGTCTTGTTACGAATGTCAAAATCTACATTTTCCCATACAATTTCGCCTTGCTCGTCTCGCTTTATATTTCCATCTTCATCGGTTGCCTTTGTCTGATAAGTAACCATATATTCATCAAGATTCTTTGTGATTTTTACGTTTCCATATCTGAATAATGATAATGTGCTACTTCTCTGCAATCCGTCAATTATCCACTTTCTTGTAATTCCGTTTGCTGTTGTTTCCTCACCTAAAATAATAGGTGGAATATAATCATCTGTCAGAACCGATGCAATCAGTTCATTTACCATGTTTGGATTCCATTGCCCTGATAATCTCTGACATTCCTGGTCTGTTCTGATTTTCTCTGCCTTCATATCTTTTAAATACTGCTCTAATGTGTAAGTCTGCTTTCTAATATTCTTCATAGTGATTACCTCCTAAAATAAAATCTTTACATTTTCAAAACTTCTCATAATCTTCATATTTTCAGCATATTCAGTTGATGAAATTTCTAAAATCTGCCGTATGTCTTTAGGTGTGTACCCATCAATCAAAAGGTTTAATATATTTACCTGCTGATTAGAAAGTTTTGAAATGTACTGTTGTACCTTGTCTTGAAATTGTTCGTTGTTGTTTTTGATTACTTCCTCGAATGTGTCAAAATCGGATGCTATTAAATCCAGTAAGCTACATTCTTCTTCATTGTCATTAGTTACATCTAATGAAGTTGTAAATTGATTGATAACTCGTTTTTCTCTGTGTCTGTCTCTTATCTCTGTCTTAAATCTTTTCTTTAAGCAATCACAAAGAAAAGTATTAAAACTTGCTCCTTTATCGGTGCTATAAGAGTTGTAACACTGCCACAATGTCATATTTGCAATACTATAAAAATCGTCATAGTCTGCTTCTGTCAATGGCTCGTTAAGCCTCAAAAAGATTGACTTTGATAACTTTTTCAGTAGTCGCATATCATCTTTACAATATGGCTCTAATACCGTTAAATCTGCACTTGTCATTATCTCACCTTCTTTCTTGTTATAATGTGGCATTACTGCCGATAGGCAAGTTGTAATTGAATACCACGGCTTGACCGCTTGCCTCATTGTGGTTTACTTGTCCACTTTCTTTTTATCCTCATACCATTTAATAGAACCGCCTTTAAAGTTGGTTTTAGGCTGTAATATGGTACTTTTGCCGACTTTCTGGACTACTCCGTTTTTGGTAACTGTTGCAAATTGAATTGTCTGTGTCTGCATATCTCAAAACCTCCTACTTGTTTATAATGGTAAAGCCTGACGCTTCCGCTCTTTTGATTTCCTCAATGTTCATAATTGTTTCTCCGATATATGTACCCTTTAATTTGATAATAACTGACATCTTTAACGCTCCTATTCCTTGTATTTTGTAGGGTATCGGGTGGATTATTCCACCCTTGCCCTGCTGATTGCTAACCGCTTGTTACTTGATTCTTAAAACTTTGTAGCTTGTAACCTTTTCATACTCTGATAAGTCGCCCAAATCTTCCTCAAGTCTTTTCTTGTCAAGTGTTGCTCTTGTCTGTTCCTTATAAGTGATTTTTGCTGAATCAGTAAATTCTTCTGTTAAGTTGTTCTCATTCATATATGAGATTATTTCCTGCTCCAAGGCTTTCTGAATGTTACTTGCTTCTTCTGCCATAGCCTTATACTTTCTTACTTCCTCAATCTTTTCTTCTAATTCTTTCTTTGTCATACACATAATGACTACCTCCTTAATGATGAAATTATTTTGTTGTTGTACCTCTTCGGTATGGGTACATATTAGCATAGATATGGGTACATATCAATATACAAACTGCACAAATATGGGTACATAATTTTGTGTAGTTTTATGGGTACATATTTCTTGACTTTTGATATGTACCCATATTATAATTATATCAACAACAAAACATTATCAATTTTTTAAAGGAGGTTTTCATATGAGTAAAAATGTATATGAAATGGTAACAGATAGGATAATAGAACAGTTAGAAAATGGAGTTATTCCATGGGAAAAGCCTTGGACTGGTGTAAGAGATGGAGCATATAACAGAGTAAGTAAAAAGAGTTATTCAATACTTAATCAGATGTTACTAAAATATAAAGGTGAGTATGCAACCTTTAAGCAGTGGCAAGAGTTAGGCGGTCACATCCGCAAGGGTGAAAAATCAGAAATAATTGTATTTTGGAAGATATACCCTATTGAAGAAGTACAAGAGGATGGAACAAAGACAATTAAGAATATACCACTATTAAAATATATAAATGTGTTTCATATCTCACAAGTTGACGGAGTAGAACCATTAAAGAAAGAAGAACTTCACGACATAGAGCCAATAGAAAAGGCTGAAAAGATTTTAACAGACTACTGGAATAGAGAACATATAACAGTTGAACATATAAAAGGGAATAAGGCTTTTTATAGTCCTATGCTTGACATGATACAGTTACCATTGTTTGAACAGTTCAAACAGTCAGAAGAATATTATAGTACAGCTTTTCATGAGTCAGTACATAGCACAATGAAAGAAAGCAGATGTAACAGAGCAGAAGAAAGAAAAAATAAACTTGTGGCTTTTGGCTCTGAGGAATACAGTAAAGAGGAACTTGTGGCAGAAATTGGAAGTGCTAACCTTATGAACATAATAGGAATTGAAACAAAGAAAAGCTTCAGAAATTCAACCGCATATATACAAAGTTGGTTAAGAGTTTTAAGAAATGATAACAAGTTTATTGTATCAGCCTCAAGCAAGGCAGAAAAAGCAGTTGAATATATTTTGAATGAAGCATAACAAACAGAATACAGAAAGATATAATAAAAGGGTGTAGCCGTTGGAGTTACACCCTTATTTTTTATACTGTTCTTTATTGATATATTCCTACTGGTTTAGTATGATATGGTGTGTCGGGGTGGTAAAAAACTAAAAAAGGGATCTGTTTTTCTCTATACCTCTATAGTTGGTTGTTCTATACAGTGACTTCAAAATTTTACCTTTCCGATATTTTTACCCTCATATCCTTAGCAAAAAATCAAGCACAATCGCACCAGATCCGCTTTAAAATACATCATAGGTAAACTTAATCAGCTACGCAATTACAAAGCCGATTTGACCTCAAAATCACTTATTTTCGCAAAGGATAATGGCATATAACAGGGGGAGGGGGTATCTTAAACCACAGTAATTTAAGTACCTAGCATATACCGGGGTACTATTAAACTATTGCAAAAATGAGTACCTAACTTTCAACAATACCTTTACAAGTTTATAGGATATTCTTGCCCTTTAATCCCTCAAAAATCTCATTATAGATTTTCTCAATTTTATCAATTCTACTTGATATTGGACTGTCGCTATTCGGATTTTTCATTACATTATTCTGTCTTACATACTCCATTGTTAAATCATATGCCACCTTTTTACGTGCTTCTTCTGAACTCATAATAAATACCTCCTATTTCTGATTACATATTAAAATACATATTTTTCAAATGTACTGGTTCTGTTCTGCGATACTCTTCATACTCATTGTTAAGTCTATCAAGTTCCGCTTTTAATTCCTTCTTCTTTGAAAATGCAAATAATCCTTGCTGTTTCAGTTCATCATTTTTAGCAGCTATAGCATCCATATGTTTTTTCAGACCTGCATTATACTTATCATATGCTTCTTCATAAGCAATCTTTTTCTCTCCAAGCTCTTTTATATAATCCAATATCAATGCAACCATCTTATCTGCATACTCTGTCTGTATTTCTGCCAATGTGGTTTTTGTACTGTCCTTATATTTTATATCGTCAATGCTAATCAATCCCATAACTGACAGCTTTTCATATTGTTTATCATCAACAGTATTTTTAATCCATGTACTAACTTTATCTCTTACACTATCTTCTGAAGTTGAAGCAATTTTATCTCTATCCTTATTGATATGATCCTTAATCCAAGTGCTTAATCTTCTTGAATCAATGCACAGTAAGAATATTTCGTGATAATCATTCTTGATTTTACTAATAGTGCTTTCAAAGAATTTCTTTAATATATCTGTCTCACTCTTGCCCTGATAATAAGCCAATACTTCTATGTAATCTTTTGCTTTTTCAAGGTTGTTCAGATTGCTTTTAATCTTTTTCTCAATTATTCCTACAAGCATCGTTTCTTGATGGAACTCTTTAGCACCTTTCATAGTATCAATATCAAACAGTCCATATGTCATTACATCAGCATAAATATCTGGATTAAAAGGGCAATTTTTATATGCCTCTACTAATACTGCCTTTTTATCATCCACCAGCTTAATATTTTTCAATATCTCCGCTGATTTATTTAAGCTGTAATCAGATAATTTATCACTATCAAATATGCCTTTTTCCTGCAATTTCAAAAGATAGATAGCCATAAGTTCTGTTACAAATGTATTAAAGGCTTCTGCTATTTCTGGATAAATTTCAGTAGCATAAAACTGGATATACTGTTGTTCTTCTCTTGAAAGCGTACTTCTATTTAACTCACCTATTGCTTGCTGATATTGTCTATCAGCTTCTTTAGCTTGTCTCTTTAATGTACTATATTCCATTGCAGAGAATGTTGCATGAGCCAAAAAGCTATTAGAAATCAATCCATATCCAGAACCTCTAATATTAGATGCAGCAGATGAATAAATGCTATCCTGTTGCTCCATCCAACTATTTAAAGAAGACAACATTATTTTTCGTGTGCCTTCCTGCATCTTATCTCTTACTTGAATATATTGCTTATAACCTTTGTTCTCATATATAACATCTGATTCAGTAACATCATATACACCGATTTTAGATAAAGTGGTAATGAATTTCTTGCCTTCATTTTGCAAATCCACTTCAAATTTTTCGTGCATATCAGTATAAGAGTTATCACCTTCTGCCATTGGTTTTTTCTTCATTGTGACTAAGAGTTTGTTCATCAATCTATCGCTGATTTTCTCAAACTCATTGCAGTAAGTAACATACTGTGCCAATTCCCCAGGGAATGAATAGCTTTCACCTAAAAAGGTTACATTGATAATGCTGTTTATATCTCCCATAAATGAATCCTCCTCCAAGTTTAATCTAATAACTCTATTATATCCCTTTTAACGAAGATATTCAATTCAAAGAATACAAAGTACACTTGTTTCATATACTACGAAACGGAGGTGCTATGATGATTGACTATTCCCCATTCTGGAATACACTTGAAAAATCAAGTGAAAACTGGTACACGCTTACCAATAAATATCATATGTCACACAGCACACTCCACCGATTAAAACATAATAAGGATGTATCCACAAAAACACTTAATGATTTATGTAGGATTCTTCAATGTGATATTTGCGACCTTGTAAAATATGTACCATCAGATACAGACCAACCATTATAATAACTCATCATATATCTTCTGAAGTATGGTATCTATATTTTTTGTATTACACATTATAATCTTTGACTGCGACAATGCACTTGTCGCTTTAACCTTATAAAACATACTGTGTGACATCCACTTTATAAGCATTACAACCGCATCAACTTCTATTCCAGATATATTATTTGTCTCCGATTCCATAAATACACTATTAGGGAATTTATGCTTTATCTCTGGTAATACATCACTTATATGCCCTACAAATAAAAATCTCTTATTTTGCAGTAGTTCCAAATCATATGTATTGCTGCTTGTATCTTCATTGTCTGTTTTATTCAATTCTGAAATAAACTGTTCTTGATATTCTAATTGTTTCTTCAAATCGGCAATTTCAGAATCCTTATTTTCTATAACCTTTAACAGTTTATTATTTTCGGCTACTAATGGTGCTGTCTGCTTAGAATTATCTGCTGTAATTTGTAAGGATAATGTTCTGTTCTTTTGCAGTAAGCCATTTATTTTGTTTTCTTTATCTGCAATATTCTGTTCCAGATTGGATATAATATCCTCATATCGAGTAACTATGTCTTGATTGGTAATTTTTTCCCATGAAAAATCTGTATAATATTGTTTCTGCATAATAGCAAACATCTTGTATAATACATCCATTTCATACATACAAAGAATTGTCCGATATACAATTTCATAATTGTCTGGAATACACTCTCTCGACAATGTAAGTTTCGTAAATCCTTGTTTCTTCTCCATAACCATTTCAATATATTTTGTTGTAACGAATGATTTAAAATAATTTCTTATCAATCTGTCCACATCTGGAACATACATAACTGATTGTCCATACCACTTTTCATTATCTGTTGTTGTCATAGCATTGTACCAAGATGTACCGCCATTGTGATCCGCTATAATATCTTTTGTAAACAACTCAATTTGTCCAACTATTCCAGCTCTAATAGGTGCTTCACCATTCTTACTCTGTGATTTCATTTCAGAGTGGATATATTCAGCTAATTTATTCACTTCTATATGTAAATAATCTGCTAACTCAATCCTTCTTTTTGTAAGGTATCTGTCAAAGAATTTAGACATCAGCACATATTCTTTATCCTCTCTATTAACACCTTTTAAATAATCCTCTGATTCTTCACTAGTAGTACAAAATATAAGTGCATTATCAAATTGGTTTTTATCTGTCATATAAAAACAATAATTCAGCATGTATCTATCTTTTTCAAAATCAAATCCCTTTAAAACCTTATCTGGTTCTTCAAATACATCTGATCTATAAAATAAAAAATGCAAATAATAATTTTCAGTATATGACATTTCAAACTTTTTCGCATTTTTTATTGTACCAACACTTTTATATTGATGTTCCCAATCAATAAACATATTCTTAATCCGTGGACACCTCTTAGAATACAACAAATCAACTAAATCAATTATTTCCAATCTGCTATCTAAATAATCCGCAATTACAAGTAACACATCAGCATAAACGGTATGTGTAAATAATTCACCGACATTTCTTTCTTCTAATAATTTATTCACAAGTTGATTATTGCTTCTCAAATTCAAAGCCTCATATATTTTTTGCAACTCACCATATCGTTTGTTGTGAATATCTGTCATCAGCAACTGCATAACATTATATTTAATACCAATTTTTCGCTGTTCCTCATTTAATTTCATCTTCATTCCTCCAATACTGTATTACACACGACTATAGTATTTTTCTCTATTTTACCATATCAGCCTTCAAAAAAGGTAAAAAAATAAGGCATATCAGATAATTCTCTATCCAATATACCTTGTGTTTTAACTCTCGTACGGACTATAAGGACGCACCTCATATTTAATCAATGCGTCAAATAGCTTGTCTGGTATCTTATCTCTATATCTTAATGCCAATGTTCTAATCTCCGATTCCTTGAATAACTTATATTCTTGAAATGCTTCTTCCTCTGTATTCCAGTAATGCAGCTTAACTTGTTTATCATGTCCAAACGGAGTAATCCTTGCAAAGAACTTGTCTCTTCCTTTGTCATAATCAACACCGATAGCATAAACCTTTGCTGATTTATAACGACTTCTCCGCTTTGTAGCACTTGCCAATGCAGAATTGATTGTCTCCGGCAATATACAACACTTATCTGGTGCATACTCTTTATTACCACGATTCAATAAATCCTTATCAACTGCCATGCGTTCACCGCCACACTCATAATAGTTAGCAGAATACCATTCAGCGAAAGCATCTCTGCTATTCTTCCATTCATCACACATATAAGCATCATCGTAGCATTGATTCACATACAATGAACTACCGCCATAGCATCTTGCATAAATACCAGCCCATATAGAATAAGCCGGATTGCCCTTGACAGTATTGTAATCGTAATATTCCTGCTCTCTTCCAAGCTCCGCAACTGTTTTAACGTGCTTTCGTAACAACTCATACTCTTCCGCAGATACATAAATCAGATTTTTGTAATAGTTGTTATTCATATTCTCGTCTATGTGCCATACCTTATTACATCCTGTCGGCTTGATTAAGAAATACTTTGCTACAAGTATCTCTGGACTTGTTTCTTCATGTAAAGCAGTTCCATTAATGTCATATGTTACAATCGTCCAATGCACACTTCTTTCTGGATTACCACTATCCATCTTATGAAAAAAGAATGTCTTATCTTTCCTCATATTATTTGTAAGTCTGCCATGATTGGAAATCCAGTAGTATTGTGTATCTTCCAACTGTACGAATATTTCATCATCACCATGCAAATCTATATTATTTTTCTTTGTGTCAAGCACTTTATCATCTGATAATTTTATGTAATCTCTGAACTCTTTTCGTTCAAACCTTCTTCTATCTTTGACCTTTATATAAGCCATATTTTCTTTTTTCTCCTTATAAACTGCAAGAGGCAGCAGGGTTAAATCTGCCACCTCTAATTATTAGTCAATTTCAATCTTATAATTCAGCATACCTTCATACACATAATCTGGCACTTTGCCCTTACACTTTTCCGCAAGGTCACATATATAATCAATCTTACCATCTATGAATCCAGTATGTGCTTCTTCTTCTGAATCAAATACACCTATATCCATCTTCTTATTAAGAACTATCATTGATACTGAATATGTACCATCATCGTTCTGTTTGATGTTGCTTTCAATTCCTCTATCCTCAAATACAGTATTCAAGAAATGTGTCATAAATGCACAAGTTTCTGGACTGTAGATATTACCCTCTTTATAAAGCAGGTCTTTGTCCAAATCAACCTTAGTTCCAGGAATATAATGTGCGTCAAACCATAGCTTGAAATTCTGGTAGTTTTGCCATTCAATACATACTTCCTTATCCATGTAATAAGGCTTTAATTTATGCACAACATCACTGTAGCACCTTTGTATCATATTCTTCCATTTGATAAATGAGTATGATTCATAGTCAATATCTCCTCCGACATAGCCTACACCCTCATAAGTTCTTTTATTATGCCAAGGCTTCCAATCATCGGGCTTAAACTCTACTGCATTGACAATATCCATAATCTGTTTATCTGTGATTGCTCCGTCCTGTTCATGCACTCTCAAAATCTCATTGTATTGTTTATTTGTGACTGGGAATAAATGTTTGTAGTAATTATCCTTTGTATCATTGTTCTTGTGCCATACCATTGTATTATGCTTCATATCATAATTGACAACAAACATCTTAATTACAAGGTCACTGGCAGTTACCTTCTCTTTCCTATATCCCCATCTGTTCTTAGAGCTGAAATAAACATTCCTGTCAAGTGTATAGGTCAGTTCCTTTGTAGCTCTTGAATATACACCTTTTACAAGCTGATATGTTCCATCATCCAACTTCTGAATTATCCTGCCATAATTGGAAGTCCATACAGATTTATAGTCAAATAAACGTACAAATACTTCATCTTTTGCAATAATATCAATACCAGATTCCGACCTATACAAGATTTGAAAATGGTATGGTTTCTTATATTTCCTCTGTATCTTCATCGACTTATCTTTATGATATATTTCTATGCCATCTGATAATCTTTGTTGATAACGCTTTTCTCGTATTTCTTCATTAAAGCACGCTTTACATACATTCCTTGTATAATTATGGTTTATTCCAAACTTATCTAATGAAAGCTCCCTCCCACATTTCTTACATACTTTTGTCTCATTATAATCAAAATTCATATTCCTCCTTTTTATTCGAATCAGAGGTCAAGAAATAGGCTCGACATAAATGGCGAACCTCAATAGACTGCTATATGTCGCACATATGTGTGCGAAAGATAATTAACCAGCCATCTCCCAGACCCGTTAAAATAACTCAAAGGAATTATCCCTTCAGTCATGTAAACTGCTATATGCAGCAGTCAAATTTATTTAATTTCTCATATTTGGAAAATGTGCAGAATTGTACGTTAGATATTCTTGAACTCTGATACAGGCTTTCTTTTACTTCCTGCCTGTTGGGAAATATCCATACATTTATTTTCAATCGGTGTATGTCTGCCGATTATTTATATGAGCTTTGTAATTTGATATTGTTTCCAGATAATGCAACATTCCCATCAAAATTGAGGGTAATTGTATTTGTTGTTTTATGTAATTCAAAATCTATCCACGTTTCATCAAAATATTTATTTTTTTCCACCGTCAATTTAAGATTTTTATTATCTGGAAATATATAATCTATAATTTCTAAAATAGAATTACATAATACAGTCGTATGATTTAATTCTTTATATTTTGGCGATCTAACAACAAAAGTGAACAGTGTTTTGTCTTCAAAACCACATTCATCAAAATAGATATACGAATCTGTATGTGATAAAGTATCATTCAAATTTACATTATTAAAGATATTCCGATTGATACACTCGCCTGGTCTGAGTTCAGAACCATTTGCAAGTGCTTTCATAATATCTTCATTTTCAGTAAGTGCCTTTAAAATTCTTTGTGTGTTTGTCATTGTCATAATCTTTAATCTCCTTTACTTTCTTTTAGGACACCACTTCGGGCTTGTCTTTGGTGGATGGTCTACACCAAGAAATCCAACAAATGCTCCATATTCTGATGCTCCTATTTCATAACATTTATACTCTTTCGTGTTAGACCACGGCATTTGAGTATATTTACATCTATTGCATTCACTACAATGTGGTACTCTATTCATTACTCTTGTCCTTTATTTCACCAAATTTTTCAATCACTTCTTTCATTTCATCAAAGCTGCCAAAATACTGTGATTTTTCTTTTGGTGATTGACCATTGTTATAAATAGCATATCTTCCAAGCCTTGTTACGCTTCCACCATAAGCAGTTTTATCAACAATATAATATTTTTCGTCTAATCCTTTTTCTTTTAACAAGTGTCTTAACTTTCCACAATTAGAACGTCTTAAATGTAACAATCTATTCTTGAAATCATCTGAATTTTTCTTTCCAGATTTCTTTGTCAGATTCTTAGTTGTTTCATTTGATACCTTATACATACTTAAAATTTTCTCTCTTGTTTCTTTAGCAACAGATTGTGCATTGTCCATTTTCCACCATCCAAGCCACACTTTACAGATATTAAATTCTGTAAATTTTTCTTCGACACTTCTATTACCTCTTGATAAAAAATATGCAACTTGTAACTGCTTTTCCTCTAAATCCTTAATCATTTTAAATCCTCCTTTATTTCATCTATTGCAACTCTGATATGGTTATTTACTATCTGAGATAACCTATCTATATTTAATTCTCCATATAGATTCAATAAATCACAAATATTATCTTCTGTCAGAATTGCAATTCTATCTTTTAAATCAATCTTCTGTATCATTCTGGTTATCCCTCACAATCTCTGTAAGTCTTGAACCTGGTAAAATCTTCACTATCTTATGTTCTTTTTCCATAATGGTTTTTCCATAAGGTGCTATATACCTTTTTCGTGGCTTCTTTGTTATGGTTTTAAGTGTGAATATTTCTTTCAGAAACATTGATTCATCCTCTTCAATTACATCAACCATAACTTCCTTAAAAGCAAGCAACATTTCTTTTATGTCCTTCTTATAAAGACCTGTTTTATCAGCAATTCTGTTTACAATATCTCTCTGATTTACCATATATTCTATTCTCCTTCCTTTGATAGATTTTTACACGCATTATTCAGTTTTGTACCTGTCTTGATTTTCGCCTTGTATCGTGCTGGAATATTGACCATTGATTGATCCGCTACATTTTTAATCTGCTTTGATTTATATAGCTGTGGATAGATAGTCATATAACCTTTCAATTTGATGCTATCACCTTCAGATAAAATATCTGCTATAGTATCTAAAAATGCTGTCAAGATAATATCTGTTGTCTCTGGTGATATAACCAATCCATTCTCATTTTCAACTCTTTCAATAATTCGTCTTACAATACCAGGCTTAATAATTTCTTCTTTCAATATGCTTCTTCCTCCAATTCTTCAAATGAAATCATTATTTCTTATACCACGTTATATAATGGCTTAAATGTGTTTATATGGCTCATATTCGGCTTCAAATGACTTTTATGTGTATTTCCTTACCTTTGATTTTAAGGCACTAAAATAAGCCCACATACTCATAACAAATACAAGTATATGGACTTATTTAGATGTCCTAATATTCTATTTTTCATACCGATGCTCTCTGTTCATTTGTCCTAAAAATGGGCTAAAATCCAATGCTGTATTGCTCAAACCCTAGTAAATAAAGCACTTTTAACAAGAAGTTAGTCTCCTTCCGTGGCAGATAAAAAGCACTCGTATACTCATATAAACTCCTTTCAAAAGGCGCTTTCCTACTGCCATTTGCAGCGTTTTGCGCAGTGTTAATTTTTCTTTATGTATCGGTTATTTCTGTACATAAAATGCAAAACTTAGTAAAATTTTACAAGATGTGTACAGCAATCGTAGTAGAAACAAAGTAAAAAGCGGGTGTGGTTACTACTCAATTTTGACAAAAATCTCATATCCTTTTTCCAGTTCAATATCGGTTAACTATTCCAACCTCACCATTGTCTACTTGATCTACATCCTTATCATTAAGCTGTATACTTACAATAGAAGTACAAATCCATTTTCCATATTTTTTTGCATATATCATTTTTCCAACTTTCAATTTAACATTGTTAAGTGTCAATATACCTGCTTTAGGTTTCTTAAAATATTCCTCATAAATCCCTACTCTAATTAAATTCTTTGGAAGTAACGAAATAAGCCCCATTTATCTAGTGATTCTCTTGTTTCTTTTTTCGTAAATCTATCATTTACTTCTATCTATGCGACACCCTGTACCAAAGAATAGCATTATTTTATGCTTTGCGAAATGCTGAATTTCCAGAAAGATTTTGAATAAGAATCCGGCGAGCAGTCTTGCTATCGTCTCCGATAAATCCCAGACGTAAGAGGAAACATCGGAATGCATATTTTTCATTCTCAACTTCTTTATCCGTCAATGATACTCGTTTTAGCTTTATTGCTAATTCGCACAGTTTGGAAATAAATTCTGTATAAGCATTTACCGCATCCGGCTCAGACGCAAGTGGAAACCAGGGAAATGAAACCTGATTCTCGGTAATAACAACCTCCAACTGCTCTGTCAGGAATGCGTGTTTAAAAAGTGTTTGCTTCCCTTCTATCAACTTCTGCAAATTTTCCAGCTTATCATCTGCAAGCATGGTTCTTTGAACTGATATGCTTAATACATCTGCTGCTACAATTTCATTCTCCGACTGCTCTGATTGTTGTATAGGCTCGCCTTTGTAAAACCGTTCTAAAATCAATTCCAACTTACTTTCTGTCAAGTCTTCGGATGCATGGAACACCCCATTCTTATCCAGAACATTGCTTCCAATCAGATAATCAAACTTGGGTGTTCTGGTGTACTTTACCAGCATTCCAAGCAATTCACCTATGGCATAAGCCAGCTTCTTTCGTTCCCCACCTTTAACCTTAAAATCAATTTCTGTAATCATTGTACATACCACCTTTCTTTTTGGTATGTACATATATCACTCTACCGGGCAAATTAGTCAACACAATATTTGAGAAAGAGCTGTCCTATTTCAAGGCAGCCCTACTTCTACAAAAATCGGCAATACTTTTTCGCGCACAACATTTCAATATTTTTCCTTAATCTCAGCCATTTAAGCTGCAATGACCAAGTTCCCACAATACCCCCTGCGCAATTTCGCGAAAATATGCGTGAGAGGGGGCTTCGGTCTTCCGGATGGAAGGACGTAGAGATTTGGCATCCCTCTACTTACCAATCTTAATCTTCATTTTCAACAATTCTAAATATATTTTTCTTCAAAAATACCTCTCTTATTTTCAGATAATATTCATCTACTGTCATCCTAGTTGTCTCATATTTATTTTTTATTATGTCACATTTTTTTATCAGTTCCTCTTGTATTTGTGAAGGAATAATAGGTAACATTAATTGATACACATCTTTTCGACTTAATCCCGGAACACCCGTACTTCTTTTTTGTTTAGGAATTTGTCTAACATCAATAGCCATCAACATGTAATATACAAATTTTATATTATACGTATCATCTAATAAATTAACATAAAATGTTGTATCAATAGGATTGCAATTTTTTTCTTCCCATACAATTTGTCCTGCACTTCCTTTTCTACCAACAATAACACTTGGGCCTTCTACCAAATAGCTATTATGGGTTCCCACTTGTCCATTAGAACCCATAACTGGATATTCACCTGGTATACGATTTTCTTCTGGAAGATTTTTACCATATTCTAAACTAATTAGTTTAGAGAATTTTTTTAATTCATAATCACTTTCTATTTGAATCCGATTCAACAATGATGTATCAATTGTCTTATCAAATATTGGTGCTGAGAAATCCAGCAAATCTGGCATACCACATATAATTGTATGCGGTTGTTTTACTATTTCCTTTCCCAAGAAATTGTTACGTATCATCATATTAATTTTATTCTCGTCATTTAAATCCTGCGGATTAAATAATGGTGTCTTTATTTTATCAATTCCATGCTTTGAATCTTTCTGTCCTACATACTTTATTCCTTCATCTCCTTTTGTATCACTCCACCCATAACCGAGAAATTTTTTCAATTCAGTAGCAGATGTTGGCGATTTTACAACTACAACCGGTGAATGATTACTCTTTGCAAGTACATAAAAATATACTTTTTCTTTTTCTAAAGCAACTACATAATCATAAAATCTATCATGTAACTCCTTTTGTTGTTCTTCTTCTGAAAGTTTTTGAAAAGTTTCTTTTTGTATTCTATTAGCCCACTCCGCCGTTTTCTTGTATAGTTCTAAATATTCTACAAACACATCGGTTGACCATACAACACTTTTTTCATCATTACCTATAAACTCAATATATTGATTATAATCAATTCCCCTCATTTCACAGTAATCTTTTAACAAATTATCATCTTCAAATAGCATATCCTTTGTCCGATCATTCTGAAACCATGAATCGACCCTATTTTTATAATGATTACTTTCAGGTGGATTTTCTTCTCTTTTCTTCATAAATAATGTAGCAGTATTAGTTCCCGTTTTTCCAAAAGTCTTCGTTCCAAACTCAACTATTGCATATATGTCAAAATATTTAAGTATTAATTCCCTTGCCTTAACCGATACCATATCTGGATTGCTAAGCAATGAAATTGGCAGAACAATAATAGCTATTCCTCCTGGCGCTAATAATTGATATGCCCTCTCCACAAAAAATGCTTCAATGACATCATTTGTCGAAATGCTATTCTTCCCAATAAACTCATAAAGTGAATATTTATTTCGCTCTCTCTCTGATAAAGTCTCTAGAAACCCCTTTACACTATATGGTGGGTTTGTAATAAGTAAATCGTAATAACCTTCCTTAATATTTTCATTTTCAGATAAAGCATCATCATACACAATATTAATATCTTTTTGACCATACATAAATGCTGATACTTTGGCCACTTTAGATAAACGATATTCTTTTTCAATTCCTAATATACTTCCATAATACTCTGTTATTCTATCATCCGGAAGATATTCTTTTACTCTACGAGCATACTCATTTAAAAAATGACCAGCTCCACATGCATAATCCAACATTTTTAATGTATGATTCCCCTTTGATTTTATCATTTCCTCTAATGGTAATGTTGACACTAAGAATCTAACAATTGGTGTTGGTGTGAAAAACTGTCCCTCACTCTGCTTAATACCATCATCCAGAAATCCTTCAAACAAATCCCCAAGAAACTGATTAGGTTTTTCCGTTACAAGTTTGACATCTTGCAGCATTTTTACCATTTGAAATAATACTTGTGCATTTTTATAAAACAACTTTTCATTATAAACATCAATGAAAGAAAAATCATTATTTGTGTAAAACTTTAATTGTCTAAAGTACTTAAGTATAGTATCTTTGGTTGCATCCGGATCATTCAAAAAAAGCTTGAATGTTTCTTCAATAGTTGACTCATCAATATATGAAACTTCTTCTCCAAGAAATTGTTCCATTCCTTCTTTGTATAAAACCTGCAATCTATCTTGCAATTTATAATAATCATCATATTGTGGTCCCCCCCAGTAAAACTGAAGTTTATCTGAATTTCGTATTTCATCAACTATTTTTGCCAAAAACAAATTTACCAACTTATCAAAAGCATTTTCCCTTCCTGATACATTATGTTGCCTTAATATAGTAGTAAATTCATGATATTTTTTTTGTATATCATCATGACCTATTTCTGTAATATTGGAAATATCTCTTCCTTTTTCTTCAATTAAATATGGAATGCATGTATCCTCAAATATTCCATTTTTAAACGAATACTTTCCATATGTTATATTCCAAGCTGCAAATAACGATGATTTGTCATTTGCTTTTTCAAAAGAAATAGGTTCATCAAATGATTCGAGTGTTGCAGTATTGTCTTTTAATGAGATAATGTTGCTTTTTCTAACCAGTTCATCATTGTCCCAATTTGATGCATACATACATAAATATTTGGTTGACCTTTTTTGAACCGCATAAAAAAACAACTGATCCCCATCTTGTTCTGTTTTTTTCCAATAATTATCAAACTCTTTTCCCCATGTTTTGCATTCAATAAGCAAAAAAGATTCACCTGCATTATCCTTAACTAACACATCAGCCTTACCACCACCTCCTATATCATGTGGTGCCTCCCATTTAGGTTCCAATTCAATGCACTCTGGTTTATATCCCAGTTTTAACAATCTATACACACATTCCAAAACAACAAAATTCTCATTTTTTGTTAAATTACTTGTAGTTTCATCATTTACTATTACGCCATCTGGATATGTTATTTTCCCTTTTCCCGCAAAGTCAACCACTATCGTATATCCAAGAATTTTATTTTTATATGTATAAATTTCTTTTCTATGTGTAAACTCTAAAAAATTCAAAACCTTTTTTAAATTTTCTTTATTTATCATAACTTATGTTCCCCCGTTTTCCTTTCGTTTGACGCAGCAATAACCTTATCAGCCTCTTTCAAGGCAGTTCTTCTTATAAACTCACTATATGAAGCATACGCCTCAAGTCTTGCAGCTTGTTTCAACTTATCCAGTTCTTCTTCACTAACCCTAATACTCATAGAAATTGTCTTGTTCATTTCAAAGCCCTCCTATGTTCAAAATTATATCATCCGTGTGCAACATTTACAATACAAATCGCCACCTTACAACATAAAAATAGCAGGTCTTTTTGCGCCTGCTACTTCCACATTTATTCATAGGACAACTACACATTTCATCTCATTATTTTGCTATCCTCATCCGTATAAAAACCGTAGTCCACAACCTATCACTCCACCACGATTTGCCCAACTTTATCGCACTTCATCGCCACTTATAACTGTATCCACAGTCCTGCCGTGACAGATGAATAATATTTTTTTCATAATCTTATTATCTCCTTATATATAAAGGCTATTTACAACTTAATCAAAACTTAACATCCCCGCCCTGTTCATCACGGAGCAGATTACCCCTGCTTTCTTGGACAAGTATATTTTCGGAATAATCATAACTCATATATAAGCTCCCCCCCTATTCAACAATAGCATTTATTATCTCAAGTTTTAATTTCTCATCTCAAAAACGCCAAGAACTGTCGTTTTGGTAGGGGCATTAATGTCCTTACCAGAATTCTTCGCGGCATCTAAAAAAGATTTTAAATTTTTTCCGCTCAGTATCTCGTATCCATTTTCAGACAATTCCTCTCCATTTTGCTATAAATATCGACTAATAGTTCACACATCAACATCGAAAAATTTCGCAGTCATTTCGCGAGTCACAAATAGTTTATCACTCCATCCAATACCTTCTGCACCAAATTTATTTTGTATCTCTTCAATTGCCATTTCATTATTTAAATATTTTGTCTATCTATCCTTGAATTAGTTAAATCTTTCTTCATTCTAAAGTCTCCAATTGTTTCTTTCAATTATGCCGTCCTCATCTCTTGTCACATTCATAATATCCTTAACAAGAATAATGGCGAAGATTGCTGTCATCTTGTCGCCGAAGAACCACACGCCAACAAATACAAATTTTTATTATACTTTTCTACATAAAATCTGTTTTATCCTATACACCTATATTATGTTCTGACTCCTTTTACTCATAGCTTCATAAAGCTTTTTATTGGGCACTATCATAGTATCTACACTCTTTTCCCTGCCAATTTCACTATTCCTATAACCGATTCGATCAATACTACAGCCACAAATGGTATTCCCGCAAGCGTCACGGCGAACATCATATATTCTATCCCATTCAGCAGATGTTCCCATCCTCCTGTAGCCTGCGACACTATCCACATTTGATTGTTAACCAAAGCACCTATCAGAAATCCCAGTATCAGTCCACAGATCAGCCACGTCTCGCAGATTATGACGACATCTTTCAGCCGCACCATCTGATTGTCATATATCAATCTCCTGAATATAATATACAGAACCACACACATCATGGGGACCGCAAATACAACAATCAAATTGAAACTGTCGTTATATGTTTCTTCCATATAATCTGACATCGTCATAATACCCCAACATATGAGCTGAGCTATCAGACACAGTAATATTTTCTTCTTCATAATCCCCCTTAGGGAACATTTCTTATACATTATCGTATACACTCCTGTTCCAGTTTGATCTTTTGTGCCGGCATGTACCGTGCCACTTCCTGTTCTTCCTCGGAAAACCAGCTTTCCCTGCTCTATCCTATCTCTTATATACAGAATAAACCTGCGGGTGTCTTCGCTCAACACCCGGAATTTTACCTCCGCAAGAATTTCACTTGATAGTCTTTCACCATGGAATGAAAATGTAAAACAAATCTGTCAAAACAACTCATAGTAAATATTCGATAAAAATGCAATGTTTAATATGCAATTCTAAAATAATCTAAATACGCCTTATACTTATCCTGTGCGGTCAGACAGGTATCTGTCAGATAACCTTTTTCATTGTTCCATTCTTTCAATCCACGATAATAGAACATCTTCAGATTATCCTCGATGATAAACGGAATGATATTATATTTCAGACATTCCTTGAACATAATTAATCTGCCCACACGACCGTTGCCGTCCTGGAATGGATGGATGCGTTCAAACTTCACATGGAAATCCAGAATATCCTCAAAAGTCTTTTCTTCTTTTCCGTTGTACTCTGTCAGCAGAGCTTTCATTTTATCGGCAACTTCTTCCGGAAGTGCTGTATCCATACCACCGACTTCATTCGGTATCTTTTTATAGTCGCCTACGGCAAACCAATCTTTTCTGGAATCACTGGTACCACTCTTCAAGACCAGATGAAGTTCTTTCATAAACTTCTCTGTCAGAGCTTTCTTTGCATTATCAATAATCATATCTATACAGCGGAAGTGATTTGCTGTTTCAATCACATCATCCACATTCAGCACATCTTTTTCTACACCGATGGTGTTGGTTTCAAAGATATATCTAGTCTGATCATGAGTCAGGCGGTTGCCTTCAATATGATTGGAGTTATATGTTAACTCAATCTGTGTCTTATGATAAATACCACCGGAATACTTACTTGCCTTCTGCTCCTGCAGAATATCTAGCAATGTAATTGGCTGCTCTTTCTTTTTATTGGAACGCTCTGGCTTTTCTACATTTTCAGGAATGTTCCAAGTCTTGCCGGTAAGAAACGCACCGTTTACTCGTCCCTGAGCACAGTAATTTCTGACACTACGTTCCGACACATCCCATTTTTTCGCTATTTCAGTAACTGAAAGGTATCGCATCTGCTCTCCTCCGTTATAAATCAAATCTAAATTTATACTTTACTATGATATAGTATACTGTATTATCGGCAAAATATCAAACATTCACAAGTAATGTTTTTCTTTATTTTGCCGTTTCCAGATTCTTTTCCGGTAATCCAGCCATTATGACTTCCACTCTTTTCTCTGCAATTTCCTGCACTTCATACAAATGCGGAAACAGCTGCTCCATCAACACCAGATCATCAAACAATAAATGTTAATATCGGACTCCTTATTGAATATTTTTGGCAATAATGTCAATTATGTTAAAAGTCATCATATAGCTGCAGCTTGCGTTTTTAAAATAAAAATGGCGTCCATAAAGTAATATTATCCTAAGCGCCATTTACGAGTTTAATCCATTAAAATTATTATTCTTGCAAAAGTTGTAAACTGTTCTTTTACTGTTTTGCAAGGTTTTCTGGAAACTTTATTAAATGCTCTGAAATTACAGATTGTGGCAAATTATAACAGAATCCTGCAAGTTATTACTACCTGTTAGTATCAAAACAGAAAGACTTGCTACTAAGAATTTTACACATTTTTCATTGTCTCTAATCGTTCTATCATTTGTGCCTTTCTGATTACCCTCAATTTTTCCAACACTTCTTCATAAAGCGACAAATCCTCTGTCTCGGGTATCCTTTTACACAGAAATTTTCTATATTTTTCGTCAGCACATAATTCTAAAATCCCACGTACACAAAATGCTCTCTCACATTCTGCATACCCTTCTGCCCCAAGTCCAAACAAAATCCAAAAAGGTTTTGTCTGGATTATTGCTCTTTCAACATAATCTAACGGCTCACTCACTTTAGTTTCATCAAATTCACATATGTACATATTTCGTAATACTTTGAAAAACAAAAATGGATTGTCATTATATCCATATGTTGAATTGCGAACATTATTAACATTACTTCGATAGATATTTCTTATCCGAGGTAAAATAATATATGCAAAAAACTTATCATCGTTCTTTACGTTAACCGGTACTTTTCTTTTGCGGTATGCTCTTCTCCACATCTGCTTTTGTGTTATAAGATTATCTCCACTCATGCATATATTTTCGCCTTCTAGATAGAAATATTTATCTTTAAGAATAAATAACTTAGCTTTATCCTCAAAAAATAATTCTATCTCATTCTTAATTGTTCTTATATCTGTATCTTCACATTTTTTATCTATACTTTCTATATCCATTAAATTATTCTTCCTTGCAAATACTCTTTATAATTTAAAATCATGTATTCCGCTTTCTTCATCATATAATGAGTAATCCAATTTTACTTTTGAAATTCTCATTTTTTTATCCCATGCGTTTAAAACAAATAATTTTGATTCAAATCTATCATTAGGTATATTAGTAAATGTATCACCATGCGTTTTGTATATATCATCAAAGCGATACAGTTCCATCACAAAGAGACCTGCAAGTGCATTCAGAACAGTTTCCAAAGATGCATTCTGTGCATTTAAAACTCTATCGTGTTTAAGTTCATTGTACTTTTCCCAAAATAGTAATGACTGCGCTGGTTTACTTTCATTCCATCCATCATATGGCTTAAGAACAATAGCTGTATCCTTCACTTTTACCTGCTGATTAACTATTTGCGGATATCTTTTAATTATAAATTTATAATAATCCCCAATGTTACTTCTTCCTGTTAATCCAGAACACTCTCTAAATACATTATCAATTTCAGCACCTATGCTCAATAATAATTTAGAAAACATAATAGAAGTCGTTGCATAGTTATTGGTATTTAATTCAACATAATCTAACGCCTCTATAAGTTCCTTTTCCAACACCAAAAACATTCTCCAGTAATTGATTCTATATTCATCAAAAGTCATAAAACACACTCCCAGCCCTTATGCTTTACCCCCGTATATAAAACTGGCTATAAACCAATTGGCTCTTTAATTAGAACAAAATCACCCCATCGCCAATCCCAACCGATAAGCCTCATCCAGCCCATCAGTCTTCCTGACATCACCTTTATCCTTAGCACCTCTGACCAGCACCATTCCCGCATCCTCAAGCTTGAAGAAATTAAGCACTAGCTGATACTGTATCTTAATTGAATCAAACAATTCCGGCAAAACCACTGCTCCAACGAGTATCAATGCCAGCTTCTTAACTTTGAAATCATTTCTCATAGGAGTATGTAACCTGTCGATAATTGCTTTGAGCTGCGCACTCACTCCATAGAAATACACTGGCGAGGCAACGACAATCACATCAGCACATTTTAACTTATCATAAACCACCTGCATATCGTCCTGCTGAAAACATTCATGCCCCGCCCTGTCAAAGCACGAATTGCAGCCAATGCATGGGTTAACCTTATAATCCGCCACCGAAACGACTTCTACATTATTATTCTTTTCCGCACCTTTAACAAATGCATCAACCAACAGGTCAGTATTGCCACCCTTTCGCACACTGCCTGACAAAACGATAATATTGCTCATGAAAATTCTCCTTTTATATACATTGGAGGCTTCTTGTCTTAATCATAATTACACTATATTTTATAAATTATAATTAAGCATTCTATTTAATATTTTATTTCTATCTTATTATATCAATAATAAGTTTTGATAATGGCGTATTCTTTTGTTCTTGAAATATTTTATTTTTATCAATTCCATAAAACATTTTATTTATGTCATTCATTTGTATTTTTTCATCTTCTTTTAAGTCCTTATTTATGCAATTTAATATTTCTTCTGTGGTTCTTTTTCCTAATACATTTTTACAATATAATATTCTTTCTGCAAACGAATTATGGATCTGATATATTTCTTTGATACGAAATAATTTTATCTCTCTTTGAATTTGAGAAACAAGTAATGGATTTCCGTTATTAATTACCTCTATATCAATCTTCTTTCCTTTACTCCATCCATATATATCTTTTGCCTCAACAGTTTTATTACTATCAATTAATGAAAATCTAGCCTTATCTTCATAGGAATCATTATACGGATACATGATGTCCATATTTTTATCCATTTTAAATAATGAATTACAAATCTTACAACTAGGAATAAAATTATATAAAGATAATGAAAAAAGTTTGAAAAATTTTTTAGAGAAAAAATGGTCTATATCTGCAGATGTTCTGTTATTATTTGAAAAAGTATCCTTATAGCAGGATATATATGTTCTATTACAATAAGGACAAACACTAATATTTAAGTTTTTAATTATATTAACCCTATCATTTTGATTTATCATTCTCTCGTAGTTAAATATTTTATCTAAAAATACATAACTTTTTTTATTTAAATTCGTTGTTTTTCCTCTTACATATGTATCATTTATATATTTCTGAAATTGAACAAAATTATTTTCGTATTTGCATATATAAGACTCTATATCATCAGAAGTATTTACAGTATTTTTAAATTCTTCAATTACATAATCAAGTTCATTACATTTACAATATTTTTTAAATCTATTAAAATACTGATTTCTTAATTTTTCTGCATTATCACTACCATTTTTACATATATTTTTTATATCTAAGGACGCAAAAAAAACTATTTCAAAATATTTTTTTACACTTGGGTACTTATTAAATATATCATATAAATTTTTTGATAATAAATCTTCGAAAAAGATATTTTGAGTTTTCCCATCAAAAAATGCTTCTGGAAACAAATCCATAAAACAATTTTTTTCAATCAAATTCATCTTATTTAAATTTTTTTCTATTTTTAAAATTTTATCTTGTAGATATTCTTCTACAAAAGCACTACTATCCTCATAACCATTTATTTTAATCATTTTTTTCTAATTCTCTTATTTTTCTTTTATAATACTGAATTAAGCTTTCCTTAGAATACTTTTCTTCTAATTTCTTTTCTAATCGTTCATATAAGTAATCTTTTAAACACGGTTCATTAATAAATTCTATCTTAGATTTTAATTCTTCTATATCTGTTAATACATTACTATCTTTTATTTCTTTCTGTACTTCTTTGAAATATTTTTCAGATAGTTCTCCAAATACAGATTCTAAGAAAAAATCATCTTTTATTAAATCAACAACATTAGACATAATTCCTTTATTGCCCCTTTTTAATACTATTTTTTCGTTTTTTATATCCATTCTATAAACATTAGTTTCTGGTACATCTAATATTAAAAACGGAGAATGTGTCGAAATAATATATTGAAATTTGCATCTATACTTATTTCCTATTTCCTCAGAAAAATCATTTAAAATACTGATAAATTTACGTGTAAGCTCTGGATGCATACCTTTATCTGGCTCATCTAGTAATAAAATAAGTTTCTTATCTTTTAATCCAATGTTTCTATTTATTATTTGATATACTCCGGAAAAAATATCAATACTTTTTGCCTCTCCTGCGCTCATATAGTCATACTGATAAACAAATAAATTATAATTAGAAAAATCATCATTAAATTCACTTATTTTTTTTAGCATCGTATAAAAGTCAAAATCAAATTTATTTGATAGACTAAATTTTATTACTTCACTGGATATACATCCTTTCTTCACAAAATAATTACCACGTTTTTGAAAATACTTTGCATCTATATTTTCTAAGCTTTCTATAAGACTATATAATTCTTTTTTATGGTAACTATATTTATCCAAAAAAATCTTTTTTAGTGTATTTTTATAATATTCATAATCTTCAATTTTAGGTAAATTTTCTAAATCATCTTTTATTAACTTCCTATTTATTTGTTCAAAATCATTTTCATCTTTATTTTTTTGCATACAAATATTGAAAAGCATTTGAATAATAAATGTTTTTGCAAAATCTCCTCTTTCACAAGATTCCCAAATAATTGTTTTATTATTAGCATGATTCAATATTAATATACCGCCTACATCTTCACGTTTCTTTAAAATTTTATTTAACATATCTCTTTTTTTTATCATAAAGTAGTATATGTCATATATAAAGTTGTGAATATTTATACGGTTAATATTAGATTCACTTAAATTACCATCATAATCAAATCCACATGTTCTTGTCCATCCCGTTTGATTAGCACTATTATCTTTATAATATAAATAAAAAACTTTTTCGCATATTTTATTTAAATGCGGTATCATATGTCCCCATTTTAAATCAAAACTGCAATTAATTTTTTTATTTTTTTTATCATATTTTATCACCCACCAATTTCTAATTTTTTCTTCTGGTTCTTCTACTAAAAAGTTAATACATCTTTCTCCCTGTTTTATTTCAATGTATAAATTATCATTTTCTTCATACAAAATACAGTATGACGCCTTAGGGTAATAATGAAAAACCTCATTATCTTGCATCCCCAAAAAATTTAATAAAGTTGTTTTTCCCGTACCATTTTTACCAACTATAGCAGTTATATTGTCAATTTTTTCGCCATATATACTATTTTTATTGAAACATTCATTTTTTTTTATAATAATTTGACTTTTATCAACAACAGATACTAAATAATCATCAGTAAAATTCACACCTATATCACTGAATAATTCATCTTCACACACATTTAAATATATTAATCTCATACTAATAATATTATCCCTTGTAAAATATAATTTAATATTTTTATCATATACATTTCATTTTCCAACAAACTTTTGTTAATTAGAATTATCTATAAACATCTGACATCATATATAACACTCCATCATTTCTTTAATTTCACTTCAAAATAATTTTCTGAATATGCATATAAAATTATTTTATACTATATCTTTTGCATGTAAAGCATATTTACCTCGATCTATTTTCATTTGCTTTACAGGAATATTAAATTTCTTTGCTATATTAATAATTTTAATTTTGTTACCATTTTCTATATTAGCACCTAAATAAATGCAGGAAATAGGTGGCATAACTAATTCTGTTTTATCTTGCTTACTTATTATAAATCTCCATTCATTCCCATAACTCCAGACTATATCTTTTGTTAATAATCCTATCATTAAATCCTTTTTTGCTTTTTCAATGTCTTTTCCACCCCAAATATAATAAGGAATTAATGGTCTTTCTTTAGAATATAATACTGGTAATGGATATACTAATAAATTTTCCCACTTTATATTATTGAAGTCATATTCAATACAAAACCCAGTATGACTATCTGCATAATGTGACCACATAAGCTTGTTCTTATAATCTGAACCTAAACATCCAACACGAAATATATTATTAGCCCATTCATTTAATTCTTTATCAAATTTATCTATAATCTCACTTGCTTCATCTATATCATTATCTTTTGTTGGATAAAATTTACGATTTAATTGTAAAGTAGTATCAACTTCATCAGCATCTTCTTTTATACCCATGATATTTGCAAAATAAGTTAAATCTAAATTTTCCAAATCATCTATTTTCAGATTGTTCTCTTGTAAAACAGGTAGTAATATCTGTAATAAACTACCAATATCTGTTCCTAATAATTTAATAGTATTTTCATTTTTATATATTGATGTCAATAATTCAAAAAACATATTAACATCATCGTTCATATTTTCATCATCACTATTAATTTTATAAATCAATTTTTCCAAACCAGCTTTAATCTTTTCGTCCGATAGATATTTTTTTATTTCATTCTGTTCATCTGCACTGTATTCTTCTAATTTTGTCTTTTCTTCTAATACATTTTTACATGCCTGTATTAATAAAAATATTTTTTCTAATTTGTCTCCCAAAACACCTATATATATAGATTCAAATGTATATCCTAATTTACTATCAAACGGATCATTAAAAGTTTCCACCAAAGAACAATGTAAAGTTCCTTCTTCAAGATTCTTAAGAGAATATCCATCTTTATCAAAAGACCTGTATTTATATAATTTCCATCCATTAGTGTCTTTTAATAAAAGTTGTTTTAACTCCAATTTTGACTCTAAAGTATCTTCTTTCTGACATGCAATCTTTTCAATTAATTGTCTTTTTTCTTCAAATATATCCATGTAATCCTTTCTCTTAGATATGAAAATCCTCATCATCTATCTCAAATGTACTTTAAACTAATTATAAAGAATTATAACCGACTATTCCAGAACTATTTTTACATTAATGCACCTTCTCTATAAACTTCTTCATATCATTTATAACCTTATGTTTAAGAAGCACATCAACATCATAATCCTATCCTCCATACTAATAGTATATACCTGCTATAACATATGTTTTGTCGTATTTTGTCGAAAGTAATAAAAATATATCACCTATTACAATTTATTTGATTTGCTCCACAACCATGTATTTTTCTCCTCTTGACTATCTCATATATATTTTATAATATGTTAATAAGAAATGAGTTTTTTGTCGTGTACAGCATTATTGCTCAAGCGGGTAGCTCGTTTCTTTTTTATTTTCACCAATTCTACAACATATAAAAACAGCACCCCAGCAGTACCCATCTACTGCCGAAGTGCTATCCATTCCATCAATTATTCCATTAAAATCTACCCAAATATACTCATCAGATTAGCCACGACAAGGCCGCCGCCGGTTCCGATGACATAGCCGAGCAGCGCCATCATGATACCAACTGGTACGAGGGCATTTGAGTATGCACCAGCGAGAACCGGTGCTGTTGCTGTTCCGCCGATGTTGGCGAGGGAAGCAACGCAGCATGTGAAGATATCGAGTTTCAATATCTTCGCAAGCGCAATCATGATTGCCACATGAATAAGGAGGATTACAAATCCTGCGAGAAGCCATATTGGGGCATTTCCGACTGCTCCGAGGTCTGCTCTTGATGCGATTAAGGCAATGACTATATAAAGCATTACATTTGAAATCTCCTCAGTTCCCTTAATCTTGCCAAATGGTGTCAGGGCGAATACGATACCAAGCACTGATACGATAAGGACTGTCCATGTTGTGCTGTCAAAGAATGATAAATGTGCATTAATCATGCTGCCAAGCTCCATTGAAACTGCCGATACTAAGAGTCCTGAACCGAGCAGAAGAATGATGTTCTGCCATACGAGAGGCTTTGTGTTGGCTTTTGCTTCCTCTTCGAGTGTAGCTCCTACGCCGTCGATTATGCTTGTGTCTGCCTTTGTCCATTTGTTGAACTTCTCGTGATTTCCGATTGCCCACAGAAGGAACATTACATAAAGTGTCGCGCAGATTGAATCCATAACAAGGGCGTAAGCCATTGTTGCTTCGTCAACAT
>ENA-OOXE01000346-OOXE01000346.1-human-gut-metagenome-genome-assembly--contig:-NODE-346-length-43296-cov-3.544298_pt1 | contig 43296 bp, 36 predicted proteins | sample MGYA00241585_ERZ501339 | MGnify/ENA primary metagenome ERZ501339 (study PRJEB25962, sample SAMEA1972463) | human gut metagenome | biome: human gut; feature: human-associated habitat; material: faeces...
TCTCGATCGCTGTTTCGTATTTTTCTTCCACTTTGATGATATCTGCAACAGCTCCCTTCTAATATGAAAAATCCCCATGTATTCCCACCAATGAAGAATCGGCAACCCCTTGCCGGTGATCTTACTGTGAACCCCTTCACAAATAAAATCTGTGGAAAACATAAAATTTCATATTCTAATAGGACCAACTTCTGATATTCTCCTCGGTATGGCAGATTCTATTATCTGGCTCCCTACTTCCTGACAACAAAAAACCGTTCATAGAATTATCTCTTCTATAACGGCTGCCTCTATCTGGATTAAATACCCATATCACATTCCCTTAATGCTAAATGTGGCAACCGGCTGTCATAGTCCAATAAGACCTTAGACCCTTCTGGCTTTGCGTCCCTGTCTTTCAACAGGTTTGCCCTATGAATAAATATGAATTTTTAACTATGTATATAGAATATCACACTTTCCATAATGTGTCAATTATTTTTAACAATACATAAAGTCCGCGGAAGTATTGATCCGCGGACTCTTTAAAAATTAAATTCTCAAAAAATGATTATTTAACAACTGCTCTTAATTTTTCTGTTAAAGCTGGTACGATCTTGTTTAAGTCTCCAACGATTCCGTAATCAGCTACATCAAAGATAGGAGCTGTCTCATCTTTGTTGATTGCAATGATGATATCAGATTCTTCCATACCTGCAACATGCTGGATTGCTCCAGAAATACCGATTGCGAAGTATACGTTAGGACGTACAGTTTTTCCTGTCTGTCCAACCTGAATATCTCTTGACTGCCATCCGTTATCTACAACGGCACGAGAACAGCTTACTTCTCCTCCAAGAACATCTGCTAATTCTCTTAACATTCCGAATCCTTCTTCTCCAACTCCACGTCCACCAGATACTAAGATCTTAGCGTCCATGATATCTACTGTATCTGTAACAGATTTAACGATATCAACGATTTCAACGTATTTGTTGTCTGGAGTAAATCCAGGATTGTATTCGATAACTTCAGCTTTTGCTCCTTCGATAGGATCGATCTTCTGCATAACACCAGGACGAACTGTTGCCATCTGAGGTCTGTTGTCTGGGCAAGCGATTGTTGCGATTGTATTTCCACCGAATGCTGGACGAGTCATTAATAACTGATTATGTTTCTGTTCTTTTCCTGGGATTGCTCTTAATGGGAAATCACCGATTTCAAGAACTGTACAGTCAGCTGTTAAACCTGTCTGAACACGTGCAGATACACGAGGTCCAAGGTCACGACCAATTGCTGTCGCACCAACTAACATAATTTCTGGTTTGTATTCATTGATTACAGATGCTAATGCATGTGTATATGGTTCTGTTCTGTATTCTTTTAATTCTGGATCGTCAACTACGATTACTTTATCAGCACCGTATTTTGCAAGATCATCTACTAATCCTTTAACGTCAGAACCTACAAGAACAGCAGTTACGTCTGTATCTAAGTCTTTTGCTAAGTCTTTTGCTTTTCCAAGTAATTCGAATGCGATTCCGCTTAATTCGTTATCTACCTGCTGTGCAAAGACGTATACGCCTCTATATTCTTCTAAACCCATTTTATTCACCACTTTTCCTTTTCACTAAATTACATGTTTTTCAGCTAATTTATCCATGATATAATCTACTGCTTCTTCTGGATCAAGTGTAACTTTTTCTCCAGCACCTTTTCTTACTTTGTCAGATGCTTTTGCGATCTTAGTTGGAGATCCAGCAAGACCAAGGTTAGAATCATCTACATCTTTAAGGTCTTTTCTTCCCCAAACAGTTACTTCTGCATCATATGCATCAAAGATTCCACCTGGAGTCATATATCTTGGCTCGTTTAATTCAGCTAATGCTGTAACTAAGCAAGGCATTTTAGCTTTTAAGATGTGGTATCTATCTTCATACTGACGCTGAACAACTACGCTGTCACCGTCAATTTTAATGTCTTCTGCATAAGAGATAACTGGAATATCAAGATGTTCAGAAATCTGTGGTCCAACCTGAGCTGTATCACCATCGATAGCCTGACGTCCTGTGATGATCAGGTCATAATCAAGATTTCTTAATGCTCCAGCTAATGTAGTAGAAGTTGCCCATGTGTCAGCTCCTCCTAATACTCTGTCAGTTACAAGGATACCTTTGTCAGCACCCATTGCCATAGCTTCACGAAGAACTTCGTCAGCTTTTGGAAGTCCCATTGTAAGAACTGTAACTTCAGCTCCATATTCATCTTTAATTCTAAGTGCTGCTTCTAATCCAGCTTTGTCATCTGGGTTCATGATAGTAAGCATAGCACCTCTGTCTAATGTACCATCTGGGTTGAATTTAACTCCACCTTTTGTATCTGGTACCTGTTTTACACAAACAACTATCTTCACGGTAAGTACCTCCCTATTTCAATAAGTTTCCAGAAATAACCATACGCTGAACTTCAGATGTTCCTTCGTAGATTTCTGTGATCTTAGCATCGCGCATCATACGTTCTACATCGTATTCTCTGATGTATCCGTAACCACCATGTAACTGAACAGCTTTTGTTGTTACTTCCATAGCAACTTCTGCTGCATATAATTTAGCCATAGCAGCTTCAACACTGTATACTTTCTGAGTAGCTTTAGCCATAGCAGCTTTGTATACTAACTGTTTTGCAGCTTCTACTTTTGTTGCCATATCAGCTAACTGGAACTGTGTATTCTGGAACTGTCCGATAGAACGTCCGAACTGTTTTCTTTCTTTTACATATTCGATTGTTCTTTCTAAAGCACCTTCTGCAAGTCCAAGAGCCTGAGAAGCGATACCAATACGACCTCCATCAAGAGTATGCATTGCGATACCGAAACCTTTACCCTGTTTTCCTAACAGATTTTCTTTTGGAATACGGCAGTCTTCAAAAATTAATTCATATGTAGCTGATCCGCGGATACCCATTTTCTTTTCTTTTGTTCCGAATGTGAAACCTGGAGTTCCTTTTTCTACGATGAATGCAGAAATTTCTTTCATCTTTCTTCCGCGTTTTTCAACAACACCTGTTACTGCGATTACGATATAAACGTCTGCGTAGCTACCATTTGTAATGAAGCACTTAGATCCGTTTAATACCCATTCGTCTCCGTCTAATACGGCTTTTGTCTGCTGTCCCTGTGCATCTGTACCAGCACCTGGTTCTGTCAGACCAAAAGCTCCTAATTTCTTACCAGATGCTAAATCTGGGATATATTTTTTCTTCTGTTCTTCTGTACCAAAAGTCTGGATTGGATCGATACAAAGAGATGTATGTGCAGAAACGATAACACCTGTTGTACCACAAACTTTTGATAATTCTTCAACACACATAACGTATGTTAATGGATCGCATCCCTGTCCACCATATTCTTTAGGAACTGGAATACCTAAGAATCCTGCTTTAGCCATTTTTGCTACAGTTTCAACTGGAAACTGTTCATTTTCATCCACGTCCTGTGCAAGAGGCTTTACTTCTTTTTCAGCAAACTCTTTGAAAAGAGTTCTTGCCATTTCATGTTTCTTACTTAATGTGAAATCCATTCTTTATTCCTCCATCATGATTTCTATAAAGTTAACTTTTGCATCCGGAGTTCACCATCTCCGGATGCAAAAGAAAAGCTCTTTTTCTTACTTGCTGTAATCGTAGAATCCTTTACCAGTCTTACATCCTAATAATCCTCCACGAACCATCTTTCTTAATAATGGATGTGGACGATATTTTGTATCACCGAATTCATTGTAAAGTACTTCCATGATTGCAAGGCAAACGTCTAATCCAATTAAATCACCTAAAGCTAAAGGTCCCATTGGATGGTTTGCTCCTAATTTCATAGCTGTATCAATACCTTCTACAGAAGCTACTCCATCAGCATAAATTCCGATTGCTTCGTTGATCATAGGGATTAAGATTCTGTTAACTACGAATCCAGCACCTTCTTCAACCTGTACAGGTGTTTTACCGATTTCTTCAGCGATTGCTTTGATCTTATCAACAACTTCTTTTGGTGTGTTGATACCAGCGATAACTTCAACCAGTTTCATAACAGGAGCTGGGTTAAAGAAATGCATACCGATCATTGGACGATCAAGTCCTGCACCAATTTCTGTGATTGATAAAGAAGATGTATTTGTAGCAAAGATAGCATCTTTTTTACAGATATCCTGTAATTCTTTGAATGTCTGTTTTTTGATTTCCATGTTTTCAATAGCTGCTTCTACGATTAAATCGCAGTCTGTACAGATATCTTTTACACCTGTTGTGATCTTTGCTAAGATAGCATCTACAGTTGCCTGTTCCATTTTTCCTCTTGCAACACGTTTTTCTAAACCTTTTGCGATTTTAGCTTTTCCGTTTGCTGCAAATTCTTCATTAATATCACATAAGCATACTTCATATCCTTCTGTCTGTGCAAATGCCTGTGCGATTCCGCTACCCATTGTTCCAGCGCCGATTACTCCAACTTTCATTATAATTCCTCCTGTAAAATTATTTTACTATATAATTTTCCGGTCTGCGGCTGATACCGCAGACTGGAAATATATTAAGCTTCATTATTATTTGTTCTGGAAAGGAACAACTTTTAATTTCTTAGATTTATCTTTCTCTAAAAAGTTACCCATTCCTGCTTTCTGGTCTTCTGTTTCAAAACAGCTTCCAAAAGCTTTTTCTTCAACAACGATTGCCTGATCCATATCTACCTGAAGACCTTCGTTGATTGCTTTCTTACATGCACGTACTGCGATTGGTGCATTAGATGCGATCTTGTTAGCTAATTTCTTAGCTGCTGCTAATAATTCCTCCTGTGGATATACTGCATTCACAAGTCCGATTCTGTAAGCTTCTTCAGCTTTGATGTTAAATGCTGTATAGATCATTTCTTTGGCTTTTCCAACTCCGACGATACGAGCAAGTCTCTGTGTACCACCGAATCCTGGTGTGATTCCAAGACCAACTTCAGGCTGTCCAAAGATTGCGTTTTCAGAACAGATTCTGATATCACAACTCATGGAAATCTCACATCCACCACCTAAAGCGAATCCATTGACTGCTGCGATAACTGGAATAGGGAATGTTTCGATCTTGCGGAATACATCGTTTCCTGTCTTACCGAAAGCTTCTCCTTCTGCTTTTGTTAATGTACTCATCTCTCCGATGTCAGCACCGGCAACGAAAGATTTATCTCCAGCACCTGTTAATACAACGGCTCTTGTTGCATCTAAGTCAATCGCATCAAAAGTTGCTTCGATCTCTTTTAATACTTCACTGTTTAATGCGTTTAATGCTTTTGGACGATTGATTGTTACAACACCTACAAAACCGTCCTGTTCATATGTAACGAATTCCATTCTAAGAATTCTCCTTTCCTAATTATCTATAATTAATTAGTCTCTTTCAACGATAGTTGTGCAACCCATTCCACCACCGATGCAAAGTGTTGCAAGACCTTTCTTAGCGTCTCTCTTCTGCATTTCATGAAGCAGTGTAACGAAGATACGGCATCCTGAAGCTCCTACTGGATGTCCAAGAGCGATTGCTCCACCGTTTACGTTTACTTTGCTCATATCGAATTTCAGATCTCTTGCTACTGCTACAGACTGTGCTGCGAAAGCTTCGTTTGCTTCGATTAAGTCCATATCGTCAATTGTTAAGTCTGCTTTTGCTAAAGCTTTCTTTGTAGAAGCTACTGGTCCAACACCCATGATAGATGGATCTACACCACCAAGAGCTCCTGTTACATATGTAGCCATTGGTGTAACACCTAATTCTTTAGCTTTTTCTTCGCTCATTACTACGACTGCTGCTGCACCATCGTTGATTCCTGATGCGTTACCAGCTGTAACCATTCCACCTTCTTTTCCTGAACAGCATCTTAATCCTGCTAAAGATTCAGCTGTTGTTCCAGGTCTTGGTCCTTCGTCTGTATCTACGATAACTGTTTTCTTTCTCTGTTTTACTTCTACAGGAACGATCTCATCTTTGAATCTTCCTGATTCCTGAGCTGCGACTGCTTTCTGCTGAGAAGCTGCTGCAAACTCATCTAATTCTTCACGAGTTAATCCCCACTGTTCTGCTACGTTTTCAGCTGTGATCATCATGTGATAGTGATTGAATGCATCTGTTAATGCATCGTTAACCATTGTATCTACCAGTGTTCCGTTATTCATACGATATCCGAAACGTGCTTTTGGTAATGCAAATGGAGCCATTGACATGCTTTCCATACCACCGGCAACAACGATATCAGCATCTCCTGCCTGAATCATCTGTGCTGCCATGTTTACACAGTTTAATCCTGATCCACATACTACGTTAACTGTAACTGCTGGTGTTTCAATTGGAAGTCCTGCGTTTAAGGAAGCCTGACGAGCAACGTTCTGTCCTAATCCTGCCTGGATAACGCATCCCATGTATACATGGTCTACCTGATCAGCTGGAACTCCTGCTCTCTTTAATGCTTCTTTGATTACGATTGATCCCATGTCTACTGCTGGTACTGTGCTGAGTACTCCACCCATTTTACCAATCGCTGTACGGCATGCTCCTGCGATAACTACTTTCTTTGCCATATCAATTTTCCTCCATATTCTTGATTATTATACTTTGGCGATCTTCTCTCTCGCCGATATGTTAATACTATCACAATCTTTTCTCATTTTCAATTGCTATTTTTTAAAAAGATTTTCAATAAATTGTGCAAAGTGCCAAAAGCCGCATAAATACGTGTTTTTTCGATGTATACAATGTCCTTGTCGGATTGTATTTTTTTTAACACAATCCGACATAACTTATAACACTTTCTCACCGAATTGATAACTTTCTTGTATTTTCTATGAAATAATCCTGATTTTTTCGTGAAAAAAATAACAATTTTTACAACATAAATATATTTACACTCTTTATAAATTGATTTTTTGTTAAATTTACTTCACTTTCAACATGTCTAACTTAACACATCCCTGTATTTTTTCATTGAAAGAAAAAACTTTTTATTCTTATGAAAAATCCCCATATTTTTTAAAAACTTATTTCTGTACACGCAAAAAAGAGAGCTTGGTGTGTGCGTTAAAACACCAAACTCTCTTTTCTCTTCTATATTATTGTCTTCTGATCATTAACGATCCTGCATGCTGATACAATCGATCGCTACCGGACCACCTCTGACTACTTCAATATTTGTATAACGTTCTTTAAACACCTTTAAAATAGAATCATTCTTTGTCTCTGTACGAATTGCTTCTATTAATAAGCTGTCTTTTCCCATATCCTTGATCAGAAAACGGAACACTTCTGCCATCTGGAAGATCTCTGCCATCTGCTTCTCTGTAAGACTTTTCACTTTGATAAACATGATTTCCTTTGTTCGGATCGATGTATCCGTATAGTCAATAACTTTAATAACTTCCACGCTTCGATTTAACTGTTTCTTGACCTGTTCAAATGTCTTTTCATCTGCATCAATACAGATTGTCATACGAGACATTGTTGGATCTTCTGTTTCTCCAACTGTAAGACTGTGTATATTGTAGGCTTTTCCAGAGAATAGTCCGGAAATTCTTGCAAGAACACCAGCACGGTTTTCTACGAACAAGGAAAGCCATCTTCTTTCCATCTGATTATCCATTTTCATTCCTCCTATTCTTCTCCACGTTCCATGATCAGATCTGTGATAGATCCATTTGGTTTCACCATTGGCATAACAAGCTCTTCATTCTCAATGATAAATTCAATGATCGTTGGCCCATCTGTTTTCGCTTTTGCTTTCTCAAATGCTGGGATAATTTCTTCTTTCTTAAAGACTCTGATCCCCTGTGCTCCATAACTTTCAGCAAGTTTTACAAAATCTGGTGTATATGGCGGACATTTTGAAAAATCTCCATCACAATGATGTTCACAACTCTTTCTTCTTCTTAAACATGTACCTGCATATGCTTTATCATAGAAGAGATCCTGCCACTGTCTCACCATTCCAAGATACCCATTATTTAAAATACAGATTGTAATAGGAAGTTCCTGAATCACAGCTGTCGCGATCTCCTGGGAATTCATCTGAAATCCACCATCTCCAGATACACAAACAACTTCTCTTCCTGGATTACCAATTGCTGCACCAATTGCTGCTGGAAGCCCATAACCCATCGTTCCGAGTCCACCAGATGTCAGCATCTGTCGTCTGCCATATAATTGTAAGAACTGTGTCGTCCACATCTGATTCTGTCCAACGTCTGTTGTGACAATTGGTTCATCAAAGTACTCATTGATCGCATCAATAACCTGTTTTGGAACTAATTTTTCTTTTTCTTCCATTACTAATGGCTTTTGTTCATGCCATTCATTCATTCTTGACAGCCATTCATCTACTTTACATGGTTCTTCATTTTCTGCAATAGACAACATTAATGCGATGGCTTCTTTTGCATCTCCTACCAATGGCACATCAACTGTAACGTTCTTAGAGATCGCCGCTGTATCAATATCAATATGAATGATCTTGGCATTCGATGCAAATGTTCCAAGTTTTCCTGTAATTCGGTCATTAAATCTTGTTCCAATGGAAATCAACAGGTCACAATCATTTACTGCCTGATTTGCAGCATAATTTCCATGCATTCCAATATTTCCATAATATAATTCATGATTTGTTGGTACAATCCCTCGTCCCATGATCGTTGTAACAACTGGAACCTTTAATGTTTCCATTAATTTGCACATCTCTTCTTGTGCCCCTGCAATCTTCGCACCTCCACCAATTAAGAATAATGGACGTTTCGCATCATAGATCATATTCATTGCACGAAGAATCTGTCCATGATGTGGTTTCGTGTTTGGTTTATATCCACGAATATTGACTTCCTCTGGATATTCATCACTTCCTAATTCAGCCATCACATCTTTTGGAAGATCTAATAAGACTGGTCCCGGTTTCCCTGTTCTTGCAATATAAAACGCCTCTTTGATCAGGCGATTCAAATCCTCTCTTTTACGGACAACTATAACAAATTTCGCGATATTTCTTGTAACTCCGACAATATCGATCTCCTGAAATGTATCATTACCGATCAGATTTGTGGCAACCTGTCCTGTAAAACACACCAATGGCACACTGTCATAATTCGCTGTTGCTATTCCTGTAACAAGGTTTGTGGCACCTGGTCCACTTGTTGCCAGACAGACACCAACTTTTCCTGTAGCTCTTGCATATCCATCTGCCGCATGGATCAACCCCTGCTCATGTCTTGGAAGAATCAGTTCTACTTGATCCTGCTTATAGATTTCATCAAAAATATCAATGACACACGCACCCGGGTATCCAAAGATCTTCTCTACGCCTTCTTCCTGTAATGCCTTTACCAGAAATTCATTTCCTGTCATTTTACCCATACTACATCTCCTCCATCTCTTCTTCCAGATTAGTCTCATCTAGTGTATATTTCACTTCTTCCTGAGCCTGTATTTTAAAATCCTCCACCTGTTCTTCTCCAACAACTGGAAGATCATCTGTTGATTTTACTCCAAAACATCTCAAAAATTCTTCTGTCGTACGAAACAAGATCGGACGCCCGATCGCATCCAGTCGTCCAGCCTCTTTGATCAGCCGGTATTCTAACAGTTTGTTGATCGGATGATCGCATTTCACACCTCGAATCGCTTCAATCTCTTGTTTCGTTACTGGTTGCTTATAAGCAATGATCGATAAAGTCTCAAGCATTACATCCGTAAGCCTTGGTTTCTTTGGATGGTTCACAATTCTTATCAATGATCCATAATATTCTGTTTTGGTACAAAGCTGATAAGCATCATCCAGTTCCAATAACCGGATTCCTCTCTCTTCTTTGTCATATTCTATCTGTAACAGTTTGATCAACTCATCAAACTGTTCATCATCTATCTCAAGTGCCTCCATCAGCTGCCGCCTTGTCACACTTGTTCCCATCGAAAATAAAATTCCTTCGATCGCTGCAAGTTTATTCTTCATAAATTCATTACTCCAGTGTCCGTATGAAAATATCATCTTCGATATTTTCCTGTTGAACGTAAATCTTTCCTGTCTTCATCAATTCAAGAACCGCCAGAAATGTGACGATCACTGCTTCTTTTGTCTCCTGTTCGTTTAGAAGGTCATAAAAGTTCACTTCTTTATATTGTATAATATAATTATACACTTCCGTGATCTTATCTTCTAATTTGATCTCTTCCTGCTTGATCTCCCCAAATTCGCTTCGGATCGGATCTAACTTATCCTGTCGTTTTCTCATTACAAACTGAAAAACTTCAGAAATCCTCTGTAAAGTTACCTCTGATAACATCTGCACAGGATCGATCTCTTCTCTGTATGCAAGTACTTGCGGTGGAATATCTGGTGATCTAAAAAAACTCTTCTCTGCCGCCATCTCTCGTTCTTTCAACTGTAAAGAGGCATATTTATAAATCTTATATTCAATCAGTCTCCTTACAAGTTCTTCTCTCGGATCTCCTTCTTCTTCCTCTTCTTCCTTCACTGGAAGCAACATCTTCGCCTTGATCTTTAATAATGTGGCTGCCATAACGAGAAAGTCACTCATCACATCAAGATCTTCCTCTTCCATAGAGCGGATATAATCAAGATACTGGCTTGTGATCTCAGAGATTGGAATATCATAAATATCCACTTTATTCTTCTCGATCAGATGCAACAGAAGATCTAATGGTCCTTCAAATGCATTTACCTTAATATCTATTCCCATAAATCAGTCTCTCTTCTTTAATTCAATGCATGAAATCTCTGGTTTATTAAACAATCTTAATTTGATGGAATGGTTTCCAAGTCCACGGCTTAAGATCATCGTTGTCTCTCCCTCATGAAACTCTCCTGCATCGTATTTTGGAAAAATCTGAAATTGCGGTGAGATCACACCTCCAAATTTCGGAATTCTTACCATTCCTCCATGGAAATGACCAGCTAAGACAAGATCACTGCCCCAATCTGCATATGTTTTTAAATAGTTTGGGTTATGTGCTAATAAAATATGAAAAATGTTTCCTGGAGAACTTCCTACCACAGATTCCATATGAGAAAGCGGCATGCGCGGTACATGAAATCTCTGATAATATTTCTTCTCAAGATCAAACGCAGTTAAAGAAATAAATCCAGTCTCTGACTGAATTACGATCGTTTCATTCGAAATGTGATGTATGTTATACTCTTTCAGACTATGAACATAATCTTTATACCGCACACCAAAGATTTCTTCATTCCTTGCAAGTTTCAGTTCGTGGTTTCCATCCGCATAATAGATTGGATACTTTGCAGATAACTCTTTCATCAGTGCAAGCGGCACTTCCTCATTCGAAGATTCGCTGCTTATTACCATATCTCCTCCAACCAGGATCATATCCGGTCTGCATTCATCAATTCGTTCGATCAATTCCTGATTATTCTCTCCAAACTGTGCACAATGCAGATCTGTTAAAAACACGATCCGATATCCATCAAATGCTTCTGGAATCTTTTCTGACTCTATTTCGTAATATTCAACTGTCAATCTCTTATTTTCATAACTGCTTAAAAGCACTGCCACGGCAATCCCCACAACCAACAGCACTGCTATGATCCATATCCATAAAGGAATCATAAACACTCCTTCTCTCTGTTTCCCAATCCATCTTATGATTCGTAAATGTCTTTTTCCTATTTTACTAGATATAGCAAAAAAAAACAACCCATAGCACAACATCTTTAGGAATATTGTACAAAAAAAGAGAATGCCAAGATTTGCGAGGCTCACTTAGGGATTTGATGAAATAACTATTTTTAAGTGAAGCCTTCAAACGGAACTCAAAACAAAACGGCCACACTAGAGTATTGATCTACTCCGGTGTGGCCGTTTTTTCCCTATCTCGAGTACCGAAATGGTAGGTGAGATAATTTTATTTCTCATCTTCGCCAAAATATAACATCTTGCCAGAAGTCGGTTCTCTTTTTGGTTCAACATATTTGATTCTATATATTTTACACCTAAATTTTTCTAATGATTTATCAACTTCATCAAACACATTTTGATAAATTAATGTATTTACATAGCCATGAATATTTTCTTCCTCTGATATAAAATATTTTTGATTAAGTTCTGAAACCTTTAAAGCACACACTGCAAAATTTCCTTTGTTATTCTGTAGTAAATTGAAATGATATGCTTCAGAACGAAATTGATAAACAATATTTCGCATTTTATCAAAAATATCATCATATGCGGATTGACGTATACTTTTGTTCGATATCATAAAGTCTAGATTTCCATATGCATTATCAAGTTGGCCTAATTCAGTGGATGCTACATGACAATAACTATCCATGCAATATTGTAAAGAATCCATATATTGTTTCATGCTAGTATTATAATATTTTTCTAACTCATCATTGATATCGTCATTTTCATTAAATGGCATTGGAATATTTTCTTGATATCAGGAAATCAAAGATTCCTTTGCTATATGTTCAATTTTTGTATTCTCAGAGATAAGTGAAAATTTTTCTATCCACTCATTAGAATTCTCTTCCTGTAAAGCGTTTAACACTAATTCTGCTGGAGCATCAAAATCAAGGTATTTAATTTTCCTTAATTCTTTTAAAACTTTAGTAGCCTGAAGCCAGAATTCTTCCATAGACTTTTGTTTTTCTACAAAATATTCTGTAAGTGACATTATAAATCCTAAAAGAGCACTTCCAAGAATAGCCATTTCAATGTCATAAAAAATAGAATTTGATTCTTTTCCAATTGCGAATGCTAGTACCAAAGCAATAATGGATATTGCCAACGTGATTATTGTTAACCATTTCTTTGCTTTCATTTACAAGCCTCCTTACGAAACGCAACGAGCATTTTTTGTAATATCTGTGAATTCCGATATTCCTCTTTAATTACATCCATATTATAACCTTCTATTTCTTCAAAATAGGGCATCCATATGTTGCTGCTGTATTCTTCCTTATTATTCCAGTTATAAAAAACATAATTTTTAATTTTTAAAACGTTCTTTTTCATCATTTGTTTCAAACAAAAGAATGCAATCCATAAATTTATCATGTGCTATTGTTTCATCATCACCATCCGGATGATAATAAAATATATTTACAATATGTTCAATGGAATCTTTGATAAAATACTTAAATGAAATATCCCAATGATGGTATTTAGTTAATGAAATACCATCTGTTCTTGGCGATGGTGTAAAATAACGTCCACCATCAAGTGACAGTCCCTCTAATGAAGCAAGCATTGTTTGATGATAGTACAAATTAATATCGTACCACCTAGGATGGATATCAGTTTGATTAAACAAATAATACTGATATCCGTCCTTTGAATCATCAACTATTGATTCTATTGTGAATTCAGGTGAAAATCTATAATATAACTTTTCGGAGTTATAATTATCGGGAGAACAATCCCATAAATTAGAATTTTTTAAATACATCATAATTCTATCTAATGGTGATTCTAATAATCCAAATCTTTTCCGCCATAAAAATTCAACATCGTTTAAATCGGCCTGCTTATCAATAGGTGTGTTATTATCTACAACTCGTGTATACACATGGTATGCTCTTACAATCTTTCCATAGTTCTTTCCATCTTTATTTTTTACGTCTTTATCTTGATAATCCTTTTCTAAATAATACGGAACTTCAAGACTGTCTTTTATGATAAGAACATCAATCTCATGATTATTAATAGTAAAGGTCTGCATTTCGATTCTTGGACGAGTACTTCCGACAAATGTAATGTTTCTTAATATATCGGTAATGCCTTGTTGATTTCTTCTGTATGAATCATTTTCTACGCCTGTTATAGAACAATCATCATCTGCTACACCAAATATAATGTAAGAGTCTCTTCTTGGACGGTTATTTGCCATACACAAAATATCATGAACAAGTTCAGCTTTATCATGATGGTGCTCTCTCTTGAAATCCCACCAATCATCTTCTCGTCTCGTCTTTATTAGAGAGATCACTAATTGTTCTGTATCCATTATTCTTCAACCTTTATAATCTCATTGATAATCTGTGCCATTTGTTTATTTCCTAATTGGTCTCTGAAATAGACTGTATAGCCATCTGCAGTAAGCATATTAAAGAATACTTTTGCACATTCTATTTTTGCTTTTTCAGTACCTCTCAAATCTGTTTTGTTTTCAACATCTTTTGTTTCAACAATAATATTCAATTCTTTATGTCCGTTTTTATGCTTTACTACATACATAAAGTCTGGGCTATACATTCCGCCAGTAATTGTAGGAATAGCAATGCTTGCTCTAGGAATTTTTCCGTAGACAATAACTTCATCTATATCAGCAGTAATATTGTCTTTTTCCAATGGCGAATCATATGCGTAGGAATCGTATAAATACTTGTCACTAGGGGTTCCGGGAACAATTTTTGTGCCTATCCTTCCTTGCGATATTTCGCTCCTTACAGTTCCGTCTGCATAAGTAAGTGCTGTTGCACCTAACGGAGCCTTACTGCGTTCATATCTAAATCTTCCTTGCAAATTGTCATTCTTCCATGCAGAAAATTCTGCACAGAAACCTGCTACCGTATTCTCATTGATATGTGCAGTAAACTCTGTTCCATGATTTTGTGCATATTTAGTCAGTGCTGTGTGTAATACTTTAATTGGTAAATTTGTAGCAGATGATATTCTTTTTAGAAAAACATTGTATGGAATTGTTTTGTGAATTACATACTGTACCCCTGTTTCTCTTATAGCATTCATCTCGGCTCCATTGCTTTCAACCACATCTCGGTCACTGCGCATAACCAAATCCGTAAAAACTCCCGGCTTTTCAAAGAGCTTCAACAAAACATCATCTAAATTATCATTTAAATCATTATCATAAAACAACAAATATCTGTGATTGATAGTTTCCCAAAGTTCCTTTATTTCGTTATAAACAGCTTTGCGGATTTTCACAGGTTTTGGTTTATCTTTATTTCTATCTTTAACTTTTCCAGCAGATAAGCCTGTAGCAAAATCAGGATATTCTGCAAAGAACAAATCTCTTGTTTCCGGTTTGATATTAAGATGTCTGTCAATGTAACGCTTATCATAAAGTTCATCAAATAAATCATCACTTGATTTGCCGATTTTCTTTGCTACTGCATTCAATTTTTCTTCAGAAATAATTGCTGTTTGTGGAAGTTCTCCATTTATTTGATCCACAAGTTTTTGAGCAAAGTCTGCCTCTGTAAAATCAACAATATAATTCAGTGTGAACTCTTCATTAGATATTCTATTTCCGTTTTCATCAACAGGAAGACGTAATCCTCGTCCTACTTCCTGAAGCTTACTGTTTTCACTTCCACTTGAACGAAGTTTTGCAATAGTAAACACATTAGGATTATCCCAGCCTTCTTTTAAAGTCCATTTAGAAAAGAGAAAACGTAGTGTATTCAGTGTTCCATCTTCATTCTTAAAAGACAAAAGCTGTGTTTTACCATGTAAAATGGTATCAATCTCTTTTGCTATGTCTTCATCTGAATCACTATTATCTTGAGAGAAATACCCCGCATGACAAGCACTTAAATCTGAAAGGCTTGCTTCGAGATAGTCTCTATATTCTTTATCGTGTTCATTTAAAGATGATATGGTTTTTTCTATTTGTTCTTTCAACAACTCCTCAAACATTGTTAGAAGATATGGCTTCTTGCCGTCATCACTACTTCGATATGATGTGATGTCATCAATGAAAAACAATGCTAAGGTTTTAATCTTATAGTTGCGATTACAGAAATTTTCTTTTTCTGTTTCAAAATGACGCTGCAGAGCCAGTCTCAGCATCTGTTCCTGATATGAGGTCATGTAAATATCAACATCAAGTTCCTCTCCGGAAGTCTTAATAATTCCGTTGGAGAATTCAACCGATGTTTTATCAATTACAGAAATAGTTATTCCCTCAAAAGCATCACTAATAATTGATAAAGAATCTCCTTTTTTCAGTGTAAAGTTTCTTGTTGCTTCATCTTTCTTTTTATACTGAAAATGAACTGCTTCTTTGCTATCAATAGATGTTATTTTTACTTTTTCTTCTTTCTTTGAAACAGGCTCAAAATGTTCCTTTGCTACTCCCTTGATTAAACCCTGATTAAAAGATGCACAAGCATTTAAATCATAAAGAAGATTTTGGTAATCCTTAATTGTAATTTTATTTTTCCCTCTTCCTGTAGTTGTTTCTGGAAAAGTTGCACCAAAACGGATAATCGATTGAGGCTTAATCTCATCGAGAATAACTTTAAAAGCTTTTTGATCACGTGAAAAGCGATGTGGTTCATCAATAATCACAATTGGCTTAGTAGATGCAATGGCATTGAATGGTCTATAAAAGCCTTCCACTCCATAGTCATAATCATCACGAGTTAACATTTTACCATTTGTCAATAATTGCATATTAACAAGCAATACATATATTTTCTTTGTGTTTTGGCAAGAACCTTTTACAAATTCACTTACTACACTAGGAAAATAAGAACGCCCTTTTTTCTTGTTTTTCGGTGATTCCAGTACCAATGTTTCAATTTCAGTTCCATATCCACAGCCATCGGTGAAATGGCGTCTTGCATATGGTTCGTTTAAGAATTGCTCTGTACCGGCTTTAATTGCCAGAGAGGGTACAGCAATGATAAATTTATTAAAGCCGTATCTTTTATGCAGTTCAAACATCGTCTTTGTATAGACATATGTCTTACCTGTTCCTGTTTCCATCTTTATATCCAGATTGAGATACTCACAGTCTGAAACAGGAACATTTGAATGATATTCCGGCGGTAACTCAGATTGCAATCTTTTTATATTTGTTGCAATGTGAGCATCAGCCAATGAAAAAGTGGGATTTGTATAAAATTGTGTTGGTGCTGAAATATAGGCACCGCTAAATACATCGACAATAGCATCAATTGCTTTTTGCTGATGTGGTAATTGTTGTTGGAGGATTAGTTCCATGTTATGCCTCCTTAATAGCGTACATCAAAGTTTATACGAAGGTTCTTTTCCGTATCTTTGAGTCTTGCTAAATTCATTTTAAGGTCTTCTGTCATAGTCCAAACAAAACTATATCCGAACAACACTACATTTTCCGGATTAAAGTTACCGTCCGTTTCATATTTATCGACAATGGCAGCAATAGCGTCTTTTGTAATATCAGCATCAATGAGATATAGGTGTTTATCAATGAAATATCCCGTATATCCCTCAAAATCTATTTTTTGTACATCTGCATTAAACCCGTATCCGTCACGAACAAGCCATGTTGTCAAAACAGTATTTGTTCCAAAATCTGTAAGGATATCATTTGTTAAGAACATACCTTGATTTTCTGGAACAAAATTTTCCAATTTATCAAGAGTAGTTGTATTTGGCTCTTCAAGGGTATAGTGCTTAAAGCCAAGAGCAACTTTTGCATCTGGGTATGTTTCTTTAATTTTAGATGTTGCCCTATGAATTCTTTCTAATCCAACTTGATCAAGTGTATGCTTTCGATTTACACTATCTAAAAAATCAAGAACTTTCTGCGTTTTTGCTTTTTCAGTCTTTGAATCATTGGAAAATTTTTCATCTAAATCTTCTGGTAACTGAACAGCAATCATGGTTCTGTTACCATTGCTTTCAGCGTTCAATGATAGTAATGCTTCAAAAGAAGATGCAGAACCAGAAAAGAAGTCTAAACATATATCTCCATCATTTGAACCTATATGGAATACTTTCTTTATTAAATAAGTTGGTTTTGGAAAATCAAACGCATCTCCCATCTCATAGGCGGTTAGTTCCTTTGAACCTTGTTCTGTTATAACATTTGTTTCTTCCCAAATATCATCGTCTTCTCCCGATAAATCTCCTACCAAATCATCTTCATACCATATGGTTTTAGCTTTAAACGTTCCTTTTCTATATTTCTCATAGCATCCATATTTACCGGTGTTCTTTTTCTTTGCCACTAATTCACTTTCCATAGATGAGGATGAATTATTAAAACGGTTAAATTTATCTTTCCCCCAACGCCAACAACTTTCCTCACCTTCACTGTTTAACGGTAAAATTTCAATGCTGAATTCTTCGCTTTTTTCTAGTGAAACAGGACAATATCCACATTCATCAATTGAATTTGGATTTGTATATATTGGATAGTAAAGATTTGGTCTATTAAATTTTCCAAATTTAGGGTTTCTGTTTCTCAATTCTCTTTCTTCAAATTCTCCAATATTATCTTGTTTATCAAATGCTCCTTGTCCTTTACTTAATTCATTAAGTTCGGTTGAAATATTCTTTGTATAAACAAAAAGATATTCATGAGTTTTAGCAAGTTGTTTATATGTTTGCCCTCTCTTATTTGCTTGAACGATAATATTTGCGACAAAGTTTTCTTCTCCAAAAACATCATCACATATCAGTTTTAGATTACTTTGTTCATTATCATCAATAGATATAAAAATAACTCCATCATCGGTGAGCAAATCTCTCGCTAACAATAAACGAGGGTACATAAACATAAGCCATGCAGAGTGAGAAGCTGAACCTCTCTTTGTCAAATCAAGAATTCTTTGCGCTTGTTCATCGTCAATGCTTAACTTTGTTGATAACTCTTCAGCCGAAAAGTTAAAATTATCATTATAAACAAATCCATCAGAGCCTGTATTATATGGAGGATCTATATAAATACATTTAACCTGATGTGCATAGCTTTTTAATAATTGTTTTAATCCGTCAAGGTTATCTCCTGAAATATAAATATTCTGGCTATCTTTGTTTTCTGGTTTGTTGTTATGTTCTTCGTCTGGCACAATAACAGTAGTAGTATCAATAGATGCTAACAAGCGAGCATAATTCTTTCCGAGGAATTTTAATTCGTAACCTTCATTACTAACCATTAACTTGTCACTTAAATATTCTTTGAATCTTTCAATATCAAAACTGCCGTCTGCGTTAAAACAGGCCGGAAAATTTTCCTTCAATACTTCTATTTGTTTAGTGTTTGGAAGTATTTCTTCATTTGAATTCAAAATATCTTTAATCATTTTTCTTTAACCTCCACAGTGTAGTTAAGCCATGCCTCTTCAACAGTTGAATAATCTATATCATGGTTAAGGCAAAATTCTTTAATGCTTTTCATCGCATTAATGTTAGGTTTTGCTTTTCCACATTCCCATCTATTTACAGTTGAGAATGCAACTTTTACTTCTTTAGCGAAATCATTTTGTGTTAATAGACTTCGTTGTCTAATTCGCTTTATCTCTTCCGGTAACTCCATATCGCATCTCCTAGTCTTTGTAATCTCAAAAATATAGCGTTATTATATCACATAATTATGAATTTTTCTACCTCTTAGATCCTCCGGTCTATATGACTTGGAGTTTTTTTATTTTTATTCTTCAAAAACGTCCTTTTAGTTATCTTCCCGTGGCTACTAGTTAAAGGAAATTTAAAAAATTTTTCTTGAAAGGGTAAAAAACAGGCATTTTTATTTGCCTGTAACTTGTAAGGAAAAAGATTTTAAGAATTGGTACTTAAACGTATCAGTTTTGTCCTTTCACTGTTGAGAGATAAAAAAGGAGGAAATTCATATGGTAAAAGCTGAAAATATACCGCCATATCTAAAGGCAAATGCCAAATGGTGCAACTGGAGGTACGAGAATAGAGATTCTGGAATAACAAAAGTTCCATACAATCCAATGACTAACGCTCACGCATCAGTGAAAATCCCAAGCACTTTTACTAACTTTGATTCAGTAATTAATGCGCTGAATAGTTATGACGGTATTGGAATCCGTGTGGATGGTAAGTTAGCCGCTATCGATCTAGACCATTGTATTGAAGACGGCAAGCTCAGTTCTCTTGCGGAATATATCGCATCTCATTTCGGAAATACATACATAGAGATAAGTCCGAGCGGAACAGGTCTGCGCATAATCCTATTTGTTGCTGACGGTTATGTATATGACAAAGATACCTACCATATCAAGAAAGGTGATATCGAGGTTTATGTTGCAGGTGCTACAAATCGTTTTGTCACTATCACAGGTGATGTATATCTCAAAAATGAAATAGCAGAAAATACAGATGGTTTACAGTGGCTGATTGATACATATATGAAAAGAAAAGTACCGGCAGTTAACGATTTGAATTTCGAAAACAGACCATCCTTGTTATCCGATGAAAGTGTCATTGCTAAAGCAACGGTATCAAAGCAAAGGAACAAATTTCAAAATCTGTGGAATGGAGATATTTCCGATTATCCGTCACAGAGTGAAGCAGACTTAGGACTCGTATCTATACTCGCATTCTATTGCAACGGAAATAAGGAGCAGATAGCCAGAATGTTTCGCAAGTCTGCCTTGTTTCGTAGCAAGTGGGATGAAAGGCACGGAAGCAAAACTTATGGAGAAATAACGATAGATAAAGCATTGTCGGGTATGAAAAACTTCTATTCTCCGATAGTTCCTGCTCCTGCAAGTGAAGATTTTGATGATGAAATGAATAGGCTGATTGCTTTAAATCCCGAAGATATTACAAAGTATCTTTGGACGGATATCGGTGCAGGAATGCTCTTTGCAGATTTTTATGAAAACTGTCTTCGCTATGTGCCTGAGCGTAAATCATGGTTCTATTACGAAAATGGTATATGGAAACAGGATGTCGGCGGACTTAAAGCTATGAAGTTGTGTATGAATCTTGCCAATCTTCTGCATATGTATGCTTTGAAAATTACAGACGAGCATAAACGAAAAAGTTATATGGACTATTCCAAACGATGGCAGTCACATGGGTGCAGAGTCAATATTCTAAAAGATGCACAAGTGTATCATCCCATTTCCGTATCAGAATTTGATTCCGATCCATATATCTTCAACTGTAAAAACGGAACACTTCGTGTGGATACCTTTGAATGTCTGGAGCATAAAAGCAGTGATAAATTAACGAAAATTTCCAATGTCATATATGATCCAAATGCCAAAAGTCATAGATGGGATAAGTTTATCTCAGAGATCATGTCCGGTGATAAGGAAAAAGCAAAATTTCTACAGAAACTGCTTGGTTACGGACTTACAGGAGATACAAGACATGAGTGTATGACCATTCTCTATGGTGCAAGCACACGCAATGGCAAAGGAACACTTTGCGAAAGTGTATTAAAGGTACTTGGCTCTTATGGTTGTACGGCAAGACCCGAAACACTTGCTCAAAAGAATAATGCAAACAGTTCTCAACCTACTGAAGATATTGCCCGTCTTGCAGGAGTGCGATTTGTAAATATTTCGGAACCCGGTAAAGGACTTGTACTTAATGCAGCGCAGGTAAAAAGCATGACAGGCAATGATACCATCAATGCTCGTTTCCTTCATGAGAACAGTTTTGATTTTCAGCCATTGTTCAAGCTTTACATCAATACCAATTATCTTCCGGCAGTCAATGATATGACCATTTTTACAAGTGGCCGAGTCATCATAATTCCGTTTGAAAGGCATTTTGATGAGTCGGAACAGGACAAGTCTTTAAAGCTGGAATTTTCAAAGCCAGAAGTTCAAAGTGCTATTTTGAATTGGCTGCTTGAAGGTTATGCACTTCTACAAAAAGAAGGACTTATACTTCCACAGTCCGTAAAAGATGCAACTGCAAGATATCAGCATGACAGTGATAAGATGATCCTCTTTATGGAAGACTGCATGGAACAAGGGGACTTTGAAGAAAGGACTTCTTCTGTATATAGACGCTATAAGGATTGGTGTGCCGAGAACGGTCACTATGCCGAAAGCATGAAGAACTTTAAACAAAGTCTTGAAACCGTGGCAACCGTAGTTAGAAAAAGACCGAAAGGCGGCGGAGAGAAAACCACAATGGTCACAGGTTATAGATTGCTTTCGGATTTTCTTGAATAATGACAGGGGGCATTGTGGCAAGTATATATAGTTGATTTAAAATTCTACTCTCTATAGAGAAAATATATATTTATCTGCCCCATTGCCCCCAACTGTGAAGGAGGTGGTGCGTATGTGCTAGATAACCTAAGAACATCAACGATTAAGGTAACAACCTGGAAAGGAGTAGGCACATGAGCAAATACAGATTTGATACATCTATCTTCGACCGATATGTACATGACATGAAACATATCAGCAAATACCAACCTGTGGTTATGCTTGCAAACTATAAAGGAAAAGCATTTCTTGTACAGTGCAGCGTTAAGGCAGACCACGCTTGTTGGAACATCGTCGGAGATTTATTCGATGCAACATTTCTATCTCGTAAGGATTTAGAAGATTTTATCATCAGCAACAATCTTCACGAGTGGACGGAAGAAGATGACAGGATATACAATAAAAAGCTTTCTAACTTCTGTCAGAACAAGTGTCGCATTGAACTTTAACCCCTAGGGGCAGTGCAAATCTCCACGCTTTCTTTTACCGTGGAACGGCGTGGGGTCTTGCGTACAAACAAGGCGAAATCAAAGGGGTAATTAAACCTAAATCAAACACAACAATTTTTTATGAGAAAACGGAGGAACAAACACATGAATATTGATAAGAAGGTTGCACATTATTTACGAAATACATGGATCGATTTTCAGACATTTTACATTCTGGACATCATCCCTCAAAACAAAGATGACGCTGTTGTTATTCTTTGCCCGCTATATCCAGCTGAAGACAAAGTGTTCTTTGTCTGGTATCAGGGTAAACAATATCCTTATCAGTCATTTGATCATATGATGGATGCACTTATAGAGTGCAGACATATCTCACCCGGAGAAGCTGATTCTCTTAAGAAAAAATATATTAACACCAATGCAAAGGAGATTTAAGATTATGAATTACGACACTTTTACAATTGAATCCGAATCCTACAGAAAAGCATTCTGGAACACGATGATGAAAGGAAAAGGTGTTCCGTATAGCACTATGGAAAAAGGAAACGCCGGAAGTGATATGTTCGTTATTCCATACGACAGTAATCGTATGTTTATAGATGCATTAAAGAAAGAATGTATCTTCAGAAATATCGGTACAAGCATTACCACTATTGACTCTGATTTGGATATTTGGCTTTCCGATAGTGATGAACCTGCCGAATGGGTAGTAAGCAACACCGACCGTTTTATCAAAGATGTAGCATCATCTTTCACTAAGAAAAAAGTGAAATGCCACAAACTTGCCATCATCGACAGAATGGATATGGATTTTATGCAGGATATGAAATTCGACATGGAAGACTTCCTTGTAAACCGCTTTGCTAAAAGATTCGGTAAAGTTGAGGAAGATGCATTTGTAAATGGTACTGGCGTAGATATGCCTACAGGATTTTTGCACGATACCGAGGGTGCTGAGGTCGGCGTAACAGCAGATATACTTACCTTTGATGATGTTATTGCACTTTACTTCTCGGCAAAACCGGAATATCGCACTAAGGGTGTATGGTTAATGAACGATGAAACTGCACAGAAGTTACGCACTCTTAAGGATAAGGAAGGTAACTACATTTGGAATCACAGCAATGACACTATCATGAGCAGACCTGTGTACATCTGCAATGCAATGCCAAGCACAGATAAGATTATCGCATTCGGTGACTTCAGCTATTACTGGATCATCAACCGTATGCCAATCAGCGTACGTGCTTTGACAGAATTATTTACGATGCATCATCAAGTAGGCTATCTTGCACATGAGTATCTTGATGCAAAACTAATACGTTCTGAAGCTGTCAAGGTGCTTCATCTTAAATAAGAACAAACGAAACGAGGTGGATTCAGTGGAAAGTAAATCCGGTGTAACTGAACTTCAGATTGGAAATACCTTATTCATCGTTGAGTACGAAACAAGTGCTACGGCTGCCGAAACAGCCTACGATAAGGTAAAAAGGCTTATTACAAGCCATGCAAACGACTATGAAAAGTTATCAGAAATAACACAATTATCAGCGTAATATAACTCGACTAATGCCGAATAGTACGGTAATATGACAATACCCTATATAGGGTGTTCCGCTTGAAGGCTGTCGGAAAGGAGTAGAAAATGAACAATTTAAACAGACAGCCTTATGATGCAGCCCCTGAAAAGATAACTGCACTTTATTGCAGATTATCTCGTGATGATGAACTTCAGGGTGACAGCAACAGTATAAAGAACCAAAAAACAATATTAAAAAAATACGCTGATGATAACGGATTTACTAACACTGAATTTTTTGTCGATGACGGAGTAAGTGGCACAACCTTTGACAGACCGAGTTTTCAAAGAATGATAGCAGAAATGGACGCAGGTCATATTGCAACGATTATTGTAAAAGATATGAGCAGACTCGGTAGAGATTATCTCAAGGTAGGTTATTACACGGAGATTGCTTTTCCGGAAGCTGAAGTCAGATTTATTGCCATCAACAATGGAGTTGACAGTGCCAATCAGCAAGAAAGTGATTTTACACCATTTCTTAATATTATTAATGAATGGTACGCCAAGGACACGAGCAAGAAAATCAAAGCTGTGTTTAAGTCCAAGGGCGAATCTGGAAAGCCATTGTGTACAAATCCACCTTATGGATATATGAAAGACCCTAAGGATAAGAATCATTGGATCGTGGATGAGCCTGCCGCAGAGATCGTAAAAAGGATATTTCAATTATGTATTGAGGGATATGGTCCAAGTCAGATTGCTAAAAAACTCGAAAACGATAAGGTGCTTACACCTTCTTCCTATTTCAAAGAAATCGGATTGTATCCGTCAGCACCTACCACCGAAGAACCTTATGCATGGGTGCCTAGGACGGTAGCAGATATTCTTGACAGGCAGGAATACCTTGGTCATACGATCAATTTCAAAACAAGGAAAAAATCCTATAAGCTAAAGAAAACAATCAAGAATGATCCATCAGAGTGGCAAATTTTCAAAAATACACATGAAGCTATTATTGATGAAGACACATTTCAGACGGTAAAGCGAATTCGTGACGGAAGACGCAGACCTACACCTCTCGGAGAAATGCCAGTATTGTCCGGCATGGTATTCTGTGCAGACTGTGGTTCAAAGTTATATCAAGTCAGAGGCAAAGGCTGGAGTCATGACAAGGAATATATGGTCTGTGCCAACTATCGCAAACGAGGCAAAGACACCTGCACTTCCCATCAAATACGCAATGTGGATATTGAAAATGTTCTACTTTACATGATTCAGCAGGTAACAGCGTTTGCTAGAGAGCATGAAAAGGAGTTTGTTGAGATGGTTACAAAGTCAAATGTTAAAGCGGTTGAACGTGAAATTCGTGAAAGCAAGAAAGAATACGAACAATCACAGACCAGAGTCAGCAAGCTCGATACCATCATTCAAAAGTTGTACGAAGACAATGTTGAAGGTAAAATCAGTGATGAGCGTTTTGCAAAAATGTTAGCAACTTATGAAACCGAGCAGAGTCAACTAACACATCGTCTTGCAGAACTTGGACATATCATCGATGCAGCCAAACAGAAATCCTCTAATGCAGACCGTTTCCTTCGATTGGTTAAGACTTACACAGATATCAAGGAACTTAACGCTGAGATCATCAGAACTTTTATTGAGAAGATATATGTTTACGGAAACGAAAAGCCTTGGGACAGGAACACCAAAAAGCTAAAGGTAATTTTCAACTTCATTGGTGAAGTACATATTCCAAGCAATGTAAAAAAGGCATAGCCGATTATTACGACTATGCCGATATTTTACAGGATTACAAATCCCTTATTGAGTTGCCCTTTCTGACATTCTCTTTTTCTCATTATAATATTACTGTCTGGAAAGCAGCCTTATTTTACGATTGCGATCGTGCTTCCGATATCAAGTGCTGGAAGCTCGGCCTTTTCCATGCAGATAGTTCCTGGAAGACACTCAGCGTCTTCTCCACCGAAGTTATATGTAACATGTCCTAAATTCTTCAGATTCTCGTTGGCAACTTCTCCAACTTTTACAATCTTGAATTCTTTACCGTCAATTACAAGTTTACATCCAGGAGTTACTTCTCCATCTACTGGATTTACATCGATGGAATAGCAGAAATCTTTCAGAGTATCTGGTGCGTTATCACCAAATGTAACGAAGATCCCTTCTTCTCTAAATGCGTCTACCATAGCTCCTTTTCCTTTAATCGTTACCTGATACATAATACTACTTTCCTTTCTCGCTAATAATTATTTTTATTTTGCTGCATATAATCCAAAGCTTGCTAAGTAACCAACGATAACTCGAGGTACACCAGTGATAAATCTTGAGTACAGTACAGCTGGTACACCAACTTCTACTGTTTCAGGATCTGCTTCTGCAAGTCCAAGTCCTACTGGAACGAAGTCACAAGCACACTGTGTATTGATTGCAAATAATGCTGGAAGTGCAAGGCTTGGTTCAATGTTTCCTTTACCAATTTCTACACCGATCAATGTTCCGACGATCTGAGCAATTACAGCTCCAGGTCCAAGCAGACAGCTTAAGAATGGAATAGAACAAATAAATCCTAAGATTACAAGTCCAATGATATTTCCACATAATGGCTGTAATAATTTAGCAAACCAGTTACCGAATCCAGATCCCTGAATGATACCGATCAGCAATGATACGAATCCCATGAATGGAATGATCGTATGAAGTACTGTGTTTGTAGATTCTTTCGCTGCACTATTGAAAGTAGCAACGACTTTACCAGCTCCCATACCAATTCTCTGGATCAAGCTTGATTTTGATGAGCTTCCCATTGTTTCAGATACTTTCTTATCTGCGCTGTATTTGAAGTCTTTTTCTTCTTTTGCAGGTGCTGCTTCTGAAATAGGTGCTGCAGATCCATCTGCCAATGCAATGTTATCATTTTTAACACCAGATACATAAATATCTTCTGTGATATATTTTGCCATTGGTCCAGATTTTCCAACTGGGTTGATATTGATCGTTGGAATTCTCTTCTGTGGATAAATTCCACAACGAAGTGTTCCACCACAGTCAATGATCACAAGGAAGATCTCTTCTTCTGGAACAGATGTCTTAAATCCGTTAACTGGGCGGCATCCTGTTAATTCTACGATTTTAGGTAAGATATCAGGTTCTGCTCCACCACCTGTGATATATAATAATACATCTTTTCCTTCTTTAGGTTCTACTGTTAATGGACCACCAAATCCACCGCTTCCCTGTGTGATCGTAATCGCTCTATATTCTGACATAGTTTTTCCTCCTAATTATACTCGTAAATCCATCTTATTTCAATTCGTTACTTAATTCGATTCCCTGCTGTTTCATAACTATCTTTGTTGTAAAGTCTGTTACCCATCCTGAGAAGAAGTTCATAACAAGACCAACTAACATATAACGAAGACCTAATTCTGTCATATCAAATCCAGCTTTCTGAACACCCTGTGCAATTCCAAGGTAGATAAAGATTTCACCTGGGTTAATATGAGAGAAAATTCCACTGTTTGTATGGCAATGATAAGAAGCTGATGCATAATAGCTTGGTTTCATTCTTTCTGGAAGGAATTTACCCATTGATAATGCCATTGGGTTTCCTAACATAAATGCTGAAATAAATGGTAATACTCCATATGCAAGGATTACGTTTCCTGAACATAATTTAGCAAATTTATTAACTCTTTCCTGTCCAATCAGGGCGATGATCGTATTCATTAAGATTAACAGTAATAATACCTTTGGTACGATTCCTGACACCCAGCTTACAAATGTTTCTGCACCTGTATCAAATAATCCCATGAATCCTGATGCACCTTTAATAATGATATTCATATAATTCTCCTTTCATTTCAGGCTTTTTTCTTATTGACACCGTAAATCTTGTCTCCAATTCTTGTAAACAGACTCGGCTTTTCTAAGACTTCGCCTCCACTCATAATCGTGTTGTAATTTGAGGAAGCATTAAGCACTGCTCTTCTTAAGGATACACCGATCGTTGCACAATCATCTTTTTTAATCGTTCCAACATCAATTCCATTAAAGAAATCCCAGTTTTTAAATCGTGCAAGCATTGTAAATCCTCTCATAAAGCAACCATCTATGATCACTCCATCCTGATCGATCGCAAACATAACGATCGCACCTGCATGAAAACCGCCTTTTGCCTTTCCTATGGCAACCCGGCCTTTTTTTCGAAGTTTTGTATAAAATTTATTAAAACTTTTCATCTGCACCATCTGAAATAAAAACTGCAGACAAAATGCTGCAAGCATCGCCACAGCTATGACCATAAATGACATCGTCTTCCTCCTTTTCGTTTACTCAAATATATTATTTTCTTCTGCAATATAGAGAAGAAATTCTCTGTAGCTTTCCATTTTCTGGATCTTAGGAATGACATCCGGTTTCTTGCCAATCGACAAAATATCATCATATAATCGGACAAGTACTGTGTCATCTTCCATTGATTCAGGAATTCCCAGTAAAATAATGATCCGGATATTTCCGTATTTATCATCTTTTAACATATCTGGAAACACACCCATTGCCAATGTTAATTTTGACAGCATATTCTTTGTATGTGGAAACGCAATATTCTGGTCAAGAACCATGGTTGAATATTTTTCACGTTCTCTCACTCTCTGGGCAAATCCTGCATCAAGTTCTCCCTGATTGGTAAGTGCCCTTGCCATCCGATCAATGTTCTCATCATATGAACTTTCTTGATCCAGAACAAAAAATCTCGTTTCATCTAATAAATTCATAAACAAAGAATCTATTCCTTTTCGGATCGTTCGTCCTGCTTCAGAAAGATATCTCATATTTTCAAATTTACGTTGAATATATTCTCTATCGAATACTTCATCCATAAAAACAACCGGGGTTTTCGTATCCATGTGTAATTCTGTCGTCGTAACAATATAATCAAAATCATCTTTGCGATTTTCATCGAAGATACCATAGAAAAATTCAAATTCCGGTTCTACATCAAAGACTTTCTTTAACTGATTCTCGATCAGACGTCCGATGATCTTTCCAGATCCGCAAACGATCGCGATCTTGCATCGTTTCTCTTCTGGTTCCTGCTCTAATAAAAACACTCCAAAATAAGCAGCCAGAAATCCCATCTCATCTTCTGTCATTTCGATTCCTATGCGTTCTTCCAAAACACCTTTTGCAATCTCCGCCATCTTATAGGCTACACTGTATTTGTTCTTGAAATCATCAACCATCGGATTATAAATATGGAAGCCATATTTTAGCCGGTTGATCATAAAAAATACGTGATAGACAAAATCATCAAATAATTCATTTGCTACAACTGTTACATTAAGTTCTGCTTTGATCCGATCTAAAATTTCAATGATAAGATCTGCAACACCTTCCGAAATACTGATCTTTTGCTCGATCTCTGCTGTATTTGCCGGTGTTCTCATTCCTGCTACAGATATGCTTAAAAACAATCGCTCTTCTTTGGATATCTTATATCCTTTGACCTGTTCAATTTCATTAAGGAACTCATCCACGATCATATATGCTGAACTTTCGTATAGTTCTTCATATTTCGGCTTCAGCTTTTTGATCGTATGACCGCTTTCCATTCTCTGGATCATCACAACAAAAAATCTGTAAAAGAAACCAAACCCTAGGGCATCCATCGATAATCTTTCCTGAAAATCATATAGTTTTTCACGAATTGTCTGTCCAAGTGGGAAATTTAAATACAGTTGTTCATAAATATTTTCTAAGATAAATAGGCGAATGTTAAACTCATCACCACAAAGAGCCAGTCCTGTATTTGCTTTTCCTTTAATCTTCAGGTCGTATTTCTCGATTGCCTTTCTTAATCGGTTCAGATCACCGATCGTTGTTGTTCTGGCAACTTTCATCTCCTCAGAAAGATCATCGGTAAGATACGGTTCCTCGGCATGCATCAGCTGCCAGAACATATATGCCATTCTTGTATGACTTGAATTAAAAAGGTCTTCCTGCTTGTAAATCTTATTGCGGATTTCTGTAAAACCTTTCGGTGCAAACACGATCAGTTTACATGTTCCTTTGTTATTGCTGATACATGCGTATCCTCCAAGCAGGCAATTCAATTCCTTAATGTCATTGCGGATCGTTTTTTGCGACACATCAAGCTTTGCCGCGAGGCTTTCTACACTGCAAACAGATTGCATTTCGATATTCTTTAAAATAACTGCGATTCTGTTTTCATTGTTAAAAAGCTGTTTCATATTGATCCTCTTTTCTATTGATACAGGTTAATTGTTTTTAACCTCTTGTTTTTCCTCCTGCTACGTTCACTGTAACTCCATGAACATAAGAAGCTCTCTGACTTGCAAGATATACACACAGATCTGCAACTTCTGATAATTTACCAGATCTTCCTAGTGGAATTGTAGATGTTTTAGAATATCCAGCTCTTAAGTCATCTACTGTGATTCCTCTTGTATATGCTAATGCTGATTCATAAGCAATTGTACGAAGTCCTGTAGCTTCCATGATTCCAGGTGCTACTCCGACAACTCTGACTCCCTGTTTTCCAAGTTCTTTTGCCCAAGATCTTGTTAAAGAGTTTACAGCGTTCTTTGTTGCTGCGTAAACGCTCTGTCCTTCAGATCCTTCCAGACCACTTTCAGAAGACATGTTAATGATAACTCCTTCACCTTTTTCAACAAGCACACGTCCAACGGCCTGCGCACAGAAGAATACACCTTTTAAGTTTACGTTACAAACTTTATCCCATACTGCTTCATCTAATTCATACTGTCCTTTTGGATCTTTTGGATCTACTAACAAACGAGGGATGTTGATTCCGGCATTGTTTACTAATACGTCGATCGTTCCGAATGTTTCTTTGGCTTTTTCTACCATTGCTTCAACATCTGCTACTTTTGTAACATCTGTTTTCACATACAGTAATTTTCCTGCTGCTTCGTCCATCTCTGGTGCTTCAGGTGCCATATCAGAAATGACTACGTTAGATCCTGCATTTAAGAATCCCTGTGCAACTGCTTTTCCGATTCCAGATGCTCCACCAGTTACGATGACTGTTTTTCCTTCAAGATTTAACCAAGATTCGCTCATTATAATCCTCCTTTGAATCTGTGTTTCTTTGCTTCATGAGTTCATTATATAGAGCGTCAAGGAAAAATTTAATTCTTTCATTTTCCATCGTGAAGAAATTTTGTGGACTTATTACAAAAAATGGCTTAAAATCAAGAAATATTGAGTGGAAATTTTTTTAATCTGTGTCAAAAAATCTGCTTTATTTATTGTTTCTTGTGCCAGGATCTTTTCTTTATGGATCATAATATTACCTTTGCTATATTGAATCTCACCAATCTTCTGTCCTTTCTTCACTGGTGCTTTCACAGAATCTATCTTGATCTTTTTCACGATCTTTCCCTTCTGTGTTTTAATATCGATCAGATCAGCAGTCACCTTTTCCTGGCAAGATACTTCTGATCTCTGACCCTTTTGTACTGGAATCCTTCCGATTTCTTTTCTTGTAGTTTCGCTGTGTATCCGCTGGCAATTTGAAAATCCATAGTCCAAAAGAGTTCTTGCATCTTTGATCCTTGCTTTAGAGCTTTCACACCCCATCACTACCGCAATCATATGAATCTTATTTCTTGTTGCAGTTGCACTTAGACAAAATCCTGCTTTCCCTGTACTTCCAGTCTTCATTCCTGTACATCCATTGTAGTGACGGATCAGTTTGTTTGTGTTACTTAAACCAAATTCTTTCTCACCTTTTTTTGTTTTATGTATGATCGTATCCATCCAGATCTTTGTATATTTAAAAACTTCTGGATATCTTTGTGCAAGTTCTCTCGTCATCAACGCAATATCATATGCACTTGTCACATGTCCTTTTGCATCAAGCCCGCAGGCATTTTGAAATGTCGTATGTTTCATTCCAAGCTCTCTGGCTTTTTTGTTCATCCTTGATACGAACGCTTCCTCACTTCCGCAGACATGCTCTGCCAATGCAACAACTGCATCATTCGCACTTGAGATCACAACACATTTGATCAATGTTTGTACCTGCTGCTTCTCTCCTGTTTCTAAAAACACCTGAGAGCCGCCCATAGATGCTGCATGTTCACTGACTGTAACCGTATCTGTAAGTTTGATCTTACCTTGCTTTAAGTCTTCAAAAATAAGCAGCAAGGACATTATTTTCGTTACACTAGCTGGTGCAAGTTCTTTATCCTTATCTTTCGCAAATAAGATTTCCTTGCTTTCCTGTTCCATAACTACTGCTGATTTTGCTGAAAGATCAAGTACTGGTGCTGCTGTTTCTAAAAATCTTGCCTCTCTTGCCATGACTGGACAATAAAAGCTTTGAACGAGTATTGCTGCAACGAGCAGTATCACTTTCCATTTCTGCATGCATCCACCTCAAACCTGTTTGTTATAGTTTAGTGGCAGATACTTAGATTTATACATAATTTCTTGGCAGTATATGTTTTTTTAAAAAAGAAAACCAGAAATATCTTCTGATCATATCTCTGATTTTCCTTCATTTATCTTGTTTTCTTACCCCAACGATTCGCAGATCTCAACTTTTTATATTCATCATATGCTTGTTTTAAGATCTCTTTCTCATTAGGAAATTTCAATAAGTGGTAAGCCTCGTGAAATTTGTAATACCCTGAGTCTACAAAAAACTCTTCCTTCTGAGGTTTTGAGTGATAGTTCTCGGATTCCATCAAGTACCAGTGTACACTCTTTATGATCTGTTCATGAAATGAATAGAAAGAATATTCACTTTTCCCTACATACTTGATAATTGATGCGTCCGCGTCTGTCTCTTCCTTTACCTCACGAAGTGCTGTCTGCTCGTGAGTCTCTCCTTGCTCAACAGTACCTTTCGGAAGTACCCAGCCATCATATCGGTTCTTATAACTTTTGTATAACAGCAAAATCTTTCCTCTAAATATTACGACACCACCACAGCTCGTTGCTTTTGTCACCAGTTACAACCTCCTGTCTCTTAAACAATCTTATTCGCCTAAGTATGTGTGTCTTTCTCTGACAAATATTATACATGGATTGTGAACTGATTTCAACTGCTATCTGTTTTACTCTTTTGAAAACATCAATCTAAAAATGCATGAAATACTTTATCTGCGATCGGTGCCGCAACTCGTCCTCCAGAGTCTCCACCCTCTACAAGAACACTGACTACGATCTTCTTCCCGCCTCTTTCGGCACATCCGATAAACCATGCGTGGGAATCTTTCGCGCTGTTATATTCTGCTGATCCTGTCTTTCCATATACATTATAGTGTGAAGAATAAGCTCTTGTTCCAGTTCCCTTTGTGACAACTTTTCTCAACATTTTCTTTAATGTCTCACATTCCGATGCCTCTAAAGGTTCTGATAGTTTTGATGCTTTTGTTTCCTTGATCACTCCACCGTCGATATTTTTGACATTCTCTACCAGATATGGCTGCATCACAACTCCATCATTGGCGATCGCAGACATGACCATCGCATTTTCAAGTGGTGTGATCAAAGTCTGACCTTGTCCGATCGAAGTGTGTGCCATCTCATTAGTTCCTGATTTCTTATCAAGAACAAAACGACTGCTGTTTGCAAGAAGATTGATCGGAACTTTCGAATTATACATCAGATCTCCTGCAAGACTTGCGAGTTTTCCTTTGTTGATCTCTTCTGACATATGCACAAACGCACAGTTACAGGATTTCTCGATTGCCTGTTCAAGATTCACCGTTCCATGTGCTTCTCCTCCATAACAATGAATCTTTAAAGTTCCAACCGTTGTATATCCAGTACAATGGTATTTAAAATTCTTATATGTGTTTTTATGTTCTCTCATATATTCTAATGCCGTCACAACTTTAAATGTTGATCCTGGCGGATATAATCCTTGCGTTGCACGGTTTAACAACAAAGAATTCTGGCTTGTATTTAATTCTGTCCAGTTTTCTTTGACGTAAGCTGGTCTGTAATCCGGTTTGGATACCATTGCGTAGATCTTTCCTGTCTCTGGATCCATCGCAACAACCGCTCCCTTTTGTCCCTGCAAGGCATAATATGCTGCTTTCTGAACTTTGGTATTTAATGTTGTGTATACATTATCCCCTATACTTTTCTCACCTTTTAAGCTGCTTGTGATCTGTGTCATCAAGTTCGCATCCGATTTTAACAGATCAAAGTTACATACAGATTCCAGTCCTGACTTTCCTTTATCGTTATATCCTACAACATGTGCAAACATTCTGCTATAAGGATAATCTCTGATCTCTGATCCATTTTCAGTAAGTGTCTGTGCCAGCACTTTTCCATCACTACTGATGATCTTTCCTCGTACTACTTTCTCTGCCATAGACTGTAATCTCCGGTTATGCGCATTCGTGATCACATTTTTACTATCTACCGCAACAAAATGTGCAATATAAGCGATCAATGCCAAAAATGATACAACAAATATATAAGTAATCTGCAGAATCTGGCGATTTGCTCTTTTTTTCTTTTTCTTCTTTATCTTACTGATTCTTTCGGTTGTTTTGTCTTGTATATTGTTTTTCTGATTCTTGTGCCTTAATATGCTCATATTCTTCTTCCTCGCTATCTGCTAACATATGTAATCCTTGTATGATATTAAAAATGATCAAAGTACTGATCACAGAGGTTCCTCCATAACTTACGAGTGGAATCGTAACTCCAGTGGATGGAATGAATTTTGTCACACCACCGATACTTAAGAATACCTGGAATAAGAAACAAACTCCGAATCCAAGGCATAACAATTTGTTAAACAATTTTCTGCTTCTTGTGGAAATATCCATAAAGAGGATAAAACTGCTCATTAAAACGAAAATCAGGCAGATTCCAAAGATCACACCAAATTCTTCACAGATCACAGAAAAGACAAAGTCTGATTCCCTGACCGGAATATCAAACGGCCGTCCGTTTCCAAGCCCCATTCCAAACCAGCTTCCAGTTCCAATAGCAAATAAGGATTGACAGACCTGAAGTCCTCTTCCTTCGATCATGGAAAACGGATCTTTCCATACCGCTACACGGATCTGTACATGAGTAAAGATCTTATCTGCGATAATAGCAGCCACAGATCCTGCTGCCAAACCGCCAAATAAGTAACTTGCTTTTGCGGTTGCAACATAAAGCATCATCAGATAGATCACAAAATAAAGCAACGCTCCGCCTAAGTCCTTCTCAACAACAAGCACTAATACATAAAGTGCTGCGATCACTGTGATCTTTACCAGATCTTTAAATTCCTTTGCCTTAGAAAGTAGTGCTGCAACAAAGAACACAAAGATGATCTTTACAAATTCAGAAGGCTGAAATTTAAGTCCCGCAATGCTGACCCAGTTATACGCCCCATACTTGTTGATACCAAATACGAATACTGTAGACAATAGTAAAAATCCTGCCACTGCATAAAGCCATCCAAATTTATTCCAGATCGTGATCTTATGCATCATCAATGGAATAAAACTTGTCACGATCACACTTCCTGCCGCGATCGCAAACTGTTTCATTGCCAGATCAAATGATAATCTTGTTAAGATCACAAACCCAACTCCTAACAAAAAACAAGTGTTATTGATCAGCGGTCTTGAACATCTTTTATAGATTCTCGGAAATACGATCATCAAAATCTCGAAAAAGATCACTTGTGCCGCAAAAAAGATCAAGATCTTTAATTCAAATTCCTGCAAAAACAGTACCGTGTAACATAAGAATAAAAATACAAACATATAGATGACCTGATTGTCTAACAGGTCTTCCTTTCTATCTCTATTCTTTGGACGAAATACTGTATAACATGACAGTGTATAGATCAGACACATAATAATGATCAGATATTTTGCTATCGTAGTAATAATGTCTATCATATGGTTTTATAAAACTTCCCTCTTTAAATGCCCTGTCGTATATTCTGTGGCAAGAGAAGCTCTTTCCCCTTTCTGTATAGATTTCGCTGCATTTAAAATCTCCTTAACCTGCACCTCATTTTCTCTTGTAATATGAAAACGGATCACGGATGGATGAAGATCATTAAGAATTCCTGCTTCATTTCCAACCCACAATGGTTTTCCATTATAAATCTCATTGATGCAGTCACAACAACTTGTGTGAACGAAGAAATTTGCATTGTAACGATCCTTTAATGTCAGCCAAGATGGAGTCTTATCACATCCTCGAAGATTATTCTTCACGCATTGTGCAGACACCATCAATGGCTGATAACCATAGAGGAATAGGTCCGCATTCAGAAGTTCTAACTGTTCCATCTCTTTTTTATTTAATTCCGATGGATACGTCATTCGAATTTGAATACCTGATAATCTTTGGTATTCTTTGACAGCCTCTTTGTTATATCCATAAAACATGTAATCCGCGATCATTTCCTTTTGGTATCCTTCTTCGATCAACCATGAAAATTCTTCTAAATTGCGTACGAGCAGCCCATCAATTTCATTTGTAAATATAAGATCTTTCTTTGCCTTTAATTCTTCCATCTGACGTTTTCTTGCAATCTGTGGAAGCATCAGATAACACTGTTTTCCTGCAGTCTTTATTTTATTCAGGATAGATTGTGGATCCTCCTGCTGTTTGAGTTCCATCCATGAAAGATAGATCTTCATTACTTCCCTGTCTTCTGTTACAATATCCAGATACTCAAGGTTCTCCATAGAAACTGCAATCTGTATCTTGCTGTCTTCCTGTTCCTGACTGCTTGCTACATCATTTTCTTTGACTGGATCTTCGTAAGTTCTTCTGTATTTTAAAATCTTTGTCTGATCCATCTGTGCAAATGCTTCTTTTCTTAGTTTCTTGAGCACAGAACCTGGTACGAACAAGTTCTCTCCAAGATCAACTTCTAATTCTTCAAATGTATAGTGGGTCTGTCCTGTTTTCTTAAGAAGCTTCTCAATATCTGCTGGCATGGCACCATTTTTCTGTGCTTCTTCGATTACTGGACCAATTACTTCTACATGATCTTCTCCGTCTTTGAGAATGAGTTTAGCACACTGATCTTTCTGAATTATGATTTTTCCCTTAAGATTTTCTTTCTTTTTCTGCTTTAATCCTTCATCAATCCGTTCGATCATTGGATGATTCAAGGTTCTTTTGATTTCCATGCCTTCATGAAGTTTCTTCATTTTCTGTCCATTTAAAACAACCTTGCTGCCTGCTTTAAATTCAGAGGGACTGGTAAGTTCTACTTTTTCTTCTGAATTGATACGGATCTGCAAAGCATCTCCTTTGTGGATATCTTCTTGGGCCGTAAAAGAAATCTTACCTTTCATAAGTTTGCTGATCTTTCCAACATATAACCCCTGATGATCTGGCCGTTTCATACTCATCATATCTTTTCCATGATATTCTTTATAATATCCGCCAGTAAATCCCCCACGGTTAAATACTTCCATCAAGATCTTCAGATCCTCGGATTCTACTTTATATGTTTTTTCTGAAAGATAAAGATCTACGTATTTGCGGTAGATTCTTGTGACTTCCCCGACATATCTTGGACCTTTCATGCGTCCTTCGATCTTTAAGGAATCCACTCCATGATCTAAAATCTCTGGTAAATGTTCAATGGTACATAAATCTTTCAAACTTAATGGATACGCATTCTTTGTATTCTTTGTCCCGTCAAGATAAAATGGCAGACGGCATGTTCCTGCACATCGCCCACGATTCCCACTTCTTCCACCTAACATACTACTCATAAAACACTGTCCTGAATAGCAGTAGCATAATGCTCCGTGAACAAAACATTCCATGTCAAGTCCTGTATCATCCTTAATCTCCTGAATCTCTTCCAAAGATAATTCCCTTGCTGGAACAACTCGTTTTGCACCCATTTTCTTTGCGATCCTTGCTCCATGAACCCCTGTGATCGTCATCTGGGTACTCGCATGAATCTCAAGTTTCGGAAAGTGTTTTCGGATCACGGATACAGCTCCCAAATCCTGTACAATCACCGCATCCAGTCCTTGCTCATAAAAAGGTTTTAAAAATCCCGGCAGTAATGGAAGTTCTTCTTCTTTCATCAGAGTATTGACTGTAAGAAATAATTTTTTACCATACAAATGTACGTAATCGATTGCTTCTAATAGTTCTTCCTTATTAAAATTCCCGGCATAAGCTCTGGCTCCAAACATCTCTCCACCTAAATAAACGGCATCCGCTCCATTTAGAATTGCTGCTTTTAGGCATTCCATGGAACCAGCTGGAGCTAATACTTCAATTGGTCTGTTCTTTGTTCTCATCTGTTATCTATCCTCTGGTATTGGTAAATGAAAATGCTCATATGCACTTCTTGTTACAACTCTTCCTCTTGGTGTTCTCTGAATCAATCCGTTCTGGATCAGATATGGCTCATACACATCTTCGATCGTTCCTGAATCTTCTCCGATCGCTGCTGCTAATGTATCAAGTCCGACTGGTCTTCCTTCAAATGTCTCCATCATCGTCTTTAATAAATTTCTATCTGTCTGATCCAGCCCGATCGTATCAACTTCTAAATGATTCAGTGCATCTCTTGCAATCTCTAATGTGATCTGTCCATCGTATTTTACCTGTGCAAAATCTCGCACACGTTTCAATAAACGATTGGCAAGTCTTGGTGTCCCTCTGGATCTTCTTGCAATCTCTAATGCACCCTCTGGATCGATCCCAATCTCTAAGACTTCTGCAGACCGTTCAATGATCGTCTGTAGCTCTTCACTGTTATAGAAATTCAAGCGGTTTACAACTCCAAATCGATCTCTTAACGGTGCTGTTAACATTCCAGCTCTTGTCGTTGCCCCGACTAATGTAAATCTTGGCAGTTCCAGCCGGATCGATCTCGCAGCCTGTCCTTTTCCTACTAATATATCAATGGCATAGTCTTCCATTGCTGGATACAGAACTTCTTCTACCTGTCGATTTAAACGGTGAATCTCATCAATAAATAAGACATCTCCTTCCTGCAGATTATTAAGAATTGCCGCGATTTCTCCTGGTTTCTCGATCGCTGGTCCACTTGTTACTTTCAAATGTACACCCATTTCATTTGCTACGATCCCTGCAAGTGTTGTCTTTCCTAATCCCGGGGGGCCGTAAAACAGTACATGATCTAAAGATTCTCCTCGACTTTTGGCTGCCTCAATAAAAATCTTTAAATTCTCTTTGACTTTTTCCTGTCCAATGTAATCACTTAACATTTGTGGGCGCAGATGATTTTCAATTTTGATATCTTCTTCCACAAGTTCTGTGGAAATCATTCTGTTTTGCATAATTACCCTCTATCTATATCATAATATTCTTCAATGCTTTTTTAAGAAGTTCTTCTGGGGTGAGATCTTTCGCATCTTCTACCTTGTTAACTGCGATCGCTGCTTCACTTTTTGAATATCCAAGACTTACTAATCCTTCGATCGTGATCATCACAGAATCACTGCTGTCTGCAGATGTATCAAAGATCTCTGCTCCCACACCATCTTCTTCTAATTCCTCAAAGCTTAACTTATCTTTTAATTCTAAGATCAATTTCTTTGCTCCCTTAGGTCCAAGTCCCGGGGTCTTAGAAATTGTCTTGACGTCTTCACTGATCACTGCCATCTTAAGTTCATAAACGGACAGCGTTGATAATACAGACAATCCTACCTTCGGTCCAATCCCATTGACTCCGATCAGAAGTTCAAATGCTTCTTTTTCTTCTTTTGATAAAAAGCCAAATAAACTGACATCATCTTCTCTTACATGCATATGGGTATAGATCTTGATTTCTTGTCCGATCTTAGGAAAAGATTCTCCTCTCATCGGAACCATCATCTGGTACCCAATCCCATGATTATCCACAACCACCATCCCTGGTGACATATCTTCTAGTATTCCTTTTATATATGAAATCAATTTGGTTTCTCCTTATTCTGTCTTTTTCCATTCGTTTCGTATTATACCTTATCATGTCTTAACAGTCCAGTCTATTGAATCAGAATTCACAAATAATCCGTACATATGTTCTTATCTTAAATGATCATATGATGGAGTGTCATACTCTGGTTTTCCATTCATTGCAAATCCGATCAAAAGCCGATATAATAAATCTGTGGATATGATTCTTGTTCACAGAAAGGATTTTTATGGAACATAACATACAACAATCTTTATTTTTTGATATAGAAACAACTGGATTGAGTGCTGATATCTCAGCGATTACTGTGATCGGATGCTGTGATATGGATGGAAATGTAACACAATGGTTTAATGAAGACGGACTATCTCAGAAACAGATCTTAACTGATTTTCTTGCATTTATCCAACCTTATAATACACTGATTACATTTAATGGCAAAACCTTTGATCTTCCTTTTTTGACATCGAAGATCAAGGAGTTTAAGATCAATGCATCATTTGATCAGTATGAACATCTTGATCTTTATCAAATTTTAAAACCTTATAAAAATCTGTGGGGATTAAAGAATTTCCGGCAGAAGAATCTGGAAGAATATTTAGGAATTCAACGAACCGACAAACTTTCTGGAAAAAAACTTATCAAAACTTATCAGGATTATCTTGAGAATGGAGAGATCAAGAATAAAGAATCGCTACTTTTACATAACCTCGAAGATCTTATCGGTCTACATAAAATTTATTCGTTGATGTCTTATCCCGCATTGCTTGATAAAGAATTTACTTTATCATCCTATTTTATTGAAAATGATCATTTTGTTGCTCATCTGAATCTTGATATACAGATTCCTGTCAGCTGCAATTACGAAAAGTCTGGCATATCTCTGACTCTTGATCATTCAAATGCTATACTTACATGTCCTTTGGAAAATGGTCATCTAAAACATTACCTCAAAGATTATAAAAATTATTATTACCTCCCTATGGAAGATCTTGTGATCCATAAAAGTATGAAGTCATTTGTGGATACTACGAGTATCATTCGTGCCGATAAAAACAATTGTTATTCAAAATTTACTCCAGGAGATAGCTTCTTATCTGCAAAAACTGATGTTACCAATTATTGTGCTGACATTATTTATTACATTTTATCTGAAAAATAAAGTAAAAAAACATCCATCTGAACTTTAATTCTCGATGGATGTTTTTTATTTTCTTCCGATCTTTCGGATTTCACGATGTTGTAAAATTTCTTGTTTTAACACATCTACAGAACGATTCACTACCAGTTCTTCTGGGAAATTCATCTCTTCTAATAAGACTTCCACATGATCAAACACACCAACTGCGCTTGAAAAATGTGCATCTGTCCCTGCGACTACCGGCACTTTCTTCTCTTCACACATCTGAAGCATGATCTGCAGATTCTGCCATGCTCCAACTCTTGATGACAAAGAATCCAAGGAACTGTTATTTATCTCTAACAGTGTATGATTTTCTTTTGCCGCATCTACGATCGTTTCATAATCAATCGGTATTCTGCTGTCATCTGGATGACTGATAATATCGATCATTGGATTCTCGATCGCTTTTACATAGGCATTCGTATTTTGCGTGACGGTTCCAACTTCATAACATGGAAGATGGATTCCCGCAATCCGGATATCCAATGTCTTCTCAATAATTTTCTCTTCCATACTTAAAGTTCCATCATGATCGATAATGTTGATCTCAGAGCCAAACATCAGATCGATTCCGTACATCTTCCTTGGAATAATACGCATATTATGGAAATAAATCTCATCGCATGTTCCAGGAATTCCTTGTGCATGTTCTGTGATTCCTAGAAGTTTCAATCCTTTATCTGCCGCTGCTTTTGCCATCTCCTGTACTGTTGAATACGCATGTCCACTGGCTACTGTATGTGTGTGTAAATCTAATGTAAATTCCATTTTTCAAAACCTCGTTTTATCATCCACTTCTGATCTTTATGAAATTCTTGCGATCTGTTCTTTGACCTGTTCTAACATCTGCTGATATTTGGCAAGTTTGTCTTTTTCTTCCTGAACTTTCGCTTCAGGTGCTTTGCTTACAAATCTTTCATTTCCAAGCATTCCTTCGCAACGTTTGATCTCGCCATTTAAACGTTTTTCTTCTTTTGCAAGACGTTCTTTCTCTTTTGCAATGTCAACTAATTCTGCAAATGGCATGTAGATCACAGCTCCTGCGATCACACTTGATACTGCATCGTCTCCGATTCCGTCTTTGTTATCCTGAATGATAACTTCACTTGCATATCCAAGTGTAGCAAAGAAAACTTTTCCTTGTTCAAAAATATCTCTGATCTCCGCATCTTCAGATACCACGTAAACCTGTGCTTTCTTCTTTGGTGATACGTTCATCTCTGCACGAACATTACGGATTCCTCTGACTGCTTCTTTGATCGTCTCTACAGCCTTCTCATCAGCCTTGAAGTTCCATTCTTCTTTGAACTCTGGCCATTTTGCTAACATAATAGATTCTTCATCTGTTAAATTACAATAAATCTCTTCTGTGATAAATGGCATATATGGATGTAACAGTTTTAATGCTTCTGTTAAAACTGTATTTAATGTCCAAAGTGCTGCTGCCTTTGTCTGGTCTTCATCATTGTACAGACGAGGTTTTACCATCTCAATATACCAGTCACAGAATTCTTCCCATAAGAAGTCGTTTAGTTTCTGAACTGCGATACCAAGTTCGTATTTCTCCATGTTGTCTGTAACATCTTTGGCAAGTGTATTTAACTTAGATAAGATCCATTTGTCTGCACTTGTAAGATCTTCTAATGTAACATCGGAGAAATCAGCCTGCTCTAAGTTCATCATAATGAAACGAGATGCATTCCAGATCTTGTTTGCAAAGTTACGGCTTGCAATAACACGTTTTTCTGTGTAACGCATATCATTTCCAGGGGCATTTCCTGTGATCAGTGTAAATCTTAAGGCATCTGCACCATACTGTGCAATGACATCCAATGGATTGATACCATTTCCAAGGGATTTACTCATCTTACGTCCCTGTTCATCACGAACTAATCCATGGATCAGTACTGTGTCAAATGGACTCTTTCCTGTCTGTTCGTATCCTGAGAATACCATTCTGACTACCCAGAAGAAGATGATATCATATCCTGTTACCAGTGTATTTGTAGGATAGAAATAATCTAATTCTTTTGTCTTCTCTGGCCATCCGAGTGTTGAGAAAGGCCACAATGCAGAACTGAACCATGTATCCAATGTATCTTCATCCTGTGTGAAATGCTTGCATCCACACTTAGGACATACTTCCGGTGTTTCTCTTGCTACGACAACTTCTCCACATTCATCACAGTAATATGCTGGAATTCTGTGTCCCCACCATAACTGTCTGGA
>ENA-OOXE01000386-OOXE01000386.1-human-gut-metagenome-genome-assembly--contig:-NODE-386-length-39274-cov-2.566664_pt1 | contig 39274 bp, 29 predicted proteins | sample MGYA00241585_ERZ501339 | MGnify/ENA primary metagenome ERZ501339 (study PRJEB25962, sample SAMEA1972463) | human gut metagenome | biome: human gut; feature: human-associated habitat; material: faeces...
AAAAGGCCATGATCACGCCGGCCACAACCGATATAAGGATCCCCTTCCCCGATACTTTCTTGGTACCGACCAAGGCTTTCTTATAAGCCAGGCCATTCAAGATGATGGCGACCGTGATTAAAGCTACACCGATAAAGATATAAGTTGGTTCCCCCTTCGCCGCCCCGAAATAGTTAACCAATACGCCTAGCACCAAGGCTAATCCGATCCCAACCGGAAAAGCAACCGACAATCCGCAAATGGCGATCGCCGCAGACAACAAGATATTGGCAGCATTAAAAATAATACCGCCCAAAAAGGCACTCCCTAAACTAGCGAGGTTCGCTTGCGCCAAATCCGGCAGGAAACTGCGTCCTTCCGTCCCGATGCTACCCAAGGTAAAGCCGGAAATCAGAGAAAAGAGCAAGACACCAATCACGTAGTCCCAATAGAAGAACTCATATCTCCAAGTCTTGGAGGCTAATTTCTGCGTATTCCCCCACGATCCCCAACAAAGCATCGTAACGACACAGAATATGACAGCTAAAGAATAATCTTGTACGATATACATAAAAATACTATTTAATAGATCGTTGATGCATCATATAATTCTCTATCAAGGAAGCGACCTCCGTAGGCGGCATCTTCTCGATCAAACGAAGATCACGGCCATTGGGATTTGCCACCCAATTGTTAGTCCCCTCATCATCTACGACATGAAAGGTTCCTCGCTCTACATCGAAATAAGGCTCATAACCTTTTATAGCGACCAATACCGCCGTATGATCCCAGCTCATGCGCCCTTCTGGGTCTCCCTCCGCAAAACAAAGGGCATACGCATCTTTTACAGGACTGTTCTCCACGTTCATTTGCACCAGTTTCTTTCCGGTCAAGATTACGTTCCCGATCTCAAAACCGCTAAAGACAATCTCTGTAGGCCATTCCTCCGCTACGACTTTAGAGGCAGGGACATCGCAATACACATTGAATTCTTTACCTTCCGGAAACAGGCCCGCCATAGAAACCAAACGTTTCACTTTCTTGGCGACTAATTCCTTTCCGGAGAGATCGCTATATTCATCAGCTCCCGATTGAAGCAAATCCCTTAAATTAGAGAAGAAACCAATCGTACAAATAACAACGCTGGTATCCGGTTGTTCGCTCAGAATCTTACGATACACCTTCAGGGCATCCGGAGCGTCGGAAGTCTTCGCCGTATGATGCGGATAGTTAGCGGGTAACTCGTCAGTCCACTTCGTTTTATGCCAAGTAGTCAAGGAGGCCCCCGGTTCGCTCTTTGGTGCCCCTACCGGTATGTCCGGACGGTTGAAATAAGTATTCAGCACCTCAATGCAAGGCACCACCCGCTCATCATGGTTGGAGGAAAGAGTCGCAAGAATATTTACCTGACCGCTATCCGCCAAGGCATGCATCAAGGCCATAGCGCCCACATCATCATAGTCCGGACCTAAATCGGTATCTAGAATAAGATTTACCGGTTGAGGCTTATCGGTTTGAGAAACATTCCCCTTACAGGAGATAAACAAGGCGAATAAGCCCATCAGAAACAATGATTTCTTCATAATCTTTATAATTTTATTGGTGAACAATCTCTTTCGGAGCATCCGAGTAAATCAGTATCTCACCGAAATGTACGGAGACATCATTACGTGGATTTAGCCATTTAAACGTAGCCGTATGTTTTCCCTTGGGCAGCTGATACTTCCAAAACAGGTCGTTCCTACGAGTCGTATAGGATGCCGGAAGGTTCGCCGTCTCAACCAGCTCCCCATCTAGGTACATCTCTACTTTCGCTACGTATTTATCATCTTTAGCGTTCACAAAGCCTTTGAATACGGCGCCTGTTCCCTCAAATGGAAGTTCTCCTACATCGGACAAATTCTTATTAACCGCCACTTTCTCTATCGGATACATACCCTCGAAAGCCTTCTCGTAACGAACGGCTACAGGTTGCTGGCATTTGATCGTCACCTCGTCACCTGAAACGGAACCGCCGTTGCGCTCTATCACTTGCAACGCTTGATCGAAGCCCATTTGGTAAGTCTTATTCAATGAGATGGTCGTATAGGCAAAATCCATATTCTCCACCTCTCTCAAGTTCTTCATCCAATAATCCGGTATACGGCTATAACCAAGGATTGTTCCTAAGATACCACCCGCAGAGGCTGGGTTGCAATCCGAATCTTGTCCACAACGGGTAGAGATATCCAATGTCTTATAGAAATCTCCCTCACCATAAAGCAAGCCGATAAAAATGTATGCGCTATTGATCACGGCATCGATATTGAACGGAACGAAAACGCCATCCGGACAACCAATATCCGAGCTCCATTTCTTCTCACACTCAAACCAAGTGCGTTTCCAATCGTCCGGATATTCCTTATGCCAGCGGATCACATCGCTCATACATTTATAATAGGTACTTTGCTCCGGTATCGTCTTTAACGCCTCGGTCACGATAAACTCGATATCATCCGAGATAAACGATAACGAATACATCGCCCCGACATACACACCGCCGTACCAACCGTCTCCGTAATTCATGATATGCCCGATCTTATCAGAAATCTCGGAAGCCGTATTCGGCATACCCGGCGACATCAGTCCGGCATAGTCCGCCTCGATCTGATAATCCAGATCATCCGCATGAGGGTTATTCAGCCAATGGCCGGACGCCGGAGGCATGATCCCTTGCAAAATATTATAACGTGCCGACTGGTTAGCATGCCATAACGTATATCCCGCCGTAGCGAACGCCATGGCGAATGAGTCCACAGGAGCGTCCAATCCCAACCGGTCAAAGACATCCACGAATGTAAGGTCCATATAAACATCATCGTACAATCCGGGTACATTCTCGTACCACCACTTGATATATCCGTCCGGCCATACGATCGGTACGTATTCTTGAATCATCGTTCCGTTATATTTGAACTCCGTCGGACCGCCATACGTACAGCCTATGGTTTGTCCGGCCCAACCTCCCTTAATCTTATCCATCAACTTTTCTTTACTAATCGTAAACTCAGCGGGCACCGTCGTTTGATCCTTTGCCGAGGGTTGTTGGGAACATGAGGTCACCCCTATAAATAAAGAGACTCCCGCTATCATCGCAAATACTGTTTGTTTCATACTATTAGATTGTTTTTATAGATTAATCAAAAATATCCACCTCATTCCGATAAGGAGCGGAAGATTGCGCTCCCACACGAGTCACGGAAATGGCGGAAGCTTTGCAAGCGAATCTCACGGCTTCCCTTAAATCCCGCCCCTCAGCCAAAGCCACCGTTAAAGCGCCGTTGAAAATATCCCCGGCGGCAGTAGTATCAACGGCTTCCACTTTTATCGCAGGAACCATATCTACCATGGAATCACAATAGATCAAAGCTCCTTTTGAGCCTAAAGTAACGATTACGTTCTGTACTCCCATCTCCATTATAACTTGCGCAGCCTTCTTCGCGGAAACCTCATCCGTGATCTTCACGCCAGAGATCATCTCTGCCTCTGTCTCATTCGGGGTAATCATATACAGATGCCGGAGTAACGTAGCCGACAAAGTTTGAGCTGGAGCCGGATTCAATATTACCCGTTTGTTCTTCTTCGATGCCATCTTAGCGACAAACTCGACAGTATCCATAGGAATCTCCAATTGCATTAAAATCAAATCGGCTTTTTCTATCGCCTCTTCCGATTTCGCTAAATCAGAAGGTAATAGATTAGCATTAGCTCCGGAGGCCACCACAATACAGTTTTCAGCATGAGCATCCACCGTAATCAACGCTACGCCAGATGGATTCTTCGGATCTGAGAAAATATAGGAAGTATCAATCCCCTCTTCCTCAAATAGCTGCTGGGATTGATGTCCGAATATATCACTGCCTGTTTTACAAATAAACGAGACCTGTCCCCCTAACCGCGCAACAGCAACCGCTTGATTCGCTCCTTTCCCACCCGGGTTCATAAAAAATGTTCCGCCTAATACCGTCTCTCCCGGACGAGGGAGATGATTCGTCTTTATGACCATATCGGTATTGCTACTTCCAACAACCAATATATTATGATTCCGTAAGTCTTTCATGCTTTTCTCTTATTAATCATTCGTTTAACAAAAATATCATATATTCCGCTTGGTACACCAGATTTCATGTTAATTTAAATTCATTCACCGATGTCGCAAATATAAAAAGATCCAAAATATAAAAATCATCAATTAATCTTCATCGTAGATAAACCCAAATCGATATATTTGCATCATACAATTTCTCATATTCACTATATATCAAACACTTGATAACATCAAAAGTCCATGAATAACACATACATATTATTAATGCTTGTCAACACCTTGACAAAAGCTGAGAAAAGATATTTCCATCTTTGCGCAAACCTTCAAAACGGTGATAAGGTATACCTCACCCTTTTTAATCTAATAGACGCTAATACGTCTCCCGAACAGCTGTATACACGCTTTTGTCAGATTCAAGACGGGAAGAGTTTCGAGACCGCAGTCAAACATTTATATCGGGTACTTCTAGAATGTTTAGTTAGACTAAGAGAAAAACAGGATGTCCAAACAAGAATTTTCAATTATATATCAAAGGCTGGCGTATTATTCGAACGAGAAATATTTGATGAAGCTTTCATTGAATTAGATAAAGCAAAAAAATTAGCGATCACTTATGAAAATGATTCCTTGCTTTTATTGATTCGGAGAACGGAACTGAAATACTTAAGCGCTCTTGATTTTAAAACAATCTCAGAAAAGCAGCTGGTAAACAAGCAAATGAAAATCAATGAAGTATTAAAATACGCAAGAACCCTTAATCAACATACACAGCTATACGATATTCTTAAACACCGTTTAATTAACAAAGGCTATATCCGTTCCGACAAACAAAAAGAGGATTTAAACGATCTCGTATTGAGCGAACTCCATTTAATCGCAAACAATTCCTACCAAGGATTCGAAGCGCAAAAGTTACATTTGCTATTCCAAGCCACTTATTATCTTAACTCCGGCAATTATAAATCGGCTATCCGATATTACCAAGAGCTTATCAACTTATTTAACGACAACCAACATTTAATATTAAATCCTCCTATCTACTATTTAAGTGCCATACAAGGTATTTTAGACAGTTTATGTATTGCCGGATTATATCATGAAACTCCCTTTTTCCTTTCTAAACTAGAAGAATTAACACAAAATGAGTACTCCACTGAATTCATCTTACATCTGAAAACCTTGATATATATCTACAAATCCAATAGCTTGTTACAAGCCGGAAACTTTGAACAGGCCTTAGAGCTAAGGGATAAGCAAGAAAATGAATTACTAAAAAAAGTAACATCATTAGGACTTGAGTCTCAATTACGGTTATATCTAAGCTTCGCTGTATTAGGCATGTATACGAAAGATTATGTACAAGCTCGCAAATACATGAAAAAGATATTTAGTTTGGGAAAGTTATTTTGCGCATTTCCTTCTTACAAGATAGCAAGATTGGTAAATCTTTTACTCCAAGCAGAATTAGGCAATTATGATTTCTTTGAGAACGAAATTATTTCCATCAAAAGAAACATCCGCTTCGAGAAACAGACTTATATCACAGAAAAGTTAATATTCAAGTTTATACAGGGCTATCCGCTTCCATCATACGAGAAAGCTAGAAATAAACGCTGGCTACAATACCAAAAAGACATTCAAAAAATCGAACAAGATAAATATGAACGCCAACTTTTAAAGACATTTGATGTCCTTGCTTGGATTGAGAGTAAATTAACCCAACGGTCGCTGGCAGATATTCTTGCAGAAAAAGCTCACTGATAGATTAATGCCAGAGCAAGTCATGACGTATGTAAAACCCGGCTTTCCATAATACCACTCATCTGCTGCAACGCCCAATCCACCAAACCTTGGATATGGGGAATAAGACTTAATCCTCTTTCCGTTAAGCAGTATTCTACTCGGGGAGGAACTTCCGCATAGACCTTTCGTTCGATCAGACCATCCGATTCCAACGTGCGCAAAGTTACGGTCAGCATACGTTGCGATACATCCGCGATGGTTTTATGGATATCACTAAAACGCATGGTACCATTGGCGCTTAAAGTGATAAGCACTAACATAGACCATTTATCTCCTAGCCGGCTCAATACGTCTCTCACGGGGCAATTCCCTGTCGGATGAAAGTTTTTCATTTTTTAACCTTTTCTATTTACTTGAATCTCAACAATGGTTACATCCATGTAAGTTCCTTATTTATAAGTTCCTTCTTGTTTTCTCTAAAAAAGGAACTTACTTTTACACCACAAAAGTAATAAACTTACGAAAAATAACTATTGTATCACTTAATAATTTACGATTATGGCAAAGAAAGTAGCAGTTTTAGCGGTAAATCCAGTAAATGGATTTGGTTTGTTCCAATATTTGGAATCATTTTTCGAGAATGGCATTACTTATAAAGTATATGCGGTAGCCGATTCAAAAGAAATCAAAACGAACTCTGGCATAGCTTTGACAGTAGACGATGTGATCGCTAATTTAAAAGGGCATGAAGATGAATACGACGCAATGGTATTCGCTTGTGGCGATGCGGTTCCTGTTTTCCAGCAGAACGCTAGCAAACAATACAATATCGATCTAATGGATGTGATTAAGAATTTCGGGGAAAAGGGTAAGATTATGATTGGACATTGCGCTGCCGCTATGCTCTTCGACTTCACCGGAATCACGGAAGGAAAGAAGCTAGCGGTACATCCGTTGGCTAAACCTTCCATTAGCAAAGGACAAGCTACAGATGAGGATTCCGTAGTCGATGGCAATTTCTTTACAGCGAAAGAAGAACATTATATCTGTACTATGATGCCTCAAGTATTGGAGGCCTTGAAGAAATAAGTTCTAGGACAAATAAAGCCAACTATTTGAACAAGACAAAATGTAAGGGAGGGACTATTCGCATAAATCCTCCCTTACAAATTTCAAATTAGTTAGAAAAATCGGTTACAATCCAATACCTTATCTGTACTTCCAAAGTATCTTAGCTTCATCAGCAAAGTATGTTAAGTTACTTTGCCGATAAAGTTAACTTCGTTGCCGATGTAAGTTGTCTATAACATATCCACCGGATTCTCATTCGCCGCCCTCCAACTTTGGAACGTGACCACTCCTACCGTCAGGATACTGATCCCTAGCAATGCGACAAAATAAATCAAATAACCGACAGGGGCTTTCTCCATAAAATTACTGGCCCATCTCTCCATAAAATAATAGGAAACTGGAATCGCAATAACAAAACTAATGAGCAAGACCTTTAAATAGACTTTATTCAAACGATATAGTATCTCACTCACGGAAGATCCATACACCCGCCTTATACCAATTTCTCGCCGCTGATAGTGGACATCAAACAATACCAGACTTAAAATACCTGCCAATGCCATCCAGATAGATAAAACACTGGATAAAATAACCCGGTCGCCAAACTGGATTTCTTTTTCATACAGATGCCGGGAGAATGTATCGCAAAACTCAAAATCAGGTAAACATGAAGGGGAAAGTTCGTTGAGCATATTCCTAATATAAAGTAAAACATTCCCTTTATCAGCCCCCGGCATCAACTTTATATAAGCGTAAGGCATATATAATTCTTCATTCGTCACAAAAGCGACAGGATAAGTAGCTAGCGACTCCGATGCTTTATGTGTGGAAGCGATCACCACCTCATCCGTAAATCCTAATACCCGGGCATCATTCCCCCAAAAGGTTTTCATACGGTCACCCACATGAAGGTTTAATTGCCTTTTCGCTTTTTGGTCAAAAACCAAAAGCAACTCTTTATTCCTCCCATCTTCCATCCTTGAGACACGTCCCTCGTTCGCGGTAATATCCATAAGGGATAAAAAATTAGGTGATACATTCAAATAATAAAAATAAATAGTCTCTCCATTAAACTCTGCGGCCCCGCCACGATTCTCATTAGTCGCTCCTATCTTACTAGCGGCGAAAGCCACATCCTCAATTCCCGCATAACCACGCAAACGGTTGGTAAAATTCTCTTTATATTTCTCGGTTATCTCCTTATTCAATTCTACGACAACTACATTATCATTCCCGAAACCAAAGGAATGACTCCGCATTGTCTCTATCTGCTTATAAATAAACAGTGACAGGACGATCAATATAATTGAAACCGTATACTGAAAACCAACCAGACATTCCCGCATTCTTTTTCCCTTTGGAGACAAACCGAAAGAACCGTTCAGCACGATTCGCTGAGGAATAGAAGTCGCATAAATAGCCGGATATGCACCGGCCAATAGTCCCGCACACAAAGCCATGAATAATCCACCAAAAAAAACTATTCCCTTCATATGAAAGCCTCCTCCAATGCAACCTTCATAAACCAATAACAGCAACAAGGATATAGCATAAGACAATAACGCAAAAAGAAAAGACTCCAACCAAAGAAATCCACGCAACCGCCGTACCGAGTCCCCTAGAATTTTACGGATGTTAATACTTTTTATTCTTGCCGGAACCAATGCCATTGTAAAGTTTATAAAATTAATCACTGCTATCAATACCACTAGAAACGAGGCGCTAAACAACAAATCCGTTTGTCTTTTATTCCCTGATTTTATGTAAGTAACGCTATTCATATCATTCATATAATAAATATCGCATAAATTCACCAAACGGGTCTGTACCTCTTGGAGCCTCTCGTATTGCTTGAAGGGGAATGCTTGGTTAAACTGGGAGCAAATGAGATCTTTTTGTGACGGATCATCTAAAAGGACATAACAAAGGAAAATCCAGTTATCCCAATCATCCATACAATAAGTCGACGATAAAGAAGTATAAATGGCATTATTCAATTGTGTGTTTTCCGGGAAATCTTTATAAACTCCTCCTACGACTAGTGATTTCCGTTCCTTGCTCCAAATCTCTTCTTCCGCAAGCAACTCCTTACCAATAGCCGATGACTCGCCAAATATCTTCCGTGCCATACTCTCCGGCAAAAGGCATTTCTCCGGATCATCTAAGCAATCCAGTGAACCTTCCACCAATTGGAAGTCAAATATAGAAACGATCCCCGGAGTACAGGTTATCACCGGTTCCTTATAATCTTTGAGAATCTCGTCCCTCCCGATCGTAAAATAAACTTCCCCTACGTAAGGATTTATGATCGTACTTTCCAATATATGTGGAGAAGACGAGGCGAACGCTTGGGCAAAAGGCAGGATTTGCGTAGGCCATTGACTTTTACTTGTCACACAATCCAATCGATAAATAGCCTCGGCTTTCGAGTGTATTTTATCAAAAGTTCGTTCGGATTCCGTACGGATAGCTACGCTATCAAATAAAGTAAAGGCGATAACGAGGCCGCATATATTTAGTGTTGCCGCCATTTTATTTACCTTCAACGTGATAATAAAATTTCGATATATAGAGTTCATGATACGCTTGTTTTTCGTATATAATAAATTGACACAATTCTCCCCTATACCCTTAAAGACAGGGCATAATCATGTCTAATCCAGCATACGACAAAGCACATAGCAAGAGTATCGTTCTTGCCAAAAGACGGATTTTAATCGAACATAACTTACCCTCCGTTCGTAAAACAACAAAGCTACCGACAGGGTAAACAAAGCGAGGAAAAAAGTCAATGAGGCAATAAGAAACAAAAGCTTCTCCCCAAAAGCGGGGAAAGACGTCAAAGGAGTTATGATTTCTTGAAAAGAGATGAAAGCAGCCGGCTCTTTATTCGCTATTGAAAATAAAGATGTAGAAGCACACACCCGTACCTCCTTTTGGGAGAAAGAATCGTTGGCGACCACAGTCAATGCGGCAAAAACGACCATGCACAAAAACATTGCCCTTAACCATTTCATAACAAGAACAAAATTGATCAAAGGCAAATGTATGGATTTTCACTCAATAAATCCAAACAATAAGCATGCAAATAACACGAATATGTAAATCATTGATTATCATCAGCCTTAAAAACATGATTATATTTCTGAAAAAACACGTACATGTTTTCCACAAAAGTCGTACATGTTTTTCGGAAAACACGTACACGTTTTTACCGGGTCATACGACAGAAGACAAGAACAAATATAGAAATAGACAATAACCCTCCTTATCATGATGAGAATTTCCCTCATCAGTCCCGTGTAAGTTTGAGGCTATATCAAAACCCAAGCCCCAACTCAAAGGCGAACCGGAAACTATCCGTCGAGCCGAACCAAGAATATTTAGTGGTGAACTTATTCAAGAAAGTAAGCCAAATCCCGCCACCATAGGAAGTATGCCAACTATGGGAACGCTCACCGGGAAACCAGACCCTACCATAATCAAAGCCCGCAAATAGACCATATTTTAAGGGAGTGAACGGATTCTTTAGTTTTCCCATGTCCAAGCGTAAATCCGAGTATTGGTAAAAGGATTGTTTTCCGATAAAACGGTTATCACGGAATCCCCTTAAATCAATCGTGGCGGCTTGATAGAACTCATAGTCATTATCGAATAATACCGTTCCCTTCATCAAGGAGGCCCAAGTAAAACGATCCGAGAACCGTACGTTCCATGAAAGGCTTCCCTGCGCATAGGGGAAATTGCGTTCCGGCTTTTTCAAATTCATTTTCCATCCGGCCGTCCATTCGGTTTCCAATAGGGGAAGCCACGAATAAGGCTGTTTCGTTATCCGGTAAGTAGCCCCAAGACCCACGAAATAATTCGTACGGAAAATAGGATGATCTTCTCCATAAACCGTATAAATATATCGATCATCCGTACGTTTAGCCTTGTACATATCCAAAGAGCCAAAGAAAGTCATCACCTCTTCTTTCCTCAAATCCATCTCGAAGGATGGATTAAACATATACGTCCGGAGCTTCACCCGGTTATAATTCTTTTTTTCCTCTTTATAGCCCGCCGTATTATTTCCAAATCCGAAGAAGTTCTCGAAGTTACGGGGTGAAGAGATGGAGGCATTCAGGTATAAACGTCTCCGGCCGTCATAATTAGGGAAGACACCTGCATACATGAACCCTTTCAAATAATTATACCCGATCCGATGCTGATAGGTAAATGGGGCTCGTTTAAAGCCATACATCGTATATGTAAAGAACGTACCCAAACTTATACCTTTATCCGAGTCATATATTCCCCACGGGGTAAAAGATATCTTATGGTATTTTATCTTCTGGTAATCATATTTATAATCCTTATCATAGACATGTATTTTCCGGCTATGATTCAATTGGTATTGGTTCTCCCCCTCTCCGGAGATCAAGTATATCGGAAAATCTTTCCGTGTATTTCCCTTCACTTCAAACGTATCGTTTCCCGCAAGCCCATATAACCACAGTTCCTTGGTTTCTTTGCCGGAGAATTGTTGTTCCAACCTACAGTCTCCGGTCTCGGGATCATAAATCCGTAAAATAGTTCGGTCCGGCGCTTGCCGCTCGATCAAGAAATAATCGGATTGATTGGTTCCGGCAACCACTGGCGTACGTTGCAATAAGCGATAATATTGGCTGGCAACCGCTTCCAGTTCTAGCCTCCTTCGTTTCAACTTTTGTTTAATCAGTTCTATCTCATCATGTTTTACACCTTCCGGCAAATAAGTAAAAGCGCTATCGATCAAAGAGTCGGTCATCTGTTTCCGAATTTCTTGGGCTTGGCGTATCCAAACCGACTCATCACTGCGGCCTGCTACCGCCATATCCAGCGCAAAAGCTAGCTTATTGATTTTCTTTGTATCCTTTAAAATCAAGCTATCATAATTACAGATAAAATCCAACGATAACATCTTCAACATTTGCTTGAACAATACTCCGTCCACCTTCGTGAAAGCATGATTCCTATCGATCACGATCGGGGTATAAATTACGCTATCATTGACGGTATGTGATTGCCACTCCCAGTTTTCGTTCATCTTATTCCAATCTCCGATCCACATATCGAAAATACGTTCCCGAATGTATAGATTTTGATCCGCCATATAGTTTTTACTCACTTGAAGGCTGTCTAGAAAGTCTTCCGTGGTATACAAATTAGACCTTAAATTAATATCCGGAACATTGATTAGATTGACCAGCCTATCTTGTATATCGCTGCCGTCCGCAACTGTGTCTTTCCGTATGTGGGAAGGAATATAGTAAATACGGGAGGGAGAAAAACTCAATCCCGCGGACTTCGCTAAATAATCTGCGACCAAAAAGGTATAGGGATTGATAATCGTATAAGCATCTCCTAAGAACTCATCCAAATATGTATTCTTAAAATCAGTCTTATTATATATTTCCCGGAAAAACTTCGACTCCAAGAAACTTGTAGAGCCACCCAAGGGCTTTAGCAAATACAATTGCTTACGCTTATTCTCCAACAATAATCCGTGAAACCCTTCCGCTTGCCCGACGATATCCATCCCACCCCCCAACGTTTCTATCGTAGCCGAAGGAACCCTGATCGGGATCGTATAAAGGTGACGATAATGCCTCCCCCACATCCAATTATAGATCTTGCTTTTACCACTATCCGCTTGCGGATAAATGGACTTACGTACCCAATCTTGAGATTGGGAATAAAGCAAGCCGGGCATAAGCACAAAGAGTATGAGTATGATATATTTATAGGACGACCGCATGGACAATTTCTTTCTATCTCTGTTTTACTAATAACAGGGGTAAGACAAGAGTTGTTTTGTTTTTTTAGCCTAAGAGAAGAATCAAGGACTTGACGTATAAACAAGCGATAATTATATATTTTTGGTAGACAAATCTAAAATCATGCTATAAAACATTATTCAGAAAGGTTATAAATACAAAGAAGAAAGTTACTTTTACACGCAATTTCAATAATATTGATACGCATGAAGAACATAAATACACTGTCGGGCTTGTCTGTTGCTAACTTCAGCAAGCAAATTGACGGGAAAGAAACGGCGCTTTATACCCTGTGTAACAAGGTTGGAGCAGAGCTAGCGATCACGAATTATGGAGCGAAAATCGTCTCACTGATGGTTCCGGATAAGAACGGAAAAATGACCGATGTCGTTACTGGCCATAATTCGATTGAAGAGTACTTAACATCAGAAGAACCTTATTTCGGTGCCATTTGCGGTCGTTATGGAAATCGTATCGCCGCTGGAAAATTCACGATCGACGGTGTTACTTATGACAAATTAGCCATAAATAATGGCCCCAATAGCTTGCATGGCGGAATCAAGGGATTCAATGCGGTCGTATGGGACGCCAAGCAAATAGACGAGCAAACCATTGAATTGAAATATACCTCCGCCGATGGCGAGGAAGGTTTCCCCGGAGAACTAAAGACAACCGTAACTTATCATCTGACAAATGAGAATGAGGTCGTTATCTCCTATCAAGCCTCTACGGACAAACCTACGGTCTTGAACCTAACCAATCATTCTTATTTTAACCTATCCGGTGCGGGAGATCCTTATATAGGAGACCATATCCTCACGATCAACGCCGACTATTACCTGCCTACGGACAATACGGCAATCCCGTACGGACCTAAAGAGAAAGTAGAAGGTACACCGATGGACTTCCGGACTCCTCATGAGGTAGGCGAACGAATCAATGACAATTTCGAACAGCTTATATTCGGTAAGGGATATGACCACACGTACATATTAAATAAAGAGGACAACGAACTTTCTTACTGCGCTCGCTGCTCCTCCCCCAAGACCGGTATCGTAATGGAAACTTATACGACTCAACCGGGCGTGCAATTATACACAGGTAACTGGATGACTGGGAATTTCGAAGGTAAGAACGGACAACGCTACCCGGAACGGGCCGCTTTATGTCTGGAAACCCAACATTTCCCCGATAGCCCCAACAAACCGGAATATCCGACAACGGAACTCCGCCCGGGCGAGGTTTTCCAAAGTACTACTATTTATAAATTCAGTGTAGAATAAGAGAATAATTTAAGTAATCTAATAATCTAAAACAACAAAAAAGAAATGGAATCAACAGCAAAAAAGAATTACACATTGCCTATTATCATGATGGTGGCTCTCTTCTTCATGATATCTTTCGTGACGGGTCTACAGAACCCATTCGGTATCATCGTTAAGAACCAGTTCGCTGCCAGCAACTTCATGTCGCAGCTGGGTAACGCGGCTAACTTTATCGCCTATGCCTTCATGGGTATTCCGGCCGGTATGCTATTACAGAAGATCGGTTACAAGAAAACCGCTTTGTTAGCGATCATCGTAGGTTTCTGTGGTGTAGGTATTTCTTATCTTTCCGGTGTGGCTGGTAGCTACGCTGTTTATTTGACAGGTGCTTTCGTGTCCGGTTTCTCTATGTGTATGTTGAATACCGTAGTAAACCCGATGTTGAACACGCTAGGTGGTGGTGGAAACAAAGGTAACCAATTAATTCAGGTTGCCGGTTCCGTGAACTCTATCGGTGCTACGATCGTTCCGGTATTGGTTGGTTATTTGATCGGTGACGCTGCTAAGGCTCAGATCAGTGACGCTAACCCGGCATTGTTCTTGGCTATGGGTATCTTTGCCATCGTATTTATCGTATTGTTCTGCATGCAAATTCCAGAACCGCATATGGTTAAGGAAAATGAAGCCAAGACTCCGGACAAGCACAGCGCGCTTTCTTTCCGTCACTTCATTTTAGGTGCCATCGCAATCTTCTTGTATGTGGGTGTCGAAGTAGGTATTCCTAACTTCATGAACTTGTTCGCTACTTCTTCTGAGATCGGTATCGATCCTACAGTAGCCGGTTCTATCGTGGGTACATATTGGTTCTTGATGATGATCGGACGTCTGTTCGGTGCCTCTTTCGGAGCTAAGATCTCTAGTAAGGCGATGTTGTCATCAGCCGCCACGGTAGGTATGATCTTTATCTTGATCGCTATCTTTGCCCCTGCTACGACTAAAGTTAGTATGCCTGTATTCTTGTCAGATATCTCTTTCGGTATGGTTGAGGTTCCTGTCGGAATCATGTTCATGGCTCTTTGTGGTTTATGTACTTCCATCATGTGGGGTGGTATCTTCAACTTGGCAGTAGAAGGTTTAGGTAAATATACGGCAGCCGCTTCCGGTATCTTCATGGTAATGGTTTGCGGTGGAGGTATTCTTCCGTTGATCCAAGGAGCCGTAGCCGACGCTGGCGGTTTCATTACCAGCTTCTGGGTGGTATTCCTAGGATTGGCATATTTGCTATATTACGCTTTGATTGGTAGCAAGAACGTAAACAAAGATATTCCTGTTGAATAATAAGGACAGGACATAATATAATAAAGAAGAAATTATCCGGCAGAGTTTTCTGAATGGATAATTTCTTCTTGTTTATTCAATTATTTACCTTAATCAAATTAAGTATCATGCAACAAAAAATCAGAACTAAATTTAAAGAGTTATTTAATACCGAAGGTAGCTTATACACATCTCCGGGACGTATTAACTTGATCGGTGAACATACTGATTATAATGGAGGTTTCGTTTTTCCGGGTGCCGTAGATAAAGGAATGATCGCCGAGATCAAACCAAATGGGACGGGCAAAGTCCGGGCGTTCTCCATCGACTTAAATGATTACGCTGAATTCGGCTTGACCGAGGAGGACGCTCCTTCCGCAAGCTGGGCAAGATATATCTTTGGCGTATGCCGGGAGATTATTAAACGAGGTGGCAATATCCAAGGTTTCGATACCGTATTCGCTGGAGACGTACCTCTGGGCGCTGGAATGTCTTCTTCCGCCGCATTGGAAAGTACTTATGCTTTCGCATTGAATGACTTATTCTCATTGAACATCGATAAATTCGAGTTGGCTAAGATCGGTCAGGCTACAGAACATAATTATTGTGGCGTGAATTGCGGTATCATGGACCAATTCGCTTCCGTATTCGGCAAGGCCGGAAGTTTGATCCGCTTGGATTGCCGTTCTTTGGAATATAAATATTATCCGTTTAATCCGGTTGGTTACAAACTCGTGTTATTGGATTCGGTCGTTAAGCACGAGTTGGCGTCCTCAGCCTACAACAAACGCCGTAAATCCTGTGAGAACGTGGTAGCCGCCATTCGCCGCAACCATCCGGAAGTAGAGTTCTTACGTGACGCTACGATGGAGATGCTGAACGAGGTAAAAGCGGATGTCAGCGCAGAGGATTACATGCGTGCCGAATATGTTATCGAGGAAATCCAACGCGTACTCGACGTATGTGCCGCTCTGGAGAAAGGCGACTATGAGACTGTCGGCGAAAAGATGTACGGCACGCATCAGGGTATGAGCAAGCTTTATGAAGTTAGCTGCGAGGAACTGGATTTCTTGAACGATATCGCCAAGGAATGTGGTGTAACCGGTTCTCGTGTCATGGGTGGAGGATTCGGTGGTTGTACGATAAACTTGGTTAAGGATGAGTTGTACGACGATTTCGTGAAGAAAGCCTTCTCTGCTTATAAAGAGAAGTTTGGCCGTGAACCTAAATTATATAATGTAGTAATCAGCGACGGAGCACGCAAGCTCTGTTAATCTTTAAAATCCATAAAACGATGTCAGTAGCTTTTTATCAAGACGAAGTAAAATTCTATGTTGCCGTAGATTGTATCATTCTAGGGTTTAACAATAAGGAGTTGAATGTTTTATTATACAAACGTTCGTTCGAGCCGATGAAAGGACAATGGTCCCTTATGGGAGGCTTCGTGAAATCCGGGGAAAGCGTGAATGAAGCAGCATCACGGGTATTAACGGATTGCACGGGTATCGAGCATCTTTTTATGGAACAAATAGGGGCTTACGGAGATGTATCGCGTGACTTAGGGGAACGGGTTATCTCCGTAGCTTACTATTCCTTGGTGAATATGAATGATTTCAGCCCCGAGATCTTGGAAAGCCATAACGCTACTTGGACCAAGATATCCGAGCTTCCTGACTTGATTTTCGACCATAACCAAATGATAAACGATACGTTGTCCGTCCTTAAAAAGAAGGCGGCAAGCCGCCCTATCGGTTTCAATTTGCTTCCCGAGCAATTTACCTTGCCCCAACTACAGACATTGTATGAGGCCATTTACCAAACCCCTTTAGACAAACGGAACTTTCGCAAAAAGCTAAACGCCATGGATATTCTGGAGAAACTGGATATCAAAGACAAGAAAAGTTCCAAACGAGGAGCTTTCCTCTACAAATTCAACGAGAAAAAATACAACAAATGGGTTGAACAGGGTTTCGACTTCTCGCTCTAATCCGAATGATGTATATCCGCAAGAATAAGGCGCTCAGCGGGCTATCTTAAATATCTCTCAATTTATCAAAAATATAAGAAGATAGGAACCTTTACCGAAAAGGAATTGTTTGATTGATATAACGGCTCTTACAAAGAGTTTGATTATCTTTGCGGTCAAATAAATAATTCATCTGATAAAATGAACGATATTCAAGTAATGAACAAAGCAGCTGATAACATCCGTATACTGGCTGCGTCAATGGTGGAGAAAGCGAACTCCGGGCACCCGGGTGGCGCTATGGGTGGTGCAGACTTTGTTAACGTACTGTTCTCAGAGTTCTTAATATACGATCCCAAGAATCCCAAATGGGAAGGACGCGATCGTTTCTTCCTTGACCCGGGGCATATGTCTCCGATGCTTTATTCCGTACTGGCTTTAAGCGGCAAATTCACATTGGATGAACTTCAACAGTTCCGCCAATGGGGAAGCGTTACTCCGGGACATCCTGAGGTAGACGTTATGCGTGGTATCGAAAACACGTCCGGCCCGCTGGGACAAGGACATACTTATGCGGTAGGTGCGGCTATCGCGGCTAAATTCTTGAAAGCACGTCTGGGTGAGGAAGTAATGAACCAGACTATTTACGCATATATTTCCGATGGAGGTATCCAAGAGGAAATCTCCCAAGGTGCCGGACGTATCGCCGGAACTTTAGGACTGGATAACTTGATCATGTTCTACGACGCTAACAACGTGCAGCTATCTACCAAGGTAGAAGACGTCGATGCGGAGAACGTAGCCATGAAATACGAGGCTTGGGGCTGGAAAGTCATTCAAATAAACGGTAACGACGTAAACGAGATCCGCAAGGCTTTAAAAGAGGCTAAGGCAGAGATCTCCAAACCGACTTTGATCATCGGTAACACCGTTATGGGGAAAGGTGCTGTCGGCGCTGATAACAGCTGTTACGAAAATAAGGTATCTACTCACGGACAACCTTTATCCGCGGCAGGAGCTTCCATAGCGGATACGATCAAGAACCTAGGTGGTGATCCGGAACATCCGTTCACGATCTTCCCTGAAGTAGCAGAATTATATGCCAAGCGTGCGAAAGAATTGGAAGTAATCGTCGCCGAACGTTACGCCGTGAAAGACGTATGGGCGAAAGCTCACCCGGACTTAGCGGCTAAGATGGAGCAATGGTTCTCCGGAAAGGCTCCTCAAATCGACTGGGCCGCAATCGAGCAGAAAGCGAACCAAGCGACCCGTGCCGCTTCCGCTACCGTATTAGGAGTGCTTGCTACCCATGTAGAAAACATGATCGTCGCTTCCGCCGACCTTTCCAATTCCGATAAGACAGACGGCTTCTTGAAAAAGACCCATGCTTTCGTGAAAGGCGACTTTAGCGGAGCTTTCTTCCAAGCGGGTGTAGCCGAGCTTTCTATGGCTTGTATCTGTATCGGTATGTCTTTACATGGTGGCGTGATCGCCGCTTGCGGTACATTCTTCGTATTCTCCGATTACATGAAGCCTGCGTTACGTATGGCCGCGTTGATGGAGCAGCCCGTTAAGTTCATCTGGACACACGACGCTTTCCGTGTTGGAGAAGACGGACCTACGCACGAGCCGGTAGAGCAAGAAGCTCAAGTTCGTTTATTAGAGAAATTGAAGAATCATAAGGGACACAACTCCATGTTGGTACTTCGTCCGGCAGACGTTGTGGAGACAACAGTCGCATGGAAACTAGCGATGGAGAACGTTTACACTCCTACCGCATTGATTCTTTCCCGTCAGAATATCACAGATCTTCCCGCTAAGGAAAACCGCTATCAAGAGGCTTTGCAGGCGGAAAAGGGTGCCTATATCGTCAATGAAGACGCTAACGCGGATGTAATTCTTTTGGCTTCCGGTTCCGAGGTATCGACTTTGGTCGAGGGCGCCGCCTTACTTCGTGCTGAAGGCATAAAGGTTCGTATCGTTTCCGTTCCTTCCGAAGGTCTATTCCGTTCACAAAGCAAAGAGTACCAAGAATCCATTCTTCCCGCAGGAAGCAGGATTTTCGGTTTAACCGCTGGTCTTCCGGTTAATCTGGAAGGTTTGGTAGGTCCTAACGGCAAGGTATGGGGACTTGAATCCTTCGGTTTCTCCGCCCCTTACAAAGTATTGGACGAGAAATTAGGTTTCACGGCTAAGAACGTTTATAACCAAGTAAAAGAATTATTAGCATAAAGATGGGTATAGTAGGTTTGTGTAGCGATCACGCTGGTTTTGAGTTAAAAGAATATATAAAGACAATCCTCGATAAAAGGGGATTGTCTTATAAAGATTTTGGAACTTATTCTTCTGACAGTTGCGATTATCCGGATTTCGCCCATCTGATGGGCAAGGCCGTAGAAGCTGGCGAAGTTTATCCGGGAATAGCTGTCTGCGGTACAGGGAATGGCATTAGTATGACCTTGAACAAACATCGGGGTGTCCGTGCCGCCTTATGCTGGCGAGAGGATATCGCGAAACTGGCACGTGAGCATAACGACGCGAACGTGTTATCAATGCCCGGTCGTTTTATCAGCAAGGAAGAGGCTAAGAAAATCGTTGAGATATTCTTGGATACACCTTTTGAGGGTGGTCGCCACCAACGTCGTATAGACAAGATCCCTTTGTAGAGTCCGCGAAAAAGTCACTTTATAAAATAAAGAAGGCTCTCCCATGGTTCGCTTACCATTCGGAGAGCCTTTTCGTATCACCGTTTAAACGGCAACGTACATATAATAGATGACGGATGCCAAATTTGAGGACTTTCTACTATTAAACAGTCGATCTCGCTTTTTGTTCTTTCCATTTAGTTAAAAATGTACGGGCTACCGTCGGGAACAACTCCAGCAACAGTATTTCTTTCTCATTCTCAGCCAATAGCACATCCAAATCCTCCAATACAGGATTCTCTTGCCTCACGTAATGGGAACCGTCGTAAGGCACCTCATTTTGTACGCCGGCGATTTTCAACCGAAACGCCGGATCTACCGGAATCGGCGTCTTGCCATACTCTCCTTTTACCAAGGCGATAAACTGGTTGGAAGGATTACTATACATCGGGCGACCTTTCAGCTCATCCAGCGCACAGGAAACCGCTTGCGCCCCGATAATCTGGCTCGTAGGCGTCACCAACGGAGGTAAGCCGGCATCCATCCGTACTTGCGGAATGAGCGACATCGCCTTCTCCAACAAGTCGATCTGCCCCAATTGCTTCAACTGGGCAACCATATTCGTGTACATACCTCCCGGGATCTGCGCTTTTTTCACCAACTCGTTCGGCTCGGGGAAATCAAAATACTCCTCGATCGCACGGCAATAAAGCAGCAAATCGTCCTCCTTATCTTTCCGGGCGGCCTCGATGGCATCGTTGAAGAAGCGGTCGATCTCGGCGGGGAAACTATCCTCTACGGGATTAAAGGGCCTCGGGAATTTCTTCGCGGTATCGAACGAGGAAAGTTCCTTGCGGATCGTCAATAACTCCTTGTTGATCTTAGCGATCGTGTCCATATCAAGATCCAGCTCGATACCCAATTTCTTGCAGAAGATATAGACCAGCTCCACGGCGGGAGCGGCCGGTCCTCCGGCGAAGTTCCAGATATTCGTATCAACGATGTCCACCCCATTGATAATGGCGGATACGACCGACGCCAATCCGTAACCGGGCGTACAATGCGTATGGAAATCCACCGGTACCTTCAGGCTCTTCTTGAACAATCGCACCAATTCCGCCGTACGAGCCGGAGGTATCAAACCACTCATATCCTTCAGGGTGATCATATCAGCGCCCAGCGACTCCAGTTGAAGGGCCTTGTTTAAGAAATACTCATTCGTAAAAACAGGCTTATGCAAGGGCCGTCCATGCAAGGCGGCTTTTATACGTTCTACCGGGGAATGGTGAGGATCTATCGTATAACAGATGGCACAGTCAGCCTTTCCCCCGAATTTCTTCACATAACGGATCGTGGATTTCACGTTATCCACGTCGTTCAAAGCATCGAAAATACGCATGATATCGATACCAGAACGAATCGAGTTCCGGCAAAAGCCTTCTATAATCTCGTCGGGATAAGGATTATAACCGAATAAATTACGCCCACGGGAAAGAGCGGATAGCTTGGAGGAATTTCCTATTTTCTCTTTGATGATCTCTAAACGATCCCACGGATTCTCACCTAAATAACGCATCACGGAATCGGGAACCGCCCCACCCCATACTTCCATGGCATAAAAGCCTGCGTCTTTGTAGTAAGGAAGTACACGGTCTATTTGCGCTTGAGACATTCTTGTAGCGAATGCCGATTGCTGACCATCGCGAAGAGTCAAATCACGAATCAATAATTTACGTATCATACCAAATTTGTTTAGATCGTTTTAGTCAATATTCTGATTATATAACAAGATCTAAACAAATTTGATAAAGATTACGGGGTTAATAATAACCAATTTTTCTAAAACCTCAGTCTTTTACTTCCACAACGATCATTACGGGAAAGTGGTCGGAAGGGGTACGGGCCTCATATTTACTCAATGACACCTCTTTCGGGAAATTACCGTTTTGCTCCTTCCGGGCGCTTTCTTTCGCCTCGGAGCGATAAGTATCCGTTAAGATTCCATACTTCTTCACCTCAAATTCTTTCGTAAGAAAAAGGTGGTCGATACGGCTATCGGTCTTGCGGTCCGGATGGAAACCGTTGAAGGTACCATTCGGGGCATAGCGGAAATCAGCGATCTCATAAGAGTCACGCATGATACCGGAACCATCTAACAACTGATAGGACTCACTTGTTTGGTCCACGTTGAAATCGCCGGTAAGGATAGCGGGAAGTTTCTTGGGGAACTCCTTGATCTTCTCCAAGATCAGCTTGGCGCTCTCGGCACGTGCCTGTACGCCTACATGGTCCATGTGAAGGTTGAAGAACAAGAAAGTGAAACCGGTTTGCTTATCCCGGAACTCACCCCACGTACAGATACGGGGAAGGACGGCATCCCAGCCCTTATTCGGACGGTCGGTGATCTCGGATAGCCAGAAATCGCCATGCTCCAAAACCTCGAACTTGTCCGTGCGGTAAAAGATAGCCGAATGCTCTCCCGCCCGCTTACCATCGTCACGTCCCACACCGATATAATCATATCCGGGCATGGCTTGCCTCAAGTCCTGCAATTGCGGATATTTGCCCTCTTGGGTACCAAAGATATCGAACCCGTGAAATTGTACGATCTGGGCGATGTAGGGATAGCGTTGTCCCCAACCGTTACCGTTCGTGGAATCGCCGCCGTTGGCGTTACGCAAATTATAGGTGGCAACCACCATTGTCTCCGCCTGTAAGGTTAATACGGCGCAAAAAAGAAAAATAAAAGAATAAATAACTTTCTTCATGATCTATGTTTTTAATTATCCTCGAAAGCTGATAATATCGGACGGGCGATCCACACTTGCGGCTGGGGTACATCCAAGAGGTAAGCTATCGTGCCGGCGATATCATATACCATCGTACTCTCCGGGATCTTGAAGCCTTTCTTTACGTTCTTTCCATAGAAAACGATCGGGGTTTGCATCTCGTTCATCGTCTTGCCACCGTGACCGGTCTCGATACCGCCGTGGTCGGCCGTCAGTATAACCACCGTATCATCCATGATACCCGCCTCACGAACGGCGTCCATCACTTGCGTCAAGCAACTGTCCAAATGATTCACCATCGCAAAATACTCCGGGGAACTCCATCCCTTGCCATGTCCGGTACCATCCGGCTGATCGTATATAATCGCGCAAAGGTTCGGCTTCTTCTCCTTGATATACTGAACGGCTACCGGGGTACATCCGTTCGGGTTCTCAGCCGACATCGGGGCATGCTTACGGAAGCTCATGGCCAAGGTATCCACCAGATAATTCATGCCTTCCCACTCATAGATATAGCCAATCTCAGCCTCGGGAGCCTTATCCCGGTACATGCCGAAGATATTCGGGAAACGGTTGTCGCTATTCACGACACGGGAAGGAAGCTCCGGCGTACGAGATCCCCACTCCGTATATCCGTGCAACTCCGGTCCTGCTCCCATAAACATGGAAGCCCAATTACAAGCACTCGACGAAGGCAGGATCGAACGATTCTCTAACGTGGAAGCACCTTCCGCCATCATCTTACGGAAAGTAGGCATATCCGCCCCATTATTCAAGCAATGGGCGCTCAAGCCGTCGAAACCAATCAAGATTACATGCTTTGGCAGATTCTTCTCTTTCAAAGGCACTTGCTGAGGTGCCGTATTACAGGCGCTCAGGCAGTATGCGATTACCGCACAACAAATAAATAAGATTTGCTTTTTCATCTTACCGTGTTTTTCTTTTATGATTAATATTGAAGTATCTTAGATTCCGTCAGACAAAGGTACAAAGTTTAAATAAAGTTCAAAAAGATCATTTATCTTTGTAGCTTAATCTAATCTTATTTTAATAAATACGTATGTACAAACATTTCCTGACAAGCGTATCGCTTGTATTTTTCATGCTATCCTGTAGCAAACTTTCCCCTTTTGAAGGAAAGATGCGAGAATGCGTACAAACCTCCCTAAGCTGGAGAAACGACACGACCGGTATTTGGGAAACAGCAGGCTGGTGGAACTCGGCGAACGTATTAACCGCCACCATTCGCTACGGTGCCGTAACCAAAGATCCGGCCATCCCTTCTGTCATAGAGGATGTATTCGAGAAAGCCCGTCATTACCAAGTAGGCGTAGACTCAACCGGTACTCCCCGTTATTGCGACAACTTCATCAACGATTATTACGATGACGAGGGTTGGTGGGCATTGGCATGGATCGAGGCCTCCAAACTGACCGGAGAGAAAAAGTACCTAGATATGGCCGAGATCATATTCGATGATATGACAACCGGCTGGAGCGACGCTTGCGGAGGCGGCATTTTCTGGAAGAAGAATCCACTGCATTACAAGAACTCGATTGCCAACAACTTATTCTCCCTTACGGCGATCCGTTTATATAAAGCGACCCAGAATCCGGCATACCTCGACTGGTTCAAGAAGAACGTAGATTGGTATATGCGAACCGGCATGATCAATACGAACATCTACCAAATCGAAGACGGTACCAAAGACGATTGTACCCCCAACCGAAATGCCCACTACACCTATAACCAAGGCGTAGCCATCGCTGTCTTAGCCGAGATGTATCTCCAAACCAACGATAAATCTTATTTGGAACTAGCGGAAAAGATCGCCGACGCTACCATCACCACACAATTGATAACTGACGAGGGTATTCTCCGTGAAATGAAGCCCGAGATCGATGATAGCAACGACGGTGTCCAATTTAAGGGTATCTTCATCCGTCATTTAGCCTTCCTGTATGAAGTGACAAAGAATCCGGCTTATAAAGATTTCATCTTGAAAAATGCGGAATCCATCATCACAAAAGATTATGATCCCACATCCAAAAGCTTCGGTTGTTATTGGTACGGCCCTTTCCACAAGGAAAACTCGGCAGCAAACGCTTGCGCTTTGGAATGCGTGATAGAGGCTTATGATTTAACGAAATAGGTATCCGGAAAGACGCAGCTTGTCGTTATTCACACAGCCAGCGGGCGATATTCCGCTCTGGCTCCCCCGGAGCTGGAACGGATGTAACATACGGCTCTGGTTCATTGACAAAAAAACGGGACGGCGGACATCTCCGCCGTCCCGCCCAAAAGAGACAGCCTTATCTCTGTTTGTATTCATGTCAAGGCTGGTTTTTTACTGATAACGGGGCCATATAAACCCTGTTTTTCATATCGTGCACAAACATAAGACTTCTTTTTCACAAAAGAACAAATTCCTTCTTCTTTCTAGAAATACATGCTTTATAACATACCGCACTCCCTCTCGGTTGCTAGCGTGGACTTCTATTACAAAGGATAGGCGACGCAGCACGCTACGTCTCCCTCCGTTTTCTTTTTACCAATAATAGGTATCCATAATCTCCTTCATTTTAGGGGTATTCGTGTCCTCATCCTTAACATCTTTCCGCAGCTTCAGCATCTCCTCCTTCATTTGCCGGATGATCTTGGCGTATTGGGGATCGTTATAAGCGTTGTGATTCTCACGAGGATCGGATTGAAGGTCGTAAAACTCCCATGCTGGTGTCGTGGTCTTATCCTCCGAACCAGTCATATTCAGACGGTCGCCATAGAAAAACATCAGTTTATACCGCTCATTACGGATACCCATATGGGCCGGACGGTTCGAATGTTGGGTCCAATAACGATAATACATCTCCTTACGCCAATCCTTTGGGGTATTTCCTTTCAGATTATCGCGAAAACTATGGCCCTGCGATTCATTCGGGGTCTTCACGCCTGCGTAATCCGCCAACAAAGAGGCAAAATCCACGTTCAAGATCATATCCTTATTGCGGGTCCCCGCCGGGATCTCTTTCGGGTAACGGATCACGAAAGGCATACGTAGAGACTCCTCATACATCATACGCTTATCGAAGAAACCATGCTCTCCTAAGAAATAACCTTGGTCGGATACGTACACCACGATCGTATTATCGGCGATTCCCATATCGTCCAGCGCTTTCAATAACTTCCCGATATTATCGTCGATCGTAGCCCCGCAACGCAGATAGTCGCGCACCAATTTCTGGTAAGCGGCGCTACGGGCGGCAGATCGATGCATCCCCTTCGTCGTAAAAGGCAACTCCGGATACCGGCACCACCATTTATCAGGGTCTTGCGACGCCACGTCCCAACGACGGGCCAACTCCTCCAAAGGCTGTCCGGAGAAAGTACGTCCATTCGTCTCCGGCCCCCAATCAAATAAGTTCTCCGGTTCCGGGAAAACAACGCCGTCATACAAATGCCTCATCCGTTCTGGAAAATCCCAAGGTTCGTGTGTAGCCTTGAAATGACAACACATCATGAAAGGCCGGTCCTTATCGGCCTCTTTCATCCAACGGATCGCCTTATCTGTCACGATATCCGTGGAGAAACCTCGTACCCGCTCCCCGAAATTACGCTCACCCGGCCAAGGTTCCGTACAATTTATAAAAGTAGGGTCTCGGTACTCGCCTTGGTCATGGAACACGGAATAGAAGTCGAAACCTTGCGGTTGCGTTTTCAGATGCCATTTACCGACCAAAGCGGTCTGATAGCCTCCCGCCCGCATTTGCTTGGCGATATTATCCTGCTCCGGATCAAAAGAATCACTTAACGTGTAGACACCGTTCACGTGACTATAGGCTCCGGTCAAGATCGCCGCACGACTCGGAGAAGAGATCGAGTTCGTACAAAAACAATTATCCAATACGCAACCCTCCGCAGCCAAGCGACGGATATTCTCGTTGCGGGCATATTCCCCCAACACGCCCCCGTAAATACCCCACGATTGGGAAGTATGATCATCCGATAGGATAAACAAGATATTGGGACGTTCCTCTTGCGCCGGTTTATCGGCGGCAAAGAGAAACTGCCCGTTTCCAGAAAGACAACAGGCAGTCATTCCGATACTAATGATCGATTGTTTCATAAGTCATGACGTTTTTTCCCTTGTACTAAACCCGGTTCCCTACGTTCCGTACCCTTCATACGAGTCAAGTCATCCCCTAACTCATGGCGTTTCTGGTCCGCGATCTTCATCAATTTAGCGGCTTCCTCCGGATATTGGGTAATCACGTTATAACGCTCTCCCGGATCACGGCGCAGGTCGTACATCTCCGGCTTCATGATCTCCAGATTCGTCAACTTACCCGGCTGGCCGTCGTTTCCCGGCTCATAAGCCCCATAAGTAACGTATTTATGGGGGAATACCAATTTGAACATTCCATCCGTAACAGCCTCCAAGTCATTCTTTCGATAGTAATAGACGAAAGACTCACGTGGGTTGGCGTCTTTTTTACCCTCGATCAACGGCAAGATACTTACTCCGTCAATCTTGCGAGGAGGAAGCGGAGCCTGCGTGATCTCGGCGAACGTAGGAAGAAGGTCGATATTAGAAGCTAACTTATTACAAGTCGTGCCCGGTAACGTCTTACCTTTCCAGTACATGATACAAGGAACCCGGTTACCACCATCAAAGGTCGTAGCCTTTGCCTCACGTAACCCACCGGCTGAACCGGCATGATTCCCGTAATTGGTCCAAGGGCCATTATCGGAAGTCAAGATCACCAACGTATTATCTTCCAAGCCCAGCTCACGCAATGCCTTGAATATCTCACCTACACTCCAGTCGATCTCCATCATCACGTCGCCATATAAACCCTGCTCGCTCCCTTGAATTTATCGGAAACGGCCAACGGTACATGGGGCATATTATGGGCCAGATACAAGAAGAAAGGCTTATTCTTATTCTTCTTGATGAAATTAACAGAACGGGTGGTATAATCCGTAGTCAACCGTGTTTGGTCCGTATTATAACCGATAATCTCATTTCCGTCATAAGTCGGCAAATCCGGGAAATTAAAGACCTCACCTTGTTGCGGGTGGAATGGCCACATATCGTTAGAATACGGCAACCCATAATACTCATCGAAGCCATTTTGCAAGGGGAGGAACTCCTTTTGGCTACCTAAATGCCATTTACCGAAGATAGCGGTACTATATCCTTTCTGTTTCAATACCTCTGCGATCGTCATCTCCTCTGGATGGACACCGTAGTTCGAATCTGGCCCCGGAGCGCCGGAAAAACCGATACGATTCGGATAGCAGCCGGTCAACAAGCCGGCACGAGAGGCTCCACTGATCGGCTGTCCTACCAAAAAGTGCGTAAAACGAACGCCTTCCGCCGCCATCTTATCGATATTCGGAGTGGTATATCCGTAAGCTCCATTAAAAGAAAAATCTCCGTAACCCACATCATCCAAATTGATTAGGACGATATTCGTGTAATCAGCGGCTATGCCTGCCATTGAAAAAGCTGAGGCGGCCGTCAGTAACATTAGTTTATTCTTCATGATATTATTTATTGAAATATTGGCTTTGAAGTGCCATCCTGTGTTTGGCACTTCAAAGATAACAGTTTTTAATTTACCCAAGAATTAATCCCAGTTCGGATTTTGCTCCAAATTAGGGTTCAAGACTGTTTGGTTATAAGGGATCGGCCATAAATAATCTCGTTTCGGATTAAAAGAACGTTTCACGACTTCTATTCCCTCATAATTATGCATCATACCATTATTTTCTTTCTCAGCGGTTTTCCAGCGCAAGATATCCGAATAGTAGAGTCCTTCAAAGGTCAACTCGATACGGCGTTCACGGCGGATTACCTCACGCATCTGATCTTTCGTCAAACCTTTTGGTACTTCCGGCATATTGATATCCGGACGCCTACGCAATTGGTTGATGGCATCATAAACTGACTGATCAGGACCACTCGCCTCATTCTGCGCCTCGGCATACGTCAACAGAACTTCCGCATAACGAATTAAAATGAAATTGAAAGCCGAACGTTCTACTAAAGGAATCGTTACATCATCCTCATAAGAAGTGTATTTCTTCACACCGAAACCCGTAGTCGCCACATCTTCTTTTGTGATCGTCTTTCCTAAATACGGATAACCGATGCAAACGATCGATTTCAATAAACGGGGATCTCTGTTCTCATACGGACGAGCCGGATCATAAAGCGGTGACTCTTCTATCGTCTTCCCGTCAATACAGAGATATGTATCAACCAGTTCCTTCAAGGGAGCCGGACGATTCAAGCGCCAGATATTCTGATCATAATCCGTTGGATACTCCGGCAATTTCGCTTCTATATCAAAGATTACCTCACAATTATATTTATTATCTTCGCTAAAGAAATGACGATAATCATTGAATAATTGATAAACGCCAGACTCTATTACCTGCTTAGCAGCTTGGGCCGCCTCCGCCCAACGAGAATTATATAATAAAGTACGGGCTTTTAACGCTAATGCGGCACCTTTTGTCGCACGTCCCAAGTCTGAGCTAGCATAGGTGTCCGGTAGCACGGCAGCGGCCTCCTCCAAATCCTTGACAATCTGATTCACTACCTCGTCCTTGGAATTGCGAGGTAATTCTGCTTGCTCATCCGCATTGGGAGCATCTATAATCAGCGGTACACCTCCGAATTTATCGACCAGACTTAAATAATAGAAAGCTCGTAAGAACTTGGCTTCACCCACCATCTTCGCCTTCTCCGACTCATCCATATCGACACCTCCGACATTAGCGATGAAAGTATTCGTACGACCAATACCAACGTAACAGTTCTTCCATAAACTTCCGATTAGAGCCGTAGTAGACAAATGTTCACCCTTTCCAATCGCTTGCGTACCATTCGCCTCGTTATAAGGCATCGCATTCGCAGTCAGCATATCGAATTCCATCGTATGCAATGAACGCCAAGGTTTCAATGCGTTGTAACATCCCATTATACCGGCGCTCGCATGCTCTTTTGTCTTCCAGAATGTTTCCGTGGAATATTGATCGGAAGGATCTACATCCAACCAGCTATCGCAAGCGGTTAAACTCATACAAACGACAGCGACACATATCATCTTATATATTTTACGTCTCATATTATTATTCCTTATTATTTAAAATGTGACATTAACACCTGCCGTATAAGTCCGTACAGACGGATAGGCATACCAGTTGCTTCCCTTCAAGTTCTTCTCCGGATCAAAATCCTTCATCGGAGAGAACGTGAATAAGTTTTGCGCATTGACAAAGACCTTTAATCTCTTAACCACACCGCTTTTCAAAAAAGAGGCCGGTACGTTATAAGAAAGTTGCAAGTTCTTCAAACGTAAATAAGAGGCATTTCTCAACCAGAAATCATTTGTACGGAAATTCTCGTTCAAGCATCCTTCATACGTAGTCAAGATAGGCAATGTAGCGCTGGTTCCCCGCTCGGGAGTCCAAGCATCCGTCAACCATTGTTCCGGCAAACCACAACCAAACCATAAAGGAGTAGCACCAATGCGGTCTCCATATGTATAGACATCAGTTACACCTTGGAAGAAAGCGCTCAGATCCCAATCCTTATATCCTAAGTTGATATTGAATCCATAAGTTATCTTAGGAATCACACCACCACGTATCTGGCGGTCATCTTCAGTAATTTTCCCATCTCCATTCGTATCCTCAAACTTCAGATATCCCGGTTTAGTAGCCGCAGTTTGATACGGACTATTCTTGATTTCCTCCTCAGATTGGAAAATACCGATAGCATGAAGCATATAATAAGAATCGATAGGCTTTCCTTCTTCCAAGATAAACATTCCATCAATGATTGTTTGCCCCTTCAAGCTAACGATCTTATTCTTGATAAAGGTCATATTTCCATTTACCTCGTAACGGAAGTCCCCGATATTGTTCCGATACCCCATATTCAACTCGAAACCTTTATTGCTCACCTCGCCGATATTACGGATCGGGCCATCCAGACCACCTACTTGATCCGGCAAAGTAACCTTTCGCAAGATGTCGGAAGTACGTTTATCAAAGAACTCGAAAGAGAAATCTAAGTTTCCGTTTAACAAGCTAGCGTCAATACCGACATTCGTCATGGTCGTTGTCTCCCATGTGATGTCCGGATCGTTATAGGCGGTAATAGCCGCTCCGGATTGCATCGCTCCATTCAACGGGTAGTTATAATCCGTAATTGAACCATCATTTTTTATCACCTTCAAGTTCATTAGGTCCACGTAACGGAACAAATCGATACGCTCGTTACCCAATTGTCCCCAAGAAGCTCTCAATTTCAGATTGTAGATCCAAGGAATATCTTTCATAAACTCTTCCTCGCTCAAACGCCATCCGGCAGAGAATGATGGGAAAATACCCCAACGATTTCCTTTGGCAAAACGAGACGAACCATCATAACGAAAGTTACCCTCAAATAAATAACGGTCCTTATAACCATAATTCACCCTACCAAAGTAAGACATCAAGACTGATCTCGAGGAAGTACCCGCTACACTCGGATTACTAGAACCTGCGTTTAATTCGTGCAACTCGTTCCCTAAGAAACCTTCTACCTTAGCGGAAAACTCAGTCTTATCATCGCTCTCAAAACTATAGCCAGCCAATACTTTTACGTCATGGGCATCATTGAACTTCTTGCCCCAAGATAAAGTATTGAATACTGTAACTGCCAAGTCATTCTTATCACCTTTATAGGCATGGCGTGTATTCTGACCGTCATAAACCACTCGTTTCTCCTCATTGGTCTTCAACTGATATTCGTATACATCAGGCGCAAAACGAGATTGCTGATAATCATATTTGTTTAAACCGACATTCAAGTTATAAACGATATCAAACGGAAGCTTATATTCCGCAGACAAATTCGCCAACATACGCAAGGACTTATGCTTGTTCTCGCCCTCATCGGCCAACGCCAACGGATGGCGATAGATATTATGCCCAGGAGTACGGATAAAAGTATCCGCATAGCGACCATCGGCCGTATAAGTCGGGTGGAAAGCCTGCGCTTTATAAGTCATCTCCACTAAGTTTGCCACACCCGCTACCGGCTCATTATAGATCTGATAATGCGCATTGATATTAGCGCCGATCTTCAAACGGCTATTTACCTGAGCAGTCGTATTCACGGCTAAAGTATATTTATTGGAGTCCGTACCACGCAATACTCCATTTTGATCGCCATAACCTAAAGATACGGAATACGTATATTTATCATCACCTCCGGAGAAACGCATGTTATGCTCCATGATAAAGGCATTATTATACATGATATCCAACCAATTATTCTGCGGATACATAATCGGGTCTGTCAACATACCTTGTTTGTACTCCTCGATTAACGCATCAGAATAATCCACCGTTAGTTTACCTTCGTTCCGTTGCGCTTGGTTTCTCATTTCCATAAATACGACCGGGTCATATACGAAATCCGGCAGATAGGTAGCCTGCTGCACGCCAAAATAATTATTATAATCGACGGTAAACTTACCTTTCTTTCCCCCCTTTGTCTTTACCAAGACAACGCCATTCGCCGCACGAGAACCGTAGATAGCGGAAGAAGCCGCATCTTTCAATACGGAAATACTCTCAATATCATTCGGATTTACCGCTTCCAACGGGAACTCGATGCCATCCACCAAAATCAATGGATTATTATCGTTCAAGGTTCCCTGACCACGAATACGAATCGTCGCCCCGTCCGCTCCCGGCTGAGCACCCGCTTGATTTACGTAAACACCTTGCGTACCTTGCAACGCTTGGGTCGAGTTGGTGATCGGGCGATTCTCCAACGTCTCCGCATCCAAAGAGGAGATCGCTCCCGTTAAATTCACTTTCTTCTGCGTTCCGTAACCTACGACCACAACCTCATCCAACTTCTGGGTATCCTCGGACAGGCTAACCATTACTTTCGAAGAATTACCAACCTCGACCGTACGATCCGTATAACCGATATAAGAAACTACCAAAATCGCATTGTCCGGTACTTCCAGACTGAAGTTTCCATCGATATCCGTAATCGTTCCGTTCGTAGTGCCTTTAACGACAACATTCGCCCCGATAATGGGTTCTCCCAAGGCATCTTTTACTTGCCCGGTAATCTTTCGTGGCGAAGACTGGAATAAGGCATTCGGATGTGAGACACTTGAAACACTCTTTGACTTAATTATAATCTGCCGGTCTACAATCTCATATTGGTATCCCGTATTTTTCAAGGCTTGCTCTAAGACCTCCTCTAACGAAGCATTATTTGCTTTTACACTCGTTTTCCTATTTACATTTACTTGATTATCATTCAAGAAGAACGTGTACTCACTATTTTTCTCTATTTCTTTTAGCACTTCCGATATACTGCAATCCTGTTTATTCATGGAAAGCTTATAATTCTGTCCATAGGTAGAAGCGGATACAGTGCATGCGAAAGCCAAGGATAACAACGCACTTATCTTCATGACTCGGTTTACTTTTCTGATTTTTTTCATAACTTTGTAATGTTTCTGATGAATAAATTAGCAGGTGTGTCGGCCTCTCAACTCCTAACGCCTGCCGTCAAGAACATTTGCTCAGGAGGAGAAACCTAGTTTGTCCTCCTGTTTTTTTATTAGACTTAAGAACTGTTAACAAGCATATCTTTTAGAATTTAACGTTAGACACTCATTTATCTCCCTTTATATATAGTTCATATTCATTGTCTTTCTCTCTGTATTTAATGGGCGATGTATTGCTCAGCATAAACAGGATTCGCTCCAAGGATTCATCCCGTACCTTAAACGTAAACCGATATTTCTCCGCTATCTCCTTCGGGCACTTTATCTTCCGCCCGAACCAAGGCTCCAGACGGGTAAGGATCATGCTCAAGCGTTCGTTCTCAAAACTGAGGACACCGTTACGCCAACCCGAATACTCTTCGGCATTAACCGTCTTAACTCTAACGGTATTCGCTTGTTTGTCGAAAACCAACATCTCGTTCGGGTTCAATATCACCTCACGCCTGTTCTTCACATTGGGACCTCCCAAGCCAATCTTCACCTTACCGTTTAACAGGATCGTCTCCAACTTGCTCTCGGAATCATAGTTGAAAACCTCGAAGGCCGTGCCCAAGGCCGTTACATCCATGTTCTTGGTATGCACGGTAAATGGTCTTTCCCGATCTTTCGCCACGTCGAAGAAGGCTTGCCCTTTTAATTCCACATCACGGGTCTTGCCATCGAAACTCTTTGGGTAGATCAATTGGCTATTAGGCCCCATTCTCACGGTCGTACCGTCCGATAAGGAAACCGGCTCTATGCAACGGACACCGGAGGCCATTACATATATATATTGATCTTCTTTCGTATGAGACCAATAAACTACGCTTCCTACACCTAAAAGTAGCAATATGGAGGCGGCTATCGCCGTAATCTTATAGACCCAGAGTTTACGGACACCGTTTGTCGCCATTGTCCGGGCTATGATTCGTTCCCACATGCGATTCCCCACCACGGGATTCACGCGATCCGCAGCCTCGTCCCATTGGGAACGCATACGCTCTTCCACTTTGGGGTCACACAGCAAACGTTGCCGATCTTTCTCATCCAGAGCATCCCGCATCAACTTCTTCAATATCGTTCTCGTATCTTCGCTCATGTTTATTATTCTTGTTCTATTTATAAATACACGCCATGTTTTTCTTCCCCCTATTGGGTGATAAAAAAATTTCACTTAGGTATACAAGAAATACAACGGATCTTCCTTGCTTTCCATCCTTATATTTCCGTCCTTTGTATTCAATGAAATTGGTTGCCGACGGTGTCGGCAGTATTTCCGACGCCGTCAGCAATATTTCCGACAGCGTCAGCAGCATTGCCGAGGGCGTCGGCAACCGATTTCATCAAATAGAAACGCCAAAGAGATAAACGTTAAATCTCCGAGGCATCCTATACATTATCCATTTAAATAACGAGAAAATCATGGGAAAACCAAGAAGTGGCATCCAAGTCAGTATTTATAATACACCAGGCAATGAACAACGCAGGCCAACATCCTGCGCACGAGTCATCACCAGAGATACCAAACGCATGAACGATATATGTGAGTATATTTCCGAATGCTCATCCGTCACCTCCGCCGACATAAAAGGTGTATTGGAGGCGCTTACTTCCTATATCGGCAGGGAATTATCCTATGGGGACAGCGTGGAACTGGAAGGATTGGGACATTTCTCGCCATCGGTAAAAAGCAAAGAAGTAACGGACCAGAAAGGAAATACTAAATCAAGCGCTAGCATACATGGCGTTAACTTCCGCTGCTCTCCCCGACTGAAGGAGATGGTAAAAAAGAACGCCCCCATCTTGGTTAAACGGGAAAATCTGCCCAAAACGGGAATCGAGGGAAGGAAGGCTAAGATGTTATCTTATCTAGAAAGAAACTCATATATAAATCTCACCGATTACGCCGGCTTGAACAATTGTACCCGCTACCGTGCGAGCGAGGATATCAAGCAATTTATCAAGGATAACGTAATAGCCAGCGTAGGATATCGAACACACCGGATTTATGTGCTGCCTGAAAAAGAAGACGGGCAAAACTAAAACTTAAGACGCAGTGGCACTTCCGGACTCTACAAATACGTGACCTAGGAAAGCGCTAGATAAACCAGATAAGTAACATGATATTTTTCTTCAAGAACTTCAAGGCTTCGCTGATTTGGTTCTCAACGGTCTTCTCGGAAATATTGAGTTGGAAGGCTATCTCTTTATAGCTTTTATGCTCCTTCCGGCTTAGATTAAAGATAACCCGGCGTCTTTCCGGCAATTCCTCTATCAAATGATCGATATACTCCCCCAAGTTATAGGCGGTGATCTCTTCCTCTAAGTCGTAGGAAGTATCCATAGCGGACAAGACCGTCATTTTATAAAAGTCCTCGTTCACGTTCTTCCGGTGATGATTAAAGATCAAGTTGCGGGTGATGATAAACAGAAGCCCCTTGAAGTTATCATCCTCCCGGATGAATTCCCTCGACTCCCAGACCTTGATAAACACCTCTTGTACCACATCCTCGGCTACATCCCGATTATTCAAATAAAGCCCACAGAAATGATAAACCTTTTCCCAATATTGTTTATACAACATCGAAAAAGCCTCCCTATCTCCTTCTTTCAACGACTTTATAATTTGTCTCTCTTCCATTTAGCATCACATATCGTTTCGCGAAGATAATAAAATCATATACTAATAAAAGTTAATGACATCCCAGTTCTCCCGGACTTCTTTGTACTATTAATATAGCACGAGAAATAATGGAAGAACAAAACAAATATATAAGCGATTTATTAATCCGATATGTAAATGGACTCTATACACGGAACGATATAGAGACCTTGCGGAAGTTAGCCTCATCCATAACCGAGCGAGCAGAATTAGAAAGCGAAATGGACCGGGTCTGGAACGAGGCGCAAGACTTACCTCAATCCGATTCCCATAATCATCTGCTTTATAAGAAGGAGGCGCAAGACCTGTTGGATAAGACACGTAAAAGAGAAAGAAGAATCTCCCTATCCACTTTCATCAAGTATGCGGCGAGCATAGCGATTATCGTTTCCATCGGATTCGGAGCGAAACTATACCTAAATCATTCAGCGAAGCAGCATACATCTGCCAGCGACCATCTCCTAACGGAAATAAGCGTCAATCATGGCGAACATAAGCAAGTCACCCTTCCCGATGGTACGGTCGTTCATCTAAACGCCGGTACCGTCATGCGATACCCAACGGAATTTACCTCTGACATCCGTTTGGTAGAAATGGAAGGAGAAGCTTTTTTCAATGTCATGAGAGACGAGGGCAAGCCCTTCATCGTCCGTACCCGACAAGCCGACGTAAAAGTACTCGGAACCTCTTTCAACGTAAAAGCCTATCAAGAGGATGAGTTGATGGCCGTCAGCGTTCGGACCGGAAAAGTTGAGGTGGATATGCCCGAAAGCGTAATGCGCCTATTACCGAACGAGCAAGTAATCGTGAATAACGCGAATGGAGAGATCCTTAAAAAGAACGAGGACGTCCAAAAAGTAACGGCATGGTTGCAAGGCGGCCTTTATTTTAACCGGACACCTATTAGTAGCGTTGTACATGATCTGGAACGGATGTATAATCAAGCGATCGTACTCGATCCGAATAGCGTATTCGACGATTACATCTATGGCGAGCACGACAATAAAAGTCTGGAAGCCGTACTGAACGCGATTCAATATTCAACCGGCATCCGATACCGGACGGAAGGAAACCGGATCGTGTTATACAAAACGAGTTATTAACCTTAAAATCGATTTGCCATGAAAGATACGACCTAAGCATAGCCACATAAAAAAGGGAAACCGACCTCTGACCTTCGATCTCCCTTTATCTTTCCCGATATGTACACCCTTGGATTGGACCCCCTTGGAGATTACAGAAATCGGACTGTTTTTAAAAGTGTATAAAAACAACCTTTAAACATACAAAATTATGAACTTTCCAACTATTACTAGGTATAATTGGATGTGTTGTTCTATTATTTTAGTTTTTTTAGCGTTAAGCTCCCCTAAGCCTCTGCAAGCCCAAGAAAATCAAAAAGAAAGAATAACGATTCAAGTAAAAAACCAACCCATACAAAAAGTCTTCGATGATTTGTCGAAGCAGACAGGATTAAAGTTTTTCTATGGAGAAGCCATAGCGAACCGGAACGTACAAGTTAACCTAAAGTTCAAGAACGCTCCCATCAACAGCGTATTGAACGAGATCACCCGGCAAGCCAATCTTTATTTTAAGCGAGAGAATAACACGATAGCCGTCAGTCTCGGAAACGCGGGCAACGCCTCCGTTCCAGTGACACAAGACCGGAAAGTGACCGGTATCATTACAGATGAACGGGGCGAACCGATCATCGGGGCGAACGTCGTGGTAAAAGGTACGTCCAAAGGGACAGTTACCGACCTGAACGGTGAGTATAGCATCGAGGCGAACGGTAAATCGATCCTGCTCATATCTTACATCGGCTATTTATCGGAAGAAGTGGCCGTAGGCAACAACAAGACCCTTAATATCCAGCTAAAGGAAGACGCCCAGAAGCTTGACGAGGTAGTCGTGATTGGTTACGGAACACAGAAACGAAGCAATCTTTCCGGAGCGATCTCGAAAATATCCTCCGAGGTAATCGACTCTAAGCCGGTTACAAATGTCCTGTCCGCCTTGCAAGGAGAAATTCCCGGTATGGTCGTTCAGCGAACATCCGGACAACCGGGTAACGAGGAATTCGACTTGAACGTGCGTGGCGCCTCCTCCACGAACGGAGGGAATACCCCGCTAGTCTTGGTCGACGGAATCCCCGGGGATATGAATATGATCAACCCGCAGGATATCGAGGCTATATCGGTATTGAAAGATGCCTCAGCCTCCATATATGGTTCCCGTGCCGCCGGAGGTGTTGTATTAATCACGACTAAGAAAGGAAAGAGCGGAGCACCGAAACTTACTTACAACGGGAACTTGGCGATCACGAAAATGACCGGAATCATGAAAGCCCCGACAAATTATGAGATGGCGATTATGGATAACGAGGCGAACATACACAACGGTGCCGCCCCACTCTATACCCAAGAGCTTCTGGATCGCATCTTAGCGAACGATCCGAACCCTATCGACCATCCCACCCAACCCGGCTGGAAGCTCTTTTTCACGAACACGGACTGGATGGACGAGTTGCTGACCAATGGCGTACAACATCGCCATAACCTAACAATCTCCGGTGGAGGCGAGAAGTCTAACTATTACCTATCCGCCGGCTACAGCAAACAATTTGGCGTGGTAAAATATGCAGACGATAATAATACCAAATACAATCTGCGTATGAATTATGATTATCGATTGGCAAAGTGGCTAAAATTAGAGACAAAGGTATCTTTGGATAACCAGAAACGTACGGACATAGGAAGTAATGGCGCTTGGGTGATCGGCGAGGCGATGTTTGATATGCCGAACTTCCCGATCTATAACGCCAACGGAGAGTTCTTCACGCAAGGAGGCTGGAGCAACGCGATAGCGCTGGCCAAGGAAAGCGAGACCGCCACGTTCAATACCCGGGAGATGAACGGTAACTTTAGATTGATCGCCGATATCACGGACGGACTCGTGTTTAACGCTCAAGTGGGCTTAAACTACAAAAACAAGAATAACGAGGATATAGCGAAAGCCATCCCGCTCTATACATGGGACGGTGACATCAATTATTATACGGGAGCAGGTAGTCCCGAACAATCCGCTGTAGATCGTACGACCGAGGAAACCATCTATCAAAATTATACGGCTTACTTGAATTATAATAAGAACTTCGGACTGGATCATCATTTAGATGCCATGTTAGGTATGGCTTATGAGGCAGAAGAGGTCCGTATGTTCATGGCACGCCGAGATAATTTCATCACAGACGAATTATGGGAACTCAACCTTGGTGGCACCGGAAATATGAAGAACGACGCCAAAGCTGAACATTGGGCGACAAGCTCGGCTTTCGCCCGTATCGGATACAGCTTCAAGAATAAGGATATCTTGGAG
>ENA-OOXE01000394-OOXE01000394.1-human-gut-metagenome-genome-assembly--contig:-NODE-394-length-38767-cov-7.846611_pt1 | contig 38767 bp, 38 predicted proteins | sample MGYA00241585_ERZ501339 | MGnify/ENA primary metagenome ERZ501339 (study PRJEB25962, sample SAMEA1972463) | human gut metagenome | biome: human gut; feature: human-associated habitat; material: faeces...
CACTGGATGTATCCGACATATTCCTTGTCTGATCACTGGCAGAAAGCTTTTCAAATTCCTCAACGATCTGATCATATATCTGATAAATGTGTTCCATATAGGGATCCGTCAGCGCATCAAAAAGCGCCTCTTTCGTCGGATAATACTTGTAAAATGCACCAGTAGTAAGTCCTGCATCTTTTACAATGTTTCTTAAAGATGCTCCGGTCAGACCATCTTTCAGGAAATGTTTTCTGGCTGTATTTAATATATTTTTTTGTGTATCTTCTGCTTTTGTTGACATTCTTTTCGTATCCTCTAAAGTTCTTTTCAAAAATATAGCAGCGCTATATAGCACTGTTATATTTTAACTCATTACAGGAATTTGTCAAGTCTGCTGTTTAGATTTTTTATTTTCCCTTGTATTCAGTTTCCACTTAGCAGATACATTCTCATTTTATAAGTCTTTCACAAAGACCTTCTTTCAAAATACAACTTCCGATAATCTATCTGTCTCAATAATTGTTTCGAGCATACTCTCCGGAAAAACGAAATGGGTCGCATGCTCGTAAATAACAGACTCCACCCTGCATGTGTGTGGATCGTCCACGTAGGAATCATCCATTGCAGACTGCAGACTTTGCAATCTGATAGATTGGACCTGTTTCCGGGAGAAACTGCTACCTTATCTTCATAGTCTCCTGCAAATCTACATTGTACCAGCGCAGATATTTTCCCTTCATACGATAACATCTGGTGTCCAGTCCGCATGGCCTACAGGAAAGGTCTTCGGTCAGGTGCCCACAAACATGAACAGCAACAGATAGAAGCAAGTATCTGGGAACAGATTGACAGTGGTAATGAAAATGACTATATTCACTTCCATCTTCGAAAAGCTAACGGAACTTATTTTTCTGTGCTTGATCATGGAAGAATTGTAGAGAGTCCGCAATACGGAAAAGTATTTTACGTATTGTTCATGGATTGGGAAGATATGCATATTCGTTACAGTCTATAATGGGGACGGTGTTTATGGCTTTTTTACTGTCCCCAGTGACACCCCATTAGATATCGAAATTCAGCCTTAGTATAAATCTGCACATTCAACAATACAGCTTTGCAAGCAGACTTTTGGCGGTTATTCCCTATTACTATTACAAAATGTATATGCGTATTTTTATGTAATGCACGAATCCAAATATAAAGAACCTATTCATAACACGAACGGGAATAGAAAATCAAAAAGCAACCATTCTACATGATGGATATACAGTGATAACTCCTTATATTTTCGGAAATCGGAAAATAAAACTCGTTCCGATACCTTCGATACTTTCGACGTGAATGGTTCCATTGTGGAGATTTACAATCCAGCGCACCATAGAAAGGCCGAGTCCGGTACCGCCATTTTCTCTGGAACGGCTTTTGTCTATGCGATAGAAACGCTCCCAAATTCTGTCCAGGTGTTCCTCACTTATTCCAATACCATCATCTTTTACTTCACCGACAATCTGGTCATTTTCGACCTTTAGGATAACATGGATATGTCCATTTATTTTTCCGTAATTGATGGCATTGGTTATTAAATTTATCATCATACGCAAAATCAATGTCTGGTCGCCGTTCATAAATAAGTCATCCTGCTTTTGCAGGGTGATCTCGATATTTTTTTCCTGTGCTTTTGTCTGCAGTTCTTCTATTACAAGTTCGCTTAATAATCCAAAATCCAGTTTTTCCATCAGATGCTGCTCATCCTGTTCGTTTCTGGCGATCATTAACATTTCGCTTGTCAGCTTTGACATTCGTTTTGCCTGCCTTAAGATGACTGCAATCTCTTCCTTATCTTCCGCAGATAAGTTTTCATTTTCCAATAAGTACTCACACTGGGAAATGATAACAGCAACGGGAGTCCGCAGTTCATGAGATACGTCTGATGTGAATTGACGTTCCTTCTCAAACGAAAATTCCAAGCGCTCGAACATTCCGTTAAATTTCTCCGACAATTCGTATAATTCATCTTTTGCTTTTGGCAGAGACAATCGTTTGGAAAGATCTTTTCCATTGCTGATGTTTTCAACTTCATCGCAGATAAGATCCACCTGTCTCAATGCACGCTTGATCATAAAATATCCGATGGCTCCGATCAGAATAATGAGTAATGGGAATACAATCAACAGCATTTTCTCGGATGTCTGCATGAAAAGTTCTATAGAATGTACGGAGGTAATTCCTCGTACCCACATTTCCTCATCATCACCGTAAGTGTAAACGCTGTCATATATCATCCATTTTCGATTTGATCCGGTTATCATTCGCGGTGTATTCGACTTGAGGATAGTTTCTTCTGGAAATTGGGTTGGAATCGTTCCATAAAGTAAGCGTCCGTTTTTGTCATAAATACAAAACATAATACCGTCATCGTAAAATTCGGTATCGCCGTCAAGATAAAAGGAATCATCCTGAAAATTAATATTTGAAGAGAAACCAGTCACTGCGGCACTGATTTCTTCTTCTGTCGCAGAAATTCCAACCTTATCCACAAAAAGAAGGACGAGAACTAAAATAGTCCCAAGAACTACGGCAATGATTCCGGTGTACCATAGCGTAATTTTTTTCTTGATCGTCAGCTGTTTCATTCGTTTTCCTTCATTACATATCCGACACCGCGAACAGTGTGGATGAGTTTTTGTTCATATTGTGCATCGATTTTTTTTCGCAAATAGCGAATATATACGTCGATCACATTGGAACCACCTTCAAAATCAAAGTCCCACGCATTCTGTTCAATCTGCTGTCTTGTCATTACGATATTTTTGTTGCGCATAAGACATTCCAGAACCATAAATTCTTTTGCAGAAAGATCAATTTCATTTCCGGCTCTTGTAACCTTTCTTGTGTCACGATCCAGAATAAGATCTGCTATTTTTAGTTGATTGGATGTAAATTGTGGCTTTCTACGCATCATGACACGGATTCTTGCAAGCAGTTCTTCAAATGCAAATGGTTTGATCAGGTAATCATCGGCACCAAGATCCAGTCCTTTGACACGATCTTCAATGCTGTCTTTTGCTGTCAGTAACAGAACCGGTGTATCATCTTCTCGTTGCCTTAATTCTCTTAAGATTTCATATCCGTCCTTTCCCGGCAACATGATATCAAGAATAATACCATCGTAGGAAGTCATATCGATATAATCCATCGCTTCCAGACCATCCCCACAGGCATCTACACTGTAATGTTCCTTGACAAGCCTTTTTTTGACAATGTTTCTTAAATCATTCTCGTCTTCTACAATCAGTAATCTCATAATGTAATTATTATAATACCAATCATTTTCGTGTGCTAGAGTCCTTTTTTTCATTTTTTGAAATTACTATTTGTTTTAATCTTTTTTTAATCTTCCCCCTATATGATACATATAACAGCAAAAACAAAACAGCCAAGAGACGGAAGGAGAACACGTTATGAAAAAAATATTAGTAGTTTTATTATCTCTCACATTAATATTTACTTTTACAGGATGCACTTCATTCAATAATGGAGCAGCAGAAGATATAGAAATTAAGACACAGGAAGTTGTAACATCAAATACAGATGACAATGATGATAATATCAGTAACACAGAAAACGCAGTAGAGAATGCGAACGAAAAGGATTATGATTTCTCTTCTTATGAAAACGATATCCGTAATATAACAAAAAGTGTAAACAATGCAAAAACATCTACAAATGCATCTGAGAATCACGAACAATTCTACGCTTTGAAAAAACAGGTAGACGCAGTTGATGGCGAACTGGATAAACTTGATGATGAATTTGAGTATGCTTACCAGATGAAAGAGATTAGCTTCGAGATATACAAAGCGAGAGAACGCGCGATTGAAAAACTGGAAGATGAACTGGAATTAGCCGAAGAAGCGCTGGAAAACAAATACGGCATTGATGATTAATTCCATCTGGGCTACAAGAATGTGGCAGAACTTTCTTAATTTCTAAAAAAGCAACAAGACAATGCAAAATCTCGAGACAAAAGTGCCACACCCCTTACAGGGCTTGTGGCACTTTTTTAACTAATCAACTGTCAAAGATGAGATTATAACGTGTATGGTGTCGGATGTTTCTTGCTGCCTGAAATGCCAGTTTCATAAAAATCCCAGAACCAACTGGCAACATCGTCCTTAACATACTCTCCGGAAAAACGAAATGGGTTCCATGCTCATAAATAACATACTCCAGCCTGCATGTGTGTGGATGTTCTTTCATACGCTGCTTCATACGTCGGATATATTTTGCAGTATCCCACAACACATCATCTTCAGCGCCAATTAACAATAATGTTCCATAAATTTTTTCAATCTTGATCATTTCTTCTTCTGTAATTGCATGAACTGCTTCCGAATCATCAAACAGTTTTCTCGAATTAATCATATCACCGGTCCGTTTTGTTTCTTTCTTAATCACATGCCAGTAATCCGGATGTTTGTAGCAAAATGGCATATACGGAAGGGGTTCTCCTTTGTAAGAAAAAAGAGATTCTCCTTCAATCGGCCATTCCTTACAGCCATCTTTTTTGCCCTGCATAAACCCCTGCCAGATAAAATCACTCGGTGTCAGACCTATCGTTAATGTAATATCCTCAAAATAAGAAGCGGCAGTCAATGCAAGTGTTCCTGTAGTAGATGCCCCGACAATTCCTATCTTCTGATTACTATTCATTTTTAACCAATTGATTGCTTTCTCTATACGTTCCAATGGATAATTATGATGTCCATAATCCTTTTTTCCAGGTGACATCGTCATCACATTTACGCCGAGTTTATGTAGCCATTTCACGGATGTACGCGCCAGATAATCCTCTGGATCATCTCCGATCATTGCTATCATTGCACAGTCTGAGCCTGTTTTACATTTCCAATATGCTCCATAAAATCCATCTGTTTCCACATCAAAATGTCTTTTCTTCATTTGTATCATCTCCTTAATATCGGCCACGTTTCTCCAAAACTATTATTTTATTTGAGATATTCCGAACAGCCGGAATCTTACCTATTACACAATAAACAGGCATAAGCTCTTTCATTCCTTCAACAAGACTGACTTCCTGCCGAACAGAAAATGCCGGTATGATTCTTTGCAGCTCCTTTCTGTTCTTAACTCCCCATGTGAATTTTGCATTGCTTCCCTCTATGGATTTCTCTTTCATATGCTTTACAACAAAGGGTGACATGGTTTCGACCATTACTGTAACTTTCTGAAATGATTTATCAATAATAGAAAACATCTTCCTGATATCTTTCTCATACAAATACATTGTAAGTCCTTCGATTATTACCAGAATATTCTTACCGTGATAATCGATATCATCTATGTAGGAATCATCCATTGCAGACTTTGCAATCTGATACACCAGATCAGTTTCGGTAAGGAACTGGCTCCTTATTTTCATTGTTTCCGGAAGGTCTACATTATACCAGCGCAGATATTTTCCCTTCATCCGGTAGCATCTGGTATCCAGTCCGCATGCAATATTTACGACAACTGTATTTTCATGCTTCTTCAAATATTGCTCAACCATCCGGTCTAATACAATTGTTCTTGCAATCACACCATAGTTCATAGCGTTATCTTTATCTGCCATAGAAAAGTCATAGTCCAGCTTTTCCACAAGTTCTACTGCAATCTCATCTTTGATCTTTGCATTTTGTTTCTTTTGCTCTTGCATACAGGGTCTGTACCATCGTTTCCGGCACACCTGTCACATTCACTTTTTCTTTCATTATCTGTCGCCTTCCACTGCCTTTCTTACTTCTTCCACCCACTCTGCACTATGACAGCAAAACAGTTCTTCATGCTGCATGTTATGTCTCCGAATATCCGGATTTTTAAAATAAGTACAATATCTCTTTTCATATTTTCTGCCCATCTTTGTTGCGTAAAACACGTGTATCGTAGTTCCCGGCACATCAATTCCATGCTGGACTTTCGTAACCAGATCAGAATAAAACTGATTATAAACACTCTGTTTCGTAATCCATGGATTTCCTCCCTGCTCAATGCCGAACATATTTAAAAATCCATCAATCATTTCTTTCTTTGATTTATCTGCTTCATTTATTTTCTTTTGCATAAATTTAGACAATTTACCAGTATGCACCATTTTATACATAATCGGCACAACTACAGATGACTGAATTTTTGCCATAAACTGACCAGCTTCATCCATATCACTGCTCCCAATGATGCCATGATCTATATGAATTCTTTTTCGCTGAATCAAAAGGGATACAAAACTTCCTCCAAGGGAACACCCATACGCTGCTTTAATTCTTCCATCATACTTTTTCTTGATTTCCTGCTCAATCTTTTCGCATTCATCTTCCATTGAATAAAATTCTGTTTTCTCATTTGGATCAAATCCATCATAAGAAACTGTTACCGTGTAAAAATAAGAATGTAATCTATCCAGTATATGATCAAAGCTACTATACAGGCAACAGGTACCAGGAAATAAAAATATCACTGGTTTACTACTGTCTCCACTTTCATAAAATTTCATATCTGGCCTCCTTTAGTTTTTTCATATAAGCATAAAATTGCTTATGCAGCTCCCTCATTTCATCTGGTGCCTTCCTGGCATGTTGATACATAAATTTATCTCCGAAGCTACTTTCGAATGTAACAGCAAGCATAATCGTCATAATTGGCAGTGGTAAAAAACGAAAAATATTCATTTTACAAGGTGACAGCCTACCTGCCTGTTTTCGCAAAAAGCTAAAATTTCTTTTCAATTTTTTTGCTGTTTTCTTCATAATCTTCCAGTCTTTTCCCGCTCTTTCCGGGCAATCTGCTTCGTAATATGCATCTGCAATCGGCACCACCATGGCAAGATGACATAATTGCCACATATGCATATCCACTACTTTCTGATATGGTATATGAGCATGCCTCAATATCTTCGAAAACTGCTTTGTCTTTTCGGATTTATTTCCTGATATTTCTGCAAATGTTGTCGGCTGAATCATTCTTGGAGTGAGTGCTGCATCAAGGATACCATCATTATTTATACTTCCGCCCGCTCCTGGAAAAGCAGGCAATATTCTCCCTTTTCCAACAATATCTTCCCATTTTTTATAACTGTCCAATGAATTTACCATTGTAACAATTATATTGCTTTTATTATTTTTTAATTCAGCAAGTGCTTCATATAGCTGATTTTCCCTGACAGTTAGCAAAATAAAATCGTAAGCATCATTATCTGACAATTCTCCAAGAATCGTGGCTTCTGCCCGCCTTATCTTCTGGTTTTTCTTATAAAGCAGTCCATTTTTCTTTAAAAACTCAAGTCTTTTACCTCTGGCATAAATACTCGTATCATAACCAGTTTCTGCAAATAAGACCGCATACAAGGATCCAATCACACCTGCACCATAAATCAATATTCTCATAGAAATCCGTCCTCTTTTTCATTTTCAAAAAAACTGCTAGTGTTCATGTTAGTAATGTCTAACTCTCATTTTCTGAAAAACCGTGTGAAAACAAAACTGTAATTCCACACGGTTTCTTTTCTTATGCATTCAGTATATCACTTTTACCTGGTTAATCAACCAAATTTTGTTTTCATAATATTTAAAATTTCATGTTCATACGCATTATATTCACTGCACTTGCATATTGTAATTCCAGTCATCTGGCAAACTTAACATCAACGATAATAGACCTTTCGCTTTCAATGTCAGATTCTTATTCTTGAAATGGTGATTACTCATTACCGTAAAATTCTTAGTTCTCTCTACACGAAAAATCTGTGCCATACTCCCATCCTCCTTTTCAGTTCAAAAGAAAAAGCGTAAGTAATATCTCTATCACTCACGCCTTCTCTAAACATTTTATTCTTTTTTCAATAAATTTTTAATCTGTCCAATTACCTGTTCAATCCTCAGTTACAAACTTCAACTTTGTTAAACATAAATCAATTCCTTGAGAATAATCTCTTCCGCAATTGTTCTGTGCTGATTGGCAGCTCTTACCCATGCCATTTGATCTGCTTCTTTATCCGGCAGTGGCTCTTTTTCTTCCAACTGTTTCAGAATCATTTCTTCCCGTTCTCTGGCTGCCTTATCTACTTCCAGAAGGTGTTCTCCAATGGTGTCCTGCAGAAGCATCACCTGATAGATTGAATTTCGATGGTTCTTCAGATAATCTCTGCGAAGAAAACCATACTTGCCAAGTTGCTCCATCTGCTCACCGGATTTATAGGTGAGATTCGGGATCAGATATCCATTTACATCCGTGTACGTTATTAAATAGGACATTCGCAATCCGCTTTCGCTACTTACTCATGAATGCTCTCATCACATTTTCTTTAATCCACTTTCACCATGAGGATTTCATTATTTACTACATTCTATAACAAGCTTCTCACATCTGTCATATCCAAGCTGTGAACTATTCAGACACAACGTATAATTACTGGCCTTTCCCCATTTCTGATCGGTGTAAAAATTATAATTCGTCATACGCCTTTTATCTGTATCTGCCATCATTTTGACAGCTTCCTTCTCTCCTACATTATATAATCCCATAATACGCTGTGTTTTTTCCGGCATATTCCCATGGATAAACACATTCAGTACATCATCCCTATCTTTCAGAATATAATCTGCATTTCTTCCGATAATTACACAAGATTCCTTATCAGCCAGTTCTAAGATAACCTTTCTCTGTGCCTCATACACCATGTCTTCTACTGATTTTCCTGTGATATCACGTCCGGCAAATGCATATGCAAACAAGCCTTTTTTCGGAGACAGTTCCGCACTTTCCTGAATATATTCCGGAGATAAACCAGACTTTTCTGCGATCTCATTGATAATGTTTTTATCATAATAAGCGAGTCCCAATTTTTTCGCTAATTCTTCTCCGATAAAGCGTCCGCCGCTTCCAAATTCTCTACTGATCGTAATGATTCTTTTTGCCATTTCCAGTTCCTCCTTAATTCAAAACATCTACTTTATTTTTTCTGATTCTCTTTAAAAATACATATCCTACAAAACAGGAAACTATTTCAGTGATCGGAAATGCCCACCAGATCAGTGAAACTCCCATCTGAGCATTTCTGACAAGCATAGAAAAGATTCCAGCCAGCGGCAGGATAATAATAAGCTGTCTCAAAAGCGAAATAACCAGCGATTCCACACCACCATCCAGTGCCTGATAAATGCCCTGATAAGCAACATTGATTCCTGCGAACAGGAAACTTATAGAAATCACTCTCATTGCTCCGATAAAATATTCTCTCGACTGTCCCGCATTAAACAGCGTTGCAAATGCCCCAGGGAAAATCTCTGTGATTGCAATTCCCAGAATCATTAACACAATTGTATAGATCAGACCATATTTGATCCCATCCTGAATTCTCTTCTTGCTTCTCATTCCATAAGCAAATGCAATGATTGGGGTGATTGCATCTCGCAGACCAAAAGCAAGAAACAAAACAAACTGCTGTACCTTATAGAACAGACCATAGGCCGTCTGTGCTGACGGATTGAACTTCAGGATCAGGTTCATTACATAAACCATAATGGACATCAGCGCCTGAGCAATGATTGCCGGAAGTCCGATTGCATAGATTTCCTTGATAATTTCGCCATCTGGCTTCATGTATTTCGCCCCATGCTCGAATTCCTTATTTAATTTGATATGAAAAATGAACAGTAATACTGCTGACGCTACCTGTCCAATTACAGTTGCGTAGGCTGCGCCTTTCACTCCCATTTCCGGACAAGGTCCAATACCGTAGATCATGATCGGATCAAGGATGATATTTACAACCGCTCCAACCACCTGACCAATTGTGGAATAAAGAGAACGGCCTGTTGCCTGGAGTAACTTTTCAAATAGAGAAAAGAAAATAATACCAAAAGAAATTACGCAGCATATCCTCAGATAGCTGACCCCCATCTCAAGTACTTCTGTATCTACTGTCTGCGATGAAATATATGCTTTCACCCCAAAGATACCAAACAATAAGCAAACCACATAAATGATCACTCCCAAAAACAGACTGTTTCCTGCTACCTTTGCAGCTTTTTTACTGTTTCCCTGTCCAAGTGTCCTTGCAAGAAGTGCATTGGTTCCTACACCGGTTCCAATCCCCACTGCCACCATAAGCATCTGCACCGGAAATACCAGTGTCAAAGCATTTAGTGCTGCCTCACTGCCTACTTTCATATTTCCCACAAATGCACTGTCTACAATGTTATAGACTGCCTGCAATGCCATAGATAGGATCATCGGGATTCCCATCTGGATCATCAGCTTATTTACCGGCATATCCTTCATCTTGTTGCTTTCCGCCATTTTGTTTTAACTCCTTTCTTTTTGGCACAAAAAAAGTGCGCACCCTGTCATATAAGCTGGACTTACGCTGACACGCTACACACTTTTTCATGACGATATTCATTTTTGTAAAATGAAAACGAGTAGCCGGTAAACTGGATTTACGCTTACTTGCCACTCGTTCCCTGTAATTATATTGCCTCTTTTTCAAAAAGTCAAACAGAATTTTTCTTACATTGCCGCAACCAACTTTCCCGCAGTAAGTGCAGCTCCATATGCAGCCTCTTCTTCATATTCAGGAATCTCCATCGGCATTTTGAACATTTCTTCTGCCAGTCTTCTCATCAGCGAGTTTCGGCGAATTCCGTTTCCGGAGCCAGTCAGGCGTGTGGCCTTTTTTCCGGTGAGCTGACACATCTGCTCATATTGCTCATGCAGTTCGTTAAGAATCCCACAGATCACACCGACCGTCAGTGCACCAGGATGAAAATTCTCTACACCGATCCCTGCGATCATGCCCCTGTGAGACGGATCACTTCTTGTCCCTGAAAAAGCTGTATCTACTTTCCATGCAGCTTCTTTTCCGTATTTTTCAACAAATTTTTCTGCCTGCTCCTGCATCCGGGAATACAGTCTTTCTTCAGTTTCTGCAGCTTCTCTGTAAAACTGTTCCAGCATCGCATACGCACGACCACCACACAGGGAAGCTCCCACGAGGATATAGCTGTTTTCGGTACAGGGGCGAAGCTCCACACTGCCGCTGCATTCTATAAACCTCTCTGTCACTAAGGAAACCTGGCTGCCGGTTCCTACATTCAGGAGCACGGTATCTTTAAGATTCCGGACGGAACCAAACAGACTCGCCTGATTGTCACCGATCGATCCCATTACCGGCACACCGGCTCTTGTTTCTCCGATAAAAAAATGTCCCTTTCTTACTTCCGGCAGATAAGAAGTATCTACGCCGGCCTGCTCCAGGGCTTCATACAGAAACTCCTGTTTTCGCAGGTCAAAGCAGCCCCAGCTTGCCGCCATGTCAAGTCCGATAACAGGGACAGTATTTTCACACAGCCGCATAGCAATATAATCACTGATCGTCGTCATCCTTACAGCATCCTTCGGGATCTGATCTTTCTTCTGAAGATAAAAATGTGTCACTACACCATATCCGGACGCCGCCGCACCTACTCCCTGCAAAAGCTCTGCACAGGTTTTTCCGTTTTCCAGCGGAATCTCTCCGCTTCCATCCTGCCAGGTATAGAGAGGACTCACTGCCTTGCCGGAAGCATCCACATACAGCATTCCATGCATCTGCCCTGTAAACCCTATTCCATCTGGCAAACCATTCTCCTTCTGCTGCTTTATAAGAAGCTCCCGGACGATCTCATAGATCCGTTCCGGATTCTGCAGCTTCTGTTCCGGCTTACTGCTCCGCAGAAAAGAATTATGCTCCACTGTTTCCTTTGCAAGCAGCTTTCCCGTTTCTGTGTCTGTCATTACGACACTGACTGTTGTTGTGCCGATATCAATCCCCAGGATCTTCATCGTCTGTTTCCGTCCTTTTCTGTGATCTTTACTATAGAAACTGTCATCATATGAGATGATTATATTATCGTTTGAGGATTAATGCTATCTTTTTTGGTTTCCTGCTCAGGTTTCTCGATCCTGAGCATGCGATATCCAATTCCTATGTGCGTCTGGATATATTGTACACCGTTTTTTTCAAGCTCCAGTTTTTTCCGCAGTGTTGCCATAAAAACCCTGAGAGAAGCAACATCGTTTTCCGAGCAGCGTCCCCAGATCTGCTGAGTAATATATGTATGTGTCAATACTTTTCCAACATTACGGGATAAAAGGCAGAGCAGCTTATACTCAATGGGCGTCAGATGCAGTTCTCTGTCCTTCAAGAATGTGCAGCCAGCCGTGTAATCTATCTTTAATCCACCATTTTCAAAAACAGATGTTTCCGGCTGTTTTCCTGACTGCGTTATGGCAAGCCGCCTTTGGCTGACACGGATACGCGCAAGTAATTCTTCTACTGAAAATGGTTTTGTGATATAATCATCTGCACCCGCATCCAGTGCCTCTATTTTGTCCATATCTTCACTTCTGGCACTGATCACGATGATCGGCATATTCGACCAGGTACGGATTTTCTTTATTACCTCTACTCCTTCCATATCAGGAAGACCAAGATCCAGAAGAACGATATCCGGATTATGTGATGAAGCCTCCAAAATGGCTGAAGCCCCATTTTCTGCAGCCAGATATTTATAGTCATGTGTTTTTAAAGTGGTAACGATCAGGTTCCGTATGGGTCTGTCATCCTCAACCACCAGAATTAATGTCTTATTCATTTAATGTCACCTCGCTTAATGGTAAAGTAAAAGTAAAATTACATCCATGCGGAGCATGATTCGAAAGAACCAGTGTTCCATCGTGAGCTTCTATGATAGAGCGGCAAAGTGCCAGGCCAAGCCCCAGACTCCGTTGGCTGTCTGCAACGGTTGTTTTCCCTGTATAAAACATCTCAAAAATATGTGGCTTCATTTCATCCGGGATCCCGGGGCCGTTATCTTCCACGCTTACCTGTGCTTTCCCGGCTTTTTTGAACCCCCGAATGCTGATGACAGAGCCTGACGGCGTATATTTTATCGCATTATCGATCAAATTTACCAGAACCTGTATAATAAGATGCACGTCCATACGTGTAAGAACAAGTTCTTCACAGTCCGCCACTATCTTATACGCATCATGCTTCCGGCTGACATGCCGGAGTGACTCTGCTATTACCTCATCCAAAAGCTGATCCGTAAATTTAAACTTCAATCTTCCATCATTGAGCCTGGTAATGGAAAGCAGATTTTCCACAACTCCGATCAGCCACTCTGAATCCTCATGAATGTCCGTGTAGATCTGATACCTTGTAGCTTCATCCAGACGGTCACTGTTACTGAGAAGCATATCTGCATTTCCGGAAATAGAACAAAGCGGAGTACGCAGGTCATGGGAGATCGCCCGAAGAAGATCGCCACGCAGCTGCTCATTTTTTGCTAAAACCGCATTTTTTTCTTTTTCTATGGCATTTTGTACATTCTCCATTGCAAGTGCACATTCATTTATTACAGACAGCAGGATGCTGTATTCATAAGAGTCCAGTGTTTCTTTCTGCAGAGGGATCCCGATTACGCCATAAACATTATTCCCGCTTCGAATTGCCAGATATAAGCATTTTGCCTGTGAGAAATACTGTGTGGATGCGCCGGCACGCTGTCTGTTTTCATAAGTCCATCTGGCCGCCTGTTGTTCTTCCTGTGTCAGAAAATCCTCTGTGCTCTCTTTTTCCCCGGAAAAAAGCTTTCCTTCTGATAAAGTTCCATTTTCCACAACATATGCCGTGATGCTGCGGTTTAACAGGCGTATCAGCTGTGTACAGGTAACTCCGAGGATTTCTGTCTCACTTTTTGCCTTTTGCAGCAGACGATCCGTATCAAACAGAACCTGTGTGCGAAAGGCAATCTGTGAAGACAGCTTTGCATGCATTTTCAGCTTTGCCGCAAGGGTTCCTGTAAGTACGGATGAAATAAGCATTATGAAAAATGTCACCGGATATCCCACCGCATATGTCTCAAAAGACATCCTTGGCTCCGTCAGGAAAAAACAAAATAAGAATACACTTAAAAAGGAGCCTGCTACACTGCAAAGATAACCATCTGTCACGATGGAAGTGATCAACACACCCAGAATGTATATCGTTACAATATTCGTATCTGTAAAATCCAGCTTCTGAAACAGCAGGCCAATCAAAGTGCATACTGCAAATATAAAAACCGTCAGCAAGTAATCTTTTGCAGACGGTTTTTCCACATACCATGCAAATGGCCGTTTCGAACAGGTTCTGTTTTTTACTGTATCCTCCATTTTCAAGCTCATTCTCCTTCTGCTGTTGTTTACTGGAATTATATCACGCAGCAGTTCTGTGGTCAAAAATTTTTTCTTCATGGCAATGAGCTATATGCGGAAGCACTTCTGAAGAGCTCTGTATTCTCCTAATACCAGTAATTTATCATTTTCTGTAAAATATGTTTCCGGTGAAATTGCAATACTGAATTCCTCTTCATTTTTTACTGCCAGAATATTAATATTGTAGCGTTTTCTGATGTCAAGTCCACCCACTGTTTTTCCAACCCATTCTTCCGGCACTTCCACTTCAAAAATTGCATGGGAAGCATCCACCTCCATATAATCCAGGATATGATCATCTGTATAACGGATGGAGGCCCATTTTGCCACCTGCTTTTCCGGATAAACTACCTTATCGGCACCATTGCGTAAAAGAAATTTTTCCTGAACATCACGTTCAGCTCTGGATATCACCAATTTTGCACCCAGTTCTTTTAGAAGGGATGTTGTTTCAAGAGAATTTTGAAAGCTATCTCCAATGGTCACAAAACAAATGTCGTAGTTTCCAATTCCAAGGGACTGTAAAAATTCAGCATTGGTGCTGTCACCAATCTGAGCATTCGTCACAAATGACAGTACTTTGTCCACTCTTTCTTCCTTCCAGTCAACTGCCATAACTTCATGTCCCAGCTGATTGAGCTGCATGGCAATATGTCTTCCAAACCTTCCAAGTCCAATAAGCAATACATTTTTCATAATATTATTTTTCTCCTTCTTATCCAACTGTGATTTTTTCCAGAGGGAGCTTTGCATTTCCCTTATTTCTTCCGGAAAATACCGCATAGATCAGGGTCAGACCACCTACACGTCCCAGATACATCAGTATGATCAACACGACTTGTGAAAAAACATGAAGTTCCGGTGTGATTCCCAGAGTCAGCCCTACCGTACCAACAGCTGAAGCAGCTTCGTACAGACAATTTAAAAGCGGAAGGCCTTCGTACACACTGATCGCTATTCCGCCGCCAAAGAACAAGGCAAAATATAACATGGCTATTGTCGCTGCATTTTTTATCACATGATATTCAAGTCTTCGCCCAAAAGCTCCTGCATTTTCCTGACTTCGAAATGTCGCAATTGCATTTAAAATAAGTACTGAAAAAGTTGTTGTTTTCATTCCACCTGCTGTAGATCCCGGTGAACCACCAATTAGCATTAACAATATCATAACTGCTTTTGATGCCTCACTCATCTCTGAAATGTTTATAGTATTAAATCCGGCAGTTCTTGTCGTTACCGATTGAAACGCTGCTGCTAACAGGCGTTTTTCCATGGGTAATTTTGTCAGATCACAGATATAGAAAAAAACTGTCGGAAATAAGATCAGACATGCGGTAGTCATGAGAATGATCTTGCTTTGCATGCGGTAGCGTTTAAAGTTCAGTTTGTTTGTATAAATATCATCCCATGTGAGAAAACCGATTCCTCCTGTAATGATCAACAGCATAATTACCAGATTTATAAGTATATTTCCGGAATACCTAGTCAGCGATGGAAACATACTGGAATCTGTCCCCAGAATATCAAAGCCGGCATTACAAAAAGCAGAGATTGAATGAAAAACTGACATCCAGATTCCCTTTTTTCCATAATCTCCCATAAAAACCGGCAGCAGCAACACCGTCCCTGCAGCTTCGATCAAAAATGTTCCCCTCAAAATAAACCTTGTTAGTCTGACGATTCCTCCGACTTTTGGAGCTGAAATTGCATCCTGCATGGTGCTTCTTTGCATGAGGGATATTTTCTTTCCGGAAAGAATGGAAACAGACGCAGCCACAGTCACTACTCCAAGCCCACCTATTTGTATGAGTGCAAGAATGATCGTCTGGCCTGCCAGGGACCAGTAGCTTCCAGTGTCCTTTACCACAAGACCTGTAACACATACCGCCGAAGTGGCTGTAAAAAGTGCCTCATGAAATGGTGTGATCACCTTCTCCGCAGAAGAAAATGGAAGCATCAGCAGAACGGTTCCCAAAAGGATCACTCCTGCAAACCCCATGATAATCAGCTGAAAAGATGTCATATGTTTTTTCTTATATGATTTTTCCGGCATAAATGATCAGAACTCCTTATCAATACTTTTAACAGTGCTATCCTCGTAATGCATTTTATTATATATAACTACTTTCAAAGATAGTATAAAAGTCTCTGCTTCCGTATTAAGATTTTATAAAGATATGATATTGAATTGAGAATTATTTTAACCGAATCAAGGAAATTCCCTGCTTCGATAAGTCTAAGCAATACCTTAATACTACAGTTTTTAATTGTAAACTCATTTTATATTTATGGTTGACAATAGATATTTCTATATGATAAAGTGATACCCGTACAAAAAAATCAAAAGGAAGGTATTGACATGAACACTGCAGCATGCGAAAAAGAAGCTCCATCGCTTTCCAGAGATGAAGCCATTGCAATTTTAGATACTCCGGACGAAGAACTTGAGGCACTGATTGACCGTGCCAGCAGTTTACGTTACAAATATAAGGGAAACCGGGTAAGCATCCACATCCTTACCAATGCCCGCAGTGGTAACTGTTCCCAGGATTGTGCCTACTGTGCCCAGTCATGTCGTTCCACTGCCGATATTGATAAATACAAATGGGTAGATGAAGACAAATTATATCAGGACAATGATTTCGTAAATGATTATCATTTATCCAGACACTGTATCGGTCTGAGTGGTATGAAATTTACAGATAAAGAGATTGAAGAGCTGGCCCGCAGGATCCGCAAAATGAAAGAACAGGGAACTCATCTCTGCTGCTCCATAGGCTTTCTCACAGAGCACCAGGCAAAAGTGCTCAAAGAAGCAGGTCTTGACCGGATCAACCATAACCTGAACAGCAGCCGGTCCTTTTATCAGAATATCTGCAGTACACATACCTTTGACCAGCGTGTCCAGAATATCCATATGCTTCAGGGTCTTGGTTTTGAGATCTGCAGTGGCGGTATCATTGGCATGGGTGAAAGCAAAGCAGATGTTGTTGACATGCTTCTGGAATTACGTGAGATCCAGCCGGAAGCACTGCCGATCAACTTTCTTCTTCCGATCAAGGGAACTCCTCTCGGGAATGCAGATATTTCCCAGCTGACAACAGAATACTGCATGAAAGTCCTCTGCCTGGCAAGACTTCTTGTACCTAAAGCCGATATCCGATGTGCTGCCGGAAGAGAAGTTTATTTCAAGGGCGAAGAAAAAAAACTGCTCAGTGTTGTAGACTCTATTTTTGCTTCCGGTTATCTTACAGAAGGTGGCCAGGGAATCGAAGACACTCTGAAAACCATTACGGATGCAGGATTCACCTATGAGATCGAATCTGCGTAAGCATCCTTATGGACATATGACCTGTCATACACACTTACAGCATTTCATTACTTACCCGAACCAGTAAATATATTACCTTTTTCAAAGGAGGCTCTTTCAATATGAATCAGACAAATACTGTCTCTGCACCACGTACAAAAACCTACGAGATCACCATGACCGCTCTTATGGCAGCTGTCACCTGTATTCTTGCGCCGCTGTCCATTCCGATCGGTCCGGTTCCGATCTCATTTACCAATCTTGCCATCTATCTGTCCCTTTATCTTCTCGGATGGAAAAAAGGAACCATCAGCTATCTGATCTATCTTCTGCTTGGACTTGTAGGTCTTCCGGTATTTTCCGGATTTACCGGCGGCCCCGCAAAGCTGGCCGGTCCTACAGGCGGATACATCATCGGCTTTATCGTTATGGCTGTTATTGCCGGACTGGTAATTGACAACTGCCATAAACCTCTGATCCAGCTCGTTGGTATGATCGCAGGAACAATTGTATGCTATCTTTTCGGAACTGTATGGTTCTGCATCGTTGCAGATTCCACTTTCAAAGCAGCTCTTGGAATCTGTGTAATTCCGTTTATCCCGGCAGATCTCATAAAAATGATCATCGCCATGATCATCGGACCAATGATAAAAAAAAGAATCCGATAAACTGAAACTCTGATATTTTAAAAGAGGCAGCAGGAAATTTCCAACATTTCCTGCTGCCTCTTTATCGCATTTCATTTTTCTTATCTGAGTTTTTTCTTCAGCTCCTGGATCAGTTCAAAATAATCTCTGTGCTTCATCTCCGGGAAAGCCTTAATGATTCTTCCCTGGCCGAATACCGTATGGTTTGTGATAGAGCTTGACAACTCATCAAACTGTGCCTGAAGCTCCGCTTTCTTCATCCGAAGCATTTCGGCAGATTTTTCTCTCTGAGCCACAGTCGCATCTCTGAGCTCTGCCTTAGCAAGAGCAACCTGAACCTTTCCCTCTCCCACCTTCTGTGCTGTATCAATGGTAGTTGTTGCCAGCGTATCACTGAGCTTATCACTCACGATCCGCAGATCCGCACGTACCTTATCCAGTCGGGTAAGCTTCTTATTCAGTCCGCGGATCACCGCCACTGTTACAATAAGATCAGCCAGATACACCGCATACAGAATTGCCATAACAACCCATTCCAGTGTGGAAGGTGTATGAGAAGCCTGACGCTCCACATACTTCTGAAAAACCTTTACGACCATCACAATGGCAAGTCCCCATATCAGGGAAAACTCAAGACAGATATAGCCGTGAAAATTCAGCGGCTTATTAGAATAATCCCACCATCTTGCATGGAAGCATACATCCAGAAGCCATCCGGCAACCAGCTCTACCGCAGTTGCAAGAACGATTCCAAACAGAAAGATCATTCCCTCACTCATCTGATGTCCGCCGCTCTGAAGCGTATTAAGCAATGCAAACACGGAAAGTACACCAAATCCGTACACCGGGCATACCGGACCGTTGAGAAATCCCCGGTTTATAACCTTTCCTAAGGTTACTGCATGGAAGATAACTTCAACGACCCATCCTCCAAAAGAATAAAACAAAAAATACAGACATATCTGAAAATACGTCATCCCGCAAATCATCCAGTCCTCCTCCTTTACAGCTGTCAAGATTCCGGCAGCTATTTCAGGGGTCAGTACCATCACCTCTGCCGGGGTGATTCTGATTATATCATATCACCCCTCTCATTTACATCCCTTTATCCGGTCATTCTTCCGAAACAATTTCTTTTTTCACACGGGTGAAGTACAGAAAGAATCCGATGTTCAGAATGATTCCCACTGTGGTAGATACCGGTGCTGCAAGACCGATCTTGGTCAGGCTAGCATCCGGCTGGATACTCATAAAGTACGCCATTGGAAGTCGTACCAGAAGCGTCTGGATCAGGCCCTGGACCATAACCCATATGGTCTGGTTGTTTCCGTTGAAATAGCCTATCATACTGAACAGAACAGCCGTTACCAGTGTCTCCGGAGCAAACCCCTTCAGATAATCAAAGCCCTTTTGGATAACGCCGGCATCTGTTGAAAAGAATCCTGCCAGCACATCACCCTTCAGCAGGATCAGGATAAATACCAGGCATCCCACAGACAGGCCAACTCCAATTCCCGTAAGCATGGATTTTCTCGCACGTTTCGGCTTTCCTGCTCCTACGTTCTGTGAAACAAAGGAGGCCATGGACTGCATCAGGGAGCTTGGAACCAGCATGGCAAAGTTTACGATCTTACATGCAACTCCGTAACCGGAGGACGCTTCCAGACCCAGGCGATTGACAAATGCGCACAAGGCCAGGAATGAAATCTGTGTCAGGAATTCCTGAAGTGCCAGCGGCAGTCCGATCTTAAGAAAGCGTCTGCACTGAGGATTCAGCCGGAAATCTTTTTTTGTAATGGTAAACGGCAGCTCCTTCTTTATCAGCAGAACTACTGCAAATACAACACTTAAGGCCTGAGCAGAAACCGTAGCAATAGCTGCTCCTGCTGCATCCATATGTAAGCCGGCTACCAGTACCAGATCTCCGATCACATTTACAATACATGCCACCAGCACAAACAGCAACGGAGATTTACTGTCACCAAGGCCACGGAAAATAGCAGACAGTAGGTTATACGCAACAATAAAGAAAATTCCGCTGCCACAGATCCGTACATAAGATGCAGTCAGCGCTACCGCTTCTTCGGGTGCCTGCATCAGCACGGAGATCGGATGTGCAAAACCTACCATAACAATAAACAGCACGACAGATATCATGGTAAAGACGATCGCAGCCCCACCGATAACGGAGCCAATCTGCTCCGGTCTTTTTTCTCCAAGATAACGTGCGATCAGAACTGTGATACCCATAGCAAACTGGATCACTACAAAGGTAACCAGATTCAGTATCTGACTTCCGGTGGAAACCGCTGACAGTCCGGATGTGGAACCGAATCTTCCAACTACAAGAAGATCGACCGCACCATAGGCAGCCTGCAGGATCAGCGCACCGAGTACCGGCATCATAAATGCAACCAGCTTCTTCAGGATATTTCCCTGGGTAAAATCTGCCTTATCATTTGTCATAATGTTCCCTCCTGTCACACATGATCTGATAAAATTTCCCGATGGTCCGGATCATACTGTCTGCTTCTTCTTCGGAAATCTCTGAAAGATAGGGCGCCAGACTGCTGAAATAATCCTGATCATACTTCCTGGAAAGCCTCTCTCCTTTTTCTGTTATGGAAATGTAAGTAACGCGCCCGTCATCCGGAGACGTAAGTTTCTGAAGATATCCCTTTGCCTCCATTTCTTTCACTGTTCTGGTGACACCCGGACGCGGAAGGTTCATGGCATCACTGATATCAGAGAGCCGGATATCCTTTTTTTCCCGCTGCAGAGAATGGATCACATCCAGATACTGTATGTAGGATGGCATCACCCCCTGGGGCAGTGGCGGAAGCATATCCCGGATCCGCTTTGCCTGATAAAATGCATCAAACATCCGCTTGATCTTTTCATTTGTCATAAAAAAACTCCTTATATAATTATCTTCGTTAATTACCATTGATAATTATATAAGAATTTCTGATTTTGTCAAGCCTTTTGACTTTAGCTCCAGCAAAGCTGCTGTATGATACCTGTCGTACCCTTCTCTTAAACTTTCACGCGTAATGTTTCGCAATTACCTAACTATAAAAAGTACCGGGCAGATCAAAATATCTCTGTCCGGTACTTTTTATGGAATCTTTACAGAATTTCCCCTTTTGATTCAATTACTTTCTTATACCAGTAGAAGGATTTCTTCGGTGTCCGTTTTAAGGTACCGTTTCCCTCATCATCTTTATCTACATAAATAAATCCATAGCGTTTTTTCATTTCACCAGTAGATGCGCTTACCAGGTCAATGCAGCCCCAGGAAGTGTATCCCAGCAGGTCTACACCATCTTCTTCCACCGCTGCTTTCATAGCTTTGATATGTTCTCTCAGATACTCGATCCGGTAATCATCTTCCACATATCCGTTTTCATCCGGTTCTCTTCCTCTGCGCTGTACCGCTCCTCCATCATCTTCTTTGCCCTTTTTACAAGATCATACAGCACAGCCATAACGATCACATATTCTATGGTAAAACCCAGAGTATAAGCTACAAACATCTGATTGCGGGATCTTCCAAGATACAGGACGTCATAAGTTCCCGCAGAATTGATATATACGGCAGCCACCATCACAAGATACGAAAAAATTCCGGTTTTTATCACCAATTCCGGTTCAAAATACAGGCACCCAAGTATCGGAACAAGCACATAGGTAATGTATACACCTATATGATTATTCGTTCCCAGTATTCCGATAAACACCGCCGCCATAAAAAGCATATAGTCTCTCAGCAGCCGATCCGGCAAAAAACGTATCAGAATTCCCGGTGTGACAGCAATGATCAATTCAGCGATCAGTATAATCATCGTATATTCCTGTCCAAATTCAAAAATCCCTGTCCAGGAACACACAACCAGTGCCAGAATCGCTACTGTACATAACCTGTAGATCCTGGTCATAAGCTGATTGACCTGTTTCATATTTTTTTCAAGCATAAATTCTCCTCTGTATTTTGAGTCCCTTCAGTGTTCCAAATCCTTCCGGATTATATACTCGTTTTATCGTATTTTTACATTCCTGCATACTCTTATTTTTATTGTTTCATAAAACAAATATAGAATCTTCATCAAAAAAATACCCCATATTCTCATATATGGAGTATTTTTTCGATATAATTTTTCACATTTTAAGCTTCTTTTTCCAGATTTTCTGTCAGATTAAATTTCCGTTCCACCAGTTCTTCAATAAACTGTGCCGTTGCTTCCCAGCCCAGGAGGCTGCTGTTTAAGAGAATGTCACGGGTATGACGGTCGCCACGTTTTTTTCCGGTGATGTACTCGTGTCTTGCATGCTGAGATTTTTCCACATTTTCCCATTCTTCCTCTGCTTTGTGCTGGTTTAATCCTGATCTCTTCATAACGGAAGCAATCTCATCTTCTTTTGGTGCATAGATAAACACGTTCATTACATCGGAACTGTCTTTTAAGATATAAGCACTGCTTCGGCCTACGATGACGCAGGAATTTTTTGCAAATTCGTGGATGGCCTGGAACTGTGCATCAATAACACGGTTGGAAAGGTTCGCATAGCGGACACCATAAGAAGTATCAAACGCATAGCGGACGCCGATCCTGGTATCGGCTTCCTCTACCAGTCCTTTGTCAACACCGATTTCCTGTACGACTTTGTCCACCAGGTCACGGTCATAGTACTCAATTCCGAAATATTCCGCAACCATACGTGCGATCTCCGGTCCGCCGCTTCCGTATTCACAGCCAACGGTAATAACAAAGTGTCTGTCCGGATATTTTGCATCCGGAAGTGCAACCGTTTCTTCCGGTACTGCTTTTGTTTCGTCTACAATAAAGATATCACGGCCAAATTCCTCGCCGTATTTTCTCTTGGAATAGAAGTAAAAGAATACTCCAAGTGCAAGCCAGATTCCTACTACGACCCACTCCTGCCATACAAGTGCCGCGGAAAAAGATGCGGGAATAATATACAGAAGTGTCATAAATCCGGCCATGATCACTGCCATGGCTCCAACAAAGCCGCCAGCTTTTACCTTATAAGGCCTTTCCATCTCCGGTTTCTTTTTTCGGAGAATACAGAAGGAAATAGATACGAACATATAGGCAATAACACAGCCAAAAGATGCAGCATCAACCAGCCATACCAGAACGCCTCTTCCAAAAAACGGCGCTGCCACACAGGCAATTCCGCAGAGGATAATGGCTGCTTCCGGCGTTTTGTTTTTTCCAAGCTTTCCGAACATCTTCGGGATCATCAGGGATTCACCCATGGAATACAGGGCACGGCTTCCACCCATCAGGAAAGAGTTCCAGGATGTGATGATTCCACATAAACCTCCGATGATCAGAACCTTACCCATCAGCGGTGACCGGAACGCGATCTCAATGGCTTTTGCAGAGACCAGTCCGTTCTGGGAATTCATTTCCTGTGCAATGGCACTCTGCGGCATGATGTAGCAGACTGCAAAGATGATCAGCAGATACCAGGCTACTGCAAGGAAAATAGACAACAGCATGATCTTTCCGATCTTTTTATAAGGAACACTGATTTCCTCAGCTGCCTGAGGGATAACATCAAAACCAATAAAAAGGAATGGTGTCATGCAGGCAACTTTGAATACACTTCCCAGTGTATTTCCGGCGCCACTTTCCCACATCTGTCCTGTAATATTGGATGCATCACCGTTTACTGCGGAACCAACTACCAGAAGGATTCCGGCGATGGCAATGATCGCTGTCAGAACGGTCTGAAGAATGGCCGCTGTTTTTGCACCCTTGATATTGATGATCGTGATCAGGATTGCAACACCAACGCCAAGGATGATCGTTGTCAGATAAATATCTTTTCCTGCAATGGAATACAGGTACACCTGATTGAAATCCGGAAACAGATAGGTAATAACAGTCGGAAGTGCAGTGGCCTCAAACGCAGAGGTTGCCACATATCCGAGAATGATCATCCAGGTACATACAAAAGATCCGGTAGGACCCATGGCACGGTAACTGAATACATGCTCACCACCGCACTGCGGCATTGCAGAAGTCAGTTCCGCATAGGTAAGTCCTACAAAAAATACCATCAGACCACCGATCAGCATGGCAATCATAGATCCGGCAAAACCGGCGGTTGTGATCCAGTCTCCGGAGTTGATGACCCAGCCCCATCCGATCATGGCTCCAAAAGCAATGACCAGGATGTCCCAGGCTCCCATTACTTTATCAAACTTCGATTTCTGTTCCATATAAAACCTCCTCTTTTCCCACTCTAACAATCAAAAATCCGCTGTCCTTTTTCCTGCATCCTTGCAGGCAGAACAGCGGATCTGTAATTTTTGTATTCTTTTTCTTTAAGCTTCCATTGCCTCTTTCAGAGATGCCTCAAAGATCTCCAGGCCTTTCTCCATCTGCTCATCGGTCATAGTGAGCGGTGCAAGGAAACGAACTACATTGCCTGCTGTTCCACAGTTCTCAAGAAGGAGTCCCTTCTGGATCGCATTCTGGATCAGCTTGGCTGTAAGCTCTGTTGCCGGTTCTTTTGTTTCTTTATCTTTTACAAGCTCAATACCGATCATAGCGCCAAGTCCACGTACATCACCGATCACCGGATATTTCTCCTGAAGCTCTTTGTAGCGTTTCATGACAACCTCGCCAATGTGTCTTGCTTTTCCTGCGTAATCGTCACGTTTCATGATATCCATAACAGCCAGTGCTGCTGCACAGGAAACCGGGTTTCCACAGAAGGTTCCACCGATGGTTCCTGCCGGTGCTGCATCCATAACTTCTGCTCTTGCTGTGATAGCGGAAATCGGAAGACCTGCACCAAGAGATTTTGCGGTTGTGATGATATCCGGTGCTGCGCCTGCTTCTGCCCAGTACTCAGATGCATAATATCTTCCTGTTCTGCAGTTACCACACTGAACCTCATCTGCAATCATCAGAATTCCGTTGTCATCGCAGATCTTGCGGACTGCTTTTACCCACTCGATCGGTGCCGGGATGAATCCACCCTCGCCCTGGAACGGCTCAACGATCATGCAGGCGATCTCACTTGCAGGTGCTCCTTCGTCAAAGATTCTCTGAAGCTCATCAATATAATACTGAATTGCTTCAGCCTCTGTGTATCCTTTTGGTGCACGGTATACATATGGATATGGTGCACGGAAGATTCCTGCCGGGAACGGTCCCATACCCACTGCATATGCTTTCTTTGCTGTCAGTGCCATGGTCAGGTTTGTTCTTCCATGGAAAGCACCTGTGAAGCAGATCACACCGCTTCTTTTTGTAAATGCTTTTGCGATCTTGATCGCGTTCTCATCACACTCTGCACCGGAGTTTGCGAAGTATGTTTTTTTCACATCTCCTTTGCATGGCATGATCTCATTTAATCTCTCAGCCAGTGTTACATAGCCGTCATGCACATATACATTGAAAATTGTGTGGAAATATTTTTCAGTCTGTTTCTTTACTGCCTCAATAACTTCCGGATGGGAATATCCGATATTCAGGACGCCGACACCGCCAACCCAGTCAAGGAATTTATTTCCGTCCATATCTTCAAACATGGCTCCTGATCCCTGTTTGATGCAGATCGGATATGTTTTTCCGCAAAGTGCTTTCGGGATCGCTGCGTCTCTTCTGTCAAGAAGTTCTTTTGATTTTGATCCTGGAACCTGCTCTGTTACGATCTCCGGTAATGCGGTTGCTAATTCTGCTGTTGTCATAATACTTCTCCTCCTTTATCTGGTCACGGCTTTTCTGCCTGCCGGACTCCTCTCGGAGTTCTCTCCGGAAGCAAAAAAACAGGCGCCGGATGTGTTATCATCCGACGCCTTTGTCGTTTATCTGCTGTGTTATTTTGTTTTTTGATTTAGGTAGATTATAGCATTTTCAGGTTTGAAATCAATAGGCCTGGTGTTGCATGTTTTTTGTGCACTGTGCACAATGAACATTTTTCTTACCGTCCGCGATACCGGCTTATCAGAAACGCCATTTTTAGTTCCAGGCAGGTATCCAGGTTCTCCAGATTGCAATCCAGAATCTCCCGTATCTTTTTCAGTCTGTAATTTAACGTATTTCTATGGAGAAACATCTCCTCCGCTGTTTTTTTTGCATTGCAGCTGCAGTTCAGGTAATTCTCCAGTGTTTCACTTAAGTTTCCATCGTTCAGTTCATCTGCCTGCAGCAGCTTTCCGATTTTTTCTTCCATATAAGTATCCAGGATTCTGGAATCGTCCACATGGGAAAGTAATGTATAGATTCCCTGATCCCTGTAAAAAAATATCTGCCCCTTCAATCCGGAAACTTCTGCTGCCCGAAGTGCTGAGGAAGCTTCGTTCCGGCTGTCTTTTACCTCATCCAGATACGCCCTACTGTTTCCGGCTCCGATCCGAAGCTCTATTCCATATTCCCGCTGTGTTCGGTCCACGATCCTGGCGAAAATTTTTTTTATATTGCTATCCTCCGCTTCTCTGTCCGGAAGCAGTGCAAGGATGGAGCCTGCCTGTGGAAGGATAAGGATATCCTGTTTTATGTAACTGGAAAACTCAGTACAGATCATACGTTTCACATTCCGTCCGGTTGTCAGGGAATCCTCGTTCTCCCATCCGCTTTCTATATTTCCGGACGCAAACGCAAATTCCGCTACAAAAAAACTCCCCTCCAGATCAATATTCAGATATCTGGCCTGTGCCATCACACGCTCCCGGCTTAAATGTTCTGCATCCAGAATAGAGGAAAACAGCTGCTCTGCGGCATTTCGGTCATTTTCTTCCAGAACAAGCCTGCGGCAGATGATCTGAGACAGATCGATCAGAGGATATTTCTCCGGAAGCTCAAAAAGAGGCAACGTTTTCTCTTCACAGTATTGCATCAGTTCCTCTGATATCTGGCCTTCATTGATTCCAAGAGCCGTAATTCCATGCCCATACATCTGCCGGATCATCTCCATCAGCTTCCGACTGTCATCCGTAACACTGGGATTGGTCAGAACTACAAATTCGTCTCCGTGGATATAGTTTTCGATCTTATATTCACTTTTTACACATTGCAGACAGTCTGCAAAATAAATCCATCGAACAGATTGCTCCAAACCGTTTTTTCCTGCTTTCAGCTTCAGAACCTCTGTAAGCTCCGGAATCTGCATCATATCTTTACAATTCATAAAGTTCTATTCCTCCCACTGGTACCTTTTCATATCCACGCATCCATTTGCTTTAAATTCCACACCTTCGTCTTCCAGAAGTTCCCTCTGTTCTCTCCATCCTGGTGCAGTACGGCCTGCATGATTCACAACTCTGTGGCAGGGATATTTCCCATAAAATTCTGCCATGCTTAAAACTTTTCCTACAAGCCTCGAATTTTTATCCCAGCCGATGAGACGTGCAATCTGCCCGTAGGAAGCCACTTTTCCTGCCGGTATTTCTTCCACCACGGATAGTATTTCGTAGATCAGATCCTCATCCAGTATTTTTCCCATTGTTGTTCCTCCGAAGCATTTTTTATTTTATATCCACAATTCTTCCCAGGTCAATCTTCGTTCCATCTGTCAGAAAGATTTTCTGGCTGCAGTCGTCAATCTTTTTTATCTGCCCGGTGACGGTTACATAGGAGCCTCCCTCTTTCCGGTCATCCGGCTGGAAATAGATGATGGTGACGGACTCTGTTCTCTCCCTGTCGGCTATCAGCTGCCGGAGTTTTTCATCCAGTTCCTGCTTTTTGTCTTCGGAAAGCTGTACCCAGTTATCGGTGAGTCTGGCTGTTTCCCGGATTGCGTCTTCATAGCCGGTAAGGGCTGCAAAGGGGGAAAACTGTGCAGCTCGGTCATAGAGGGGCATCTGTGGGTGTGTTTTTGAAACATGGTGAGGCAGGTTTATGATGTCCTGGTATTTGCCTTTTGGTTTCTTTTCCATTTATGCTCTGTGACCTCCGATCTGGTTGTTCCGCTCTATGGTTGTGGAACCTTCCTGTAAGCTGCTGCCTTTCAGTATGGCATTTTTTCCGAATTTCTTTTTTACGGAAAGCATAGCTTCTTGGAGCTTTCGCTCTTTTTCCTGTTTTTCTTTTTCTGCTTTCTGTTCTGCCTCTGACACTTCTGATTTAAGGTAATCCGTGAACAGATTCATCTGCTGATATACGGGCTCTGCCGCTGCCAGTTTTTCATCTGTGAGCTGATTGGCTGTGATATAGACACGCCGGATCAGAAGTGTTTTATCCGTGATACGCTCATACAGGTCAAGGACTGCCTTCATGATCGTTGATGTGGATGAGGTTGGATTGTCCAAATTTACAGTTCCGTGACCATGTTTGGGAATTTTTCTTCCATAACGGTCTGTTTTTATTTCGCCCTGATATTTTTTCCTGCCGGAGGAAGATTTCAGATTGTCAATATCGTAGCCTATGGTAAGGACTATCTGACTGGTTACCAGCCTTTTTTCCACAAGCTGAAGAACCAGCATGTCTGTCATTTCACGTACGATCAGTTTCGCCTGTTCAAAATCACTGGGACAGTGCAGTACCTGACCGGAACCGATGCTGTTTGTTTCCGGTTTGTAGGCTTTGATCAGATCCATGGTCACCGGTTCGTATCCCCATGCATGATCAATCAGAAGTTCCGCGTTGATGCCGAATATTTTATAAAGAAGATCTTCATTATAGTAATCACGCACACCGCCCAAAGAGCATCTGGCAATGTCTCCCATCGTGTAAAGTCCTACTTCTTCCAGCTTCTTCCTGATTCCTGTGCCTACCCGCCAGAAATCTGTCAGCGGCCTGTGATCCCATAAAAGTTCCCGGTAGGACTGCTCCGTCAGTTCTGCGATACGCACACCATTTTCGTCTGGTGTTACATGTTTGGCCCCGATGTCCATGGCAATCTTACACAGATAAAGATTGGTTCCGATTCCGGCAGTTGCCGTGATCCCGGTCTCTTTCATTACATCGGAGATCATTTTTGCAGCAAGCTCTCTGGCTGTCATCTGATACATTCCAAGATAATGGGTGACGTCCATAAACACCTCATCTATAGAATAGACATGCATGTCCTCCGGTGCCAGATAACGGAGGTAAACGTTATAGATCCGGGTGCTGTAGTCCATGTACAACGCCATTCTCGGCGGTGCTGTCACATAGGAAACAGCCAGTTCCGGATGCGCTTTCAGTTCATCCGAAGACCAGGATTCTCCGGTAAAACATCTTCTTGGTGCTTTTGTGACACGTGCCTGATTGACTTCTTTTACACGCTGGACCACTTCAAAAAGTCTCGCTCTTCCTGGTATTCCATAGGCCTTCAAAGAAGGGGAAACTGCCAGGCAGATGGTCTTTTCAGTACGTTCTTTATCTGCCACAACAAGATTGGTGGTAAGTGGATTTAAGTTCCGCTCCTGACATTCCACGGAAGCGTAGAATGATTTCAGATCGATGGCTATATAGATATGATCTTCTTTTTTATCCATGGATACACCTCCGGAGTGTTTTCTTTTCTTATTATACCAGAAAATTTGTTCGATTATAGGTCTTTTTCTTATTTTTACATAAAAAACCTCCTCCGGTTTTGCTGCCGGAGGAGGTCTCTATCTGAATTCCCCTCAAAAAATTTTTATACTTTATAATATCAGAACAGTCCTGTGATCTTACCGCTCTCATCTACGTCAATCTTGGTTGCAGCCGGCACTTTTGGAAGACCTGGCATGGTCATGATCTCACCTGTCAGTGCAACAATAAATCCTGCACCTGCGGAGATCTTAAGATTTCTTACTGTTACTTCAAAGTCTGTCGGTGCGCCAAGTTTTGTCTGGTCGTCTGTTAAGCTGTACTGTGTCTTGGCCACACATATCGGGCAGTTGCCAAATCCCAGTGCCTCCAGCTGTTTTGCCTGCTTCTGGGCATTTGCAGTCAGAACCACTCTCTTGCCACCGTAAACCTTCTGTACGATCTGGTTCAGTTTGTCCTCAATGGAACCTTCCAGTTCGTATGCATATGTGAAATCATTAGGCTCTTCAACCAGACGGAGAACTTCCTCAGCAAGCTTGATTCCGCCTTCGCCGCCTTTTGCCCATACCTCGGAAAGTGCAACGTTTACGCCAAGCTCCTTACATTTCGCTTCCACAAAATCAAGCTCTGCCTTGGTGTCGGTCGGGAATGCGTTGATAGCTACCACACATGGAAGCTTGTATACATTTTTGATATTGCTTACATGTTTCAGAAGGTTCGGGATACCTTTCTCAAGAGCCTCAAGGTTCTCGTTGTTGAGATCTGCTTTTGCAACACCACCGTTGTATTTCAGGGCACGTACAGTTGCTACGATAACAACAGCACTTGGTGTAAGTCCTGCCATACGGCACTTGATATCCAGGAACTTCTCAGCACCAAGGTCAGCACCAAAACCAGCCTCTGTGATGGCATAATCTGCAAGCTTCATAGCCATCTTTGTAGCGGTTACGGAGTTACATCCGTGAGCGATGTTTGCGAATGGTCCGCCATGAACAATGGCTGGAACATGCTCCAGTGTCTGAACAAGGTTTGGTTTCAGGGCATCTTTCAGAAGTGCTGTCATAGCACCCTCTGCATGAAGATCTCCTGCTGTTACCGGTTTCTGCTCGGAAACTTTGCCATAGGTGTATCCGATGATGATTCTGGAAAGTCTCTCTTTCAGATCTTTGATATCACTTGCCAGACAGAGAACTGCCATGATCTCCGATGCTACGGTGATGTCGTAACCGTCCTCACGCGGCATACCGTTTGTTCTTCCGCCAAGTCCGTCTACTACATTACGAAGCTGACGGTCGTTCATGTCAACGCATCGTCTCCAGGTGATCTTTCTCGGGTCGATGTTCAGCTCATTACCCTGGAAGATATGGTTGTCGATCATTGCAGCAAGAAGGTTGTTTGCCGCACCGATTGCATGGAAATCACCGGTAAAATGAAGGTTGATATCCTCCATCGGAACTACCTGTGCATAGCCGCCGCCTGCCGCACCACCTTTGACACCGAATACCGGTCCAAGGGATGGCTCACGAAGAGCTACCATAACATTTTTTCCAAGTCTCTGCATTCCATCTGCAAGACCTACCGTTGTAGTTGTTTTTCCTTCCCCGGCCGGTGTCGGGTTGATAGCTGTCACAAGAATCAGTTTGCCGTCTTTTTTGTCTGTTTCTTTCAGGAGATTATAGTCGATCTTTGCTTTGTATTTACCATACTGCTCCAGATATTTGTCATCAATACCTGCTTTCTCTGCAATCTTGGTAATTGGCTCCATTGTGCACTCCTGTGCAATCTCGATGTCACTTTTAAATCCCATAATGTTCTCCTTTCTCCGCAGCAACCGTCCGGATCTTTTTATCCCATAAAAAAGAGCAGTATCTGAATTTCTTCAAATACTGCCCAGACGGTCGACTCATCGAATCTCCGGCTCCCTCGTGGTTATCCCACAACTCCGTCAGTCACCGAAGACTTTATTAATTTGATGATTGAATACTAACATATTTATTAGTACTTGTCAAGAAATTATCAAATTATTTTTTCACTTTTAAAGTGAGCTGAGTCTAATTTTCTGAATCATTTCAGTTTTCCGTACTATTCATCAGATACTGAATGTTATAAGGAAAATTCTATTTTTCGTCAATTAACGTAATTCATGTCTGATCTTTGCCTGCAAACCCACACCGGATTGCCTGTGTCGGACATATCTTTTTACATCTTCCACATCGGATGCACTCTGTACTGTTGGGATCCTCCGTCGGATCGACCTCCATCTGGCAGATATTTCTGCATTTTCCACAGTGAACACATTTTTTTTTATCTACTCTGTAACGAAAAACGGAAACTTTATTAAATACCGAATAAAAAGCTCCCAGCGGACAGATATACTTACAGAATGGCCGGTATATCATAATTGATAAGATAATGGTGATCACCAGGATCGTATTTTTCCACATGTACAGCCAGCCTACTGCACTTCGCATGGATTTGTTCAGCAGCACCAGCGGGATACCTCCCTCCAGCGTTCCTGCCGGGCAGATCAGCTTGCAGAAATATGGTGCTCCCTGGCCCATGATATCTACTACAAACATGGGAAGTAGGATCACAAATACAAGAAAGATCACATATTTCAGTTTTCTCAAAAGCTTGTCTCCCCGAAATGTCCGGATCTTCTTTGGAAAAGGAATCTTGTTCAACAGATCCTGGATCAGTCCAAATGGGCAGAGAAATCCGCACACCAGTCTTCCAAGCAACGCTCCCACAAAGATCAGAAATCCAGCTACATAATATGCCATCTTGAAGTTCCAGCTTCCGATCACAGCCTGAAGGGAACCAATAGGACAGGCCCCTCTTGCTCCGGGGCAGGAATAACAGTTCAGCCCCGGAACACAGACATTTTTCATTTTTCCGGTATAGATCTTTCCAGTCACAAAGCCTGATATGTGACTGTTTGTAAGGGCCGCCCACAATGCCTGGATCCCATGCCGCGGCCATTCATTTATTTTCATCTTCTTATTATCCAATGCCAATACACTCCATACAGATGTTGATCGCTTTTGTAAAAACTACAGATACCTCGCCCCTGCAGATTCCCAGTATCATCAGTAAAATTCCCAAAAACGCCAGAACTGGTCCGATCCACCTGGATTCTGTTATTTTCCGAATCATTTTTCCACTCTCCATAATGATCATGTTTTACTTAGAAACGTTTTTAAGCTCTTTTTCCACGATTTCCTTCCATTCGTCCAGTGTATGGCTTCCTGTATAGGTATCGCCTACAATGTTTCCATCTTTGTCAACAAAAAATGTTTCAGGAAATGCGGAAATCCCCTGCAGACGACCGTTCATCATAGTAGTATCCGGCATCAGGAACGGATATTCTGCTTTTGTTTTTTCCTGAAGAATGCCTGCTTTTTTTACAGCCTCCTCGTCCTGATTTCCCTTTTCATCTGTAGTATCAAGCACCACACCTGCTACTCCGACGCCTTTCTCTTTCATTTCTTTATAGAGCTCCTGAAGTTCCGGAATCTCTTTTACGCATGGTGAGCACCAGGTTGTAAAAATATTTACCAGCGTCAGGTCATAGTCACTGAATACTTTTTCTGTATATGTTTTTCCATCTATTCCTGTTGTTTCAAATTTTCCTACAGATTTTACATCCTCCGGGTTGACGCTGGTATCCTGTGGCTGTTCAAACACGGAAATATTCTGATACGGTGTCATTTCCGTAATGTCGGTTTTGATCTTTTCCAGCTCCTTTGTCAGCTTTTCATCTGCATCTTTGTTTGTGCTCAGATAATATTTGTATTTCCCGTCACTGCTGCTTCCAAGCTCTTTATGCTCTGTACAGCCAGTGATCTCATCCAGCTTTTTCTGTGAAGCTTCGTCATAAACTCCAATTGTGCCAATTCTGTCCAGACCTGCCACCCAGTCGTCATATCCGGTTCCCATCTTCTGTATTTCGGCGTTTTTCTGTTCCTCTGTCATTTTGCTCCAGCTTACATAGGCATATGTCACTGCATTGGTCTGATTCTCAAAATCTTCCGTAGTAAGCATTGCAATGCTCTGATCCTTGATCTGCTTTAACAGCTCCTTCGAAAGTGAAAGCTTCAATCCCAGAAACGGATATTCATAAGAATCCTGTGCCTTGCAGGTTACGTCGGAAGGCTTAAATGTACCTGCTACCAGATCTGATGAAACTGCCTCTCCATCCACCGCCATTGCCTCTCCGATATCTGCTGTTTCCGTGCTCTCTGCCGCTGTTACCGGCACACTTCCTAATGCAGATATTCCTAATACCGCTGCTGCCATAAGTGCTGTTATTTTCTGTGTTCTTAATTTCATTGTTTATATTCTCCCTTCTGATATCACCGGCCCATATCCGGAACCGACGTATATTTTATATGTAAATCTTGCTCTCTGTAGCCTTACTATATCATCCCCTGTATAAAATCTCTGTTAAGAAGTGAAAAAATTTACAGGAATTTTATGCTATACATGATATGATAGATAACAAAGCAAAATCAACTGTTTTTTAGGAGAATTTATTATGCATATATTGATAATCGAAGATGAAAAGCAGCTCTGCCAGTCTATTGCGGAGGGACTTCGCATGGATGGCTATGAAGCGGACACATGTTTTGACGGGGATGAAGGACTGGAATTATGTCTGGTGGAAAATTATGATCTCATCCTTCTTGATCTGAACCTTCCAGGCGTTGATGGTCTGGAAATCCTGCGCCAGTTTCGGGAATCCGATACTTCCACTCCCGTTTTGATTCTCTCTGCCAGAGGACAGATCCAGGACAAGGTTGAAGGGCTTGATCTTGGTGCCAATGACTATCTCACAAAGCCTTTTCATTTTGAAGAGCTGGAGGCACGGATCCGAAGTCTGACACGAAGGAAATTTATCCAGCAGGATGTATGTCTGCAATGCGGACGTATCAGCTTTGATACCCGTACAAGAAAGGCCAGTATCGATGGTCTTCCTCTTTCTCTGACCAGAAAGGAAAGTTCTCTTCTGGAATATTTCCTTCTTCATCAGAACCGTATCATAAGCCCGGAAGAAATGATCGAGCATATCTGGGACGGAAGCGTCAACAGTTTCAGCAATTCCATTCGTGTCCACATTTCTTCTCTTCGAAAAAAGCTGCGCACTGCTCTCGGCTTTGATCCAATACAGAATAAGATCGGCCAGGGTTACATTTTAACGGAGGATATACAATGAAAAAAATAACCGGAAAGCTATCTCTTCAATGGCGTCTGACACTGATCACCGCGCTGCTTATGACAGTCACCTGCATTCTGATGTATTTTTTTATCAGTCAGTCTGCAGTTGCCGGAATGGAGAATCTGGGAGATTACATGATACGGATCGATAACACAGACTCTGCTCCCATCACCTTTAATATGGATCCCTCCGTCTTATTTCCGGAGCTTTCCGATCAGCTGCAGCTAACCAAAAAACTGTTTCTCACCAAAGGACTCATGGTAACAGGGATCATCATCCTTCTCAGCAGCATCTGCACTTATTTTATCAGCCGCCAGGCATTACTTCCGCTTCGCAGACTCAGCCAGGAGGTAAACCAAATAGAGGTCCAGAACCTTTCAGAGGCTCTTGAAGTTCCTGCTACCAATGACGAAATTTCCCGCCTGACCATTTCATTTAACAAAATGCTCGCACGCCTGGATGAGGCCTTTACTGCTCAGAAGCAGTTTTCTGCCAATGCAGCCCATGAGCTGAGGACTCCTCTTGCCGTTATCCAGACAAATCTGGAGGTTTTTGCCCGCAGGGAAGCACCTGCTTTAAAAGATTATCAGGAGATTTTTGCCATGCTACAGGAACAGACCGGGCGACTTTCCCATCTGGCTGAAATCCTCCTGGATATGACCGGTGTACAAACTATTGAACGTTCCGAAAGGATCTCTCTGGCAGCACTGACTGATGAGGTTTTCTGCGACCTGGCTTCCGTAGCGGAACAGAAGGATGTTGAACTGATCCAGCAGGAGGGAGACTGCATCATTACCGGAAGTTACCTGCTGCTGTATCGCGCTGTGTACAATCTTGTGGAAAATGCGATCAAATACAATCACTCCGGTGGAAAAGTAACCGTAAATACCCATCTTTCCGAAGAAATAACAGATACATCCACGTCTGTCAATTATGTCTTTCTTGAAGTCTCCGACACCGGAATCGGCATTCCTCCCGAATATCAGGAAAAAATCTTCACCCCGTTCTTCCGTGTGGACAAATCAAGAAGCCGCGCTATGGGAGGTGCCGGCCTGGGTCTTGCACTTGTCAGTGAAATTGTCAGACAGCATAACGGACAGGTAAAAGTACTGGAAAGCAGCAAAAAAGGCAGCGTGATCGCAATCATGCTGCCAGTCTGAATATATTTGTATTACATTTACTTTATATGCTCATGAACGCAATCGCTTTGCGATCTGCGTTCAAATCCGAGTATATTTTTTCAACAATACTGTCTGTATCCATTTCGCAGGTAATAGCCTGTTCCCTGAGAGCTGAAGAAAAATCTTTTTCTCTCCACCATCTGCGCATATCTTTTTCACCAAATTCTCTGTTTCTTGTATTATGTCGTCTCACGGTTTCTTCAAACGACAGATCAAAATAATATGCGTATACATTTGAACCATATAATTCATTTGCCAGTTCAAACAACGAACGATACCATTCATCATACATGATCCCTTCCAGGATAGAAAATTCACTGTGTTCCCTTCCGTATCGTAAAAGTTCTGCCATAAGCGGCAAAGCCTTTGTATCTATGCCATCATCAACCCACAGCATATTTCTTCTGACCTCATCCTGTGATATCAGCATTGTATTACGTCCTAGCTTTTTCTGTAATGCCTTCGCTACGGTTGTTTTTCCACTTCCTGAGTTTCCTCTGAGAATGATTAATTTTCCCATGTGCTGCTTTTTCCCTTTCAATACAAAATACAGAATTTTTATGACCGTACAGTCTATTTTACAGCTTTTTATTCCAACTGACAATATTACCAGTGCTATAATCATTTTATTTAACCTCTATGCTCTCCATAGACATTCTTCTTTCTCTGTATTTTGCTCTGTTTCTGTAATCTCAGTTACTGTCTATACAATAGCATCGTATATTTTATCCATACATGTTCATTATATAAATCTTTATGTTTATAATATAATTTTGCACTGTAAAAAATCCCCTGAACACGGATAGGATTCCGTATTCAGGGGACTCTTTTTCTGCACTTGCATCTATTTTATTGTTTATGATACCTCTCGATCACACAGGTATGTTGCTTTATTTTTTTATCATAATTGATTCCTGCAAGCAGGAGATTTCCATGATAGTCTTTCAGTGCATCTACATATTGCTTTTCTTTAATCTGTGATATGGCTCCATGGGCATCTTTGTCCCATTTCAGTTCAATGACTGCTGCCGGTTTGTCTGCGTATAACTTTCTTGGGATAAAGCAGATATCTGCAAAGCCTTTTCCGGTTGGCAGTTCCCGGATAACTGTATAGTACTCTCTGGCAAAATAAAATGCCAGATTAATGGTGCAGCTCAAAGAATTTTCATCGTTGTACTGAAGAACCGAAATTTCTCTGTGTGCCTGATCAATTCCTTTTGCAACTGCTTCCCCATCCAGATTCCACAATGCTTCCAGGAGTTTTCTGGAAGACTCTACCGACTGTATGACTTCTTTCCAGTCCATGGTGCTGATGGCATTTATATACTCCTGCGACACTTCTTTATTTGGAATCGTCACAGTTTTGTCCGGCCAATGATAGCTTAAGTAGCCCAGATGTACCAGAAGTGTCAATACATCATCCTTTCCCTGAAACGTTGTCATATCGTTGGAAAAAGTCCCTGTATTGATCTGCACCTTATCGCCTGCCAGCATTCTTATCACTGCATCTTTCAGGCCATCATAATTCATACGGATATAAATTTTCAGTGCTTCATAGGTTTCTGTCTGATTCCAGTAATTGTCAAAAATTCCACTTAACATGGCATCCACCACAGATTTCGGGCTGTACATGGAATATGTCTTCTTTCTTCCCTCTTCTATAGCAACCAGCTCATAGCCATCATACCATGCCTGTGCCTCCTGAAAATTCCGTTTATACCGGCTGCAAAGTTCCTTTACTTCCTCTTCTGTAAATCCAAAAAACTCTGCCATTTCTCTTGGATTGATCATGGAATATTCCGTAAACATATTTAATGCAGAATGGGAACCATATTTTTTTACCGGAAGGATTCCGGTCATATAAGCTAATGCCACATATTCCTGATCTTTCAGCCATACACGCAGAAAATCCAGATATTTTTTCTGTGCTTCCATATTCTGTTTAAATTCACGGAATATACAATCCCATTCATCGATCAGAATGACAAAAGGATGTCTGGTATATGCAAAAACATCCTGCATGGCAAAGACCAGATAATCACTGTCGATATAATCCGGATACTGCATCTTCAGCTCTCTGAGAATACGCTTCTGAAGAAGCTTCAGCATCTCATCCATATCCGGTGCAGCGCTTAAAAATTCCTGCATATTGATCCGGATCACATCATATTGATTCAGATGTTCCCGGAAGCTTTTGTCTGTATGGATTCTGAGAGCAGAAAACAGTTCTGCACTATCTTCCCCTCTGCCATAATATGCAGCCAGCATATTGGCAGCCATGGATTTTCCAAATCGTCTCGGTCTGCTCACGCAGACAAAACGCTGCTCTGTTCCCAGTACTTCATTTGTTTTTGCGATCAGCCCGCTTTTATCCACATAGATTTTTGACCGCAGACAGGCTTTAAACATTCCACCGCCCGGATTCAGATAACTTCCCATTCAGCTTCTCTCCCTCTTAAAAAAATGGCTTCACAGTATCCTTTTCTTTCTGAAACTATGATACCATGAAACCATTTTTCTGTAAATCCAACGGATTCCCTCTCAGTTCTTCCATCCATCAAACGCCTTGATCTCTTCATTGACACTCCCCACAGCTAAAGCAGGGGGATTCTTGCTTCTCCCACTACTGCATT